>Ga0307433_1001501_pt1 | contig 12588 bp, 8 predicted proteins | sample SalMarWE160210MG_FD_202166 | JGI IMG/M metagenome (GOLD analysis project Ga0307433, IMG submission 202166) | Salt marsh sediment microbial communities from the Plum Island Ecosystem LTER, Massachusetts, United States - WE1603-210 | ecosystem: Environmental > Aquatic > Marine > Intertidal zone >... | reverse complement strand
TTATTCATAATGGTGTTGTTTCAAGAGTTATAGAAATTAAATTAATATTTACAGTGTTAGTGTCTCGAGATAGAGTAAAAATTTCAGTTCCGAATCAAAAACTTTTAACTGAGGATATTCAGAATCTTGGAAAAAAAGATACGATACGAAGACGTTTAATAATCACTGCGGATTATCAAGAAGATAGAAAAAAAGTAGAGAACGCATTGCTAGAGAGTGCAACTCACATTCCGTCCATTTTGGTGAATCCGAAATCATTTGTAGCAATCAGCAACTTTTTAAACTTCGCAGTTGAATATACACTATTTTTTTTTGTTAATGATATTAGAAATCTTCCACAAATTGAAGCAGAATTACGTTCCAGTGTATTGGATACAATGCATAAATATAACATTGATATTAGCACTCCTACAATTATAAAAAATTTAACTTAAAATCTTAATTTTATTTAGTATTTTCCAAATTCTTCCAAGGTTTTTTTATGAAGCGCATGAAAAAAAAACTACATAAGGTTGGTTTACCTCCCGGTACCCTAATTTATACTGGTGAGAAACAGGAAATTGAGACTAAAATATCAATTATAGACTATAATACTACAGAATTTAATAGGGAAGAAGTTAAGAAGATAGATATAAATCTATCTAACATCCCTGAATCTAAAATCAGATGGATAAATGTATCTGGACTTACTAATGTTCAACTAATTGAAGATTTAGGGAAACAATTCAATCTTCATCCTCTCGTCTTAGAGGACATCCTAAATCCCAATCAAAGACCTAAATATGAAGATTTCGGTGAATATCTATTTATTGTAGTGAAACGATTATTTCTCGAAAATACAACAGAAATTCTTGAATATGATCAAATCAGTTTTATTCTTGGTGAAAAATATGTGATTTCTTTTCAAGAACAGGATTCTGACATATTTCAATCAATAATTCAAAGAATTGAATTTAAAAAAGGTCGAATTACAACAATGGGTCCAGATTATTTAATCTATAGCCTCATTGATGTAATAACGGATAATTACTTTATTGTATTAGAAACCATTGGAGAAGTGATTGAGGATGTAGAAGAATCTCTTGTTGCGGACCCTAAACCAGAGACGTTAAAAATCATTTATAATTTAAAGAAAAAAATGATTGATATTCGAAAATTAGTCTGGCCTATGCGAGATATCGTTTATAAACTTCAGCGAGAGGAAACAAAGTTGATAAAAAGTGAGCTTCAAATCTATTTGAGGGATATTTATGATCATATCTTCCGTATAACAGATTTATTGGAAAATTATCGCGATATCATCTTTGGAATGCTGGATATGTATCTCTCGAGTATCAGTTATAAAATGAATGATATTATGAAGGTACTCACCATCATCTCAACGGTATTTATACCACTATCTTTTCTTGCAGGATTTTATGGAATGAACTTTCAATATATGCCTGAATTTGCCAACCCCTCCGCTTATCCAATATTAATAATTATCATGGCCAGTATTGCTCTCCTCATGCTCTATTTCTTTAAAAGAAAGAAATGGTTCTAAAACAAATTTCAGGTCGAATAGTATTTTTTAATGGAGCAAGGGGCCAATTGACCCCCACCCAAGAGATTCCAGAAGCAGCGAGGTTGAAGGACCAGGAAAAATGGCTATTTTAATACTTGTTATTTTTATTAATTCTTACTTTTTAAAAATATTAAAAAAATTATTATTAGTTTTATATTCTGATTCTATATCCGTTATGATAACTGTTGATGATTATAATTTCTTTTTTCTCAATTCCGCTTTTTTTGTCCATCTCTTTACACCTCCTATTCATTTATTTTCCATTACTTCCGCTTTATGATATTTTATATCTTGAATGACTCTTTTTTACCGTAATAAATTGAAAAAAGTTTAGTAAACACCATAGCTCTTAACATTTATTCCTTGTTTTAGCTTGTTGATTGAAATAGCTTCTTCTAAATATTTCGCATTTTTTTTAGCTTTTTTCATTAATTTTAGAAGTTCCTTTTTGAACTTTTTATCCACTGAAATAAATTTTGCCTTATCGCCTTTTATTATTTCAATTTCATCTTTTATCGCAGGTAAGTTTTCTAAAATTAACTCCATAAGAGAATCCTCTTTGGAGGCAGGAAATTTTACCAATACTTCTTGGGTCATACTTTTTTATCACTTCTCTTTTTTTTTTTTTTACTTTTTTTTTGTTAATTTTAGTAAGGTTTTTTCTTCATAAATAGGTTTGTGCTTCGGACTTCATATGGAGTTTATACTTTGTTCGGAAGTGTAAAGCTTAAATAATGAAATGAACTATTATAGTATAAGCAACTAAAAATGTGATGTATGATGAGTAGTTCAAAAAATTTGGTATATCCTCCCCAGAATATAATAGAACCCCCTATGGGATTAACTCCCAATTTTAAATATATTATTCTTTGGATGCTAAATAATAATGAATATTGTGAATGGTCAGATTTCACTGCTGAAGTGGATGAATTAATCATATCTGGCAAAATTTTGCCAGGATCAAACCTATCAGGTAAATTTATTTCAGATTCAACCTTATCTGGTAAATTAAAAAGGCTAATTAGCAAAGGTTATATTGAAAAACCTGAAAGAAATCGTTATCAAATAACTCTAGTGGGTAAAGAAAAATTTAGAGAATTAACTCTTTATAAAGATTCAGGGAAAAGAAAAATAAGATATCCCCCAAAGGTCATATCCGAAGAGAGAAATTATGCAGATATTATTCTGTGGATGCTGTATAATAATGCCTATTGTAGATGGTCTGATTTTCTTGAAGAGGTAAAATTTAAGAATTATACGTTTAAAATTAATCAATCCTCCCTATCAAAAAATAAAGAGACCTTGATGGATAAAGGATTAATAATAAACGAAAATAAAGAATATCGGATTACATCTAAAGGCAAAGCAGAATATTTTCAGATTATTAAGCATTATGACTTAGATCGGCAGTCAATTTTAGAAGAAGAGACAAAAAGAATAGAAGAGATTACCGAGAAAACAAGAAAATTCTTTAAGAAATATGAAATTGAAGATGATAACTTAAAGTTTCGCTTTTTAAACTATATTCTCAAGTTAGATTACGATAAAGTCCAAAATATGATTCCTCAGAGAGAGGAATTCAATAAGATATTACTTTATATTGCTTATAATCATCCAAACCAGTACCCAAATTATTTAGCATTTGATGAATTCTCGTTAATATATAAAATTAAGAAAACAACCTTAGAATTTTTCATTGAAAAGATCACTTCCGCTGAGAAAATAACTAAAGACAGTTTATTTCCTATAAAATTTTTTAAATTAAGCGTTGACGAGAATAAAACGTATTATTTTCAAGAAGGTGAGAAAATAGAAAAAATTTTAAGGACTGTTGTAAAGGACGTTATTACAAAGGATGCATATTTAAATAGGTTTTATAAGAGCGAGAGAGAGAAAGATTTCAATTTAGGCGTCAATAAAATACTTGATGAAATTCTTGAAGATATATGTGGTTATATATTTAATGAAAAACTTATAATCTCACTTCGCCTATTTTTACCAGAATATATAAAATATTTAGCTTATAAGATAGAATCAGAGAAAACTTTAAAAAATTCTACGGATAAATTAGAAGGTGTAAAATGGTATGGTGTATCAAATGCCTTTCAAGCTTTCAATGCCTCGCGGATATATGCCAACAATGGCAAGGATGAGGTATATTATAATTTAGATAGCGCTATTTTTTCAACATTAGAACCATATTATCTTTCAAAAATTAACTTTATAAACTCACATTACTTCAAAGAAAAATATTTTTCTTCAAAAAATCTACCTACGATAAATAAAGTAATTGAATTACTCCAAAAGGGAGATCAAAAAGATATTTTAAAAGCTCGAGAATACAGAGACAGGATTCAAAATACTGTTAAAGAACTTGAGCTTCTAATAATAGATGATCTCATTGAGAGTATAGATTTGAATCTTGAAAAGTCCATTGAACTTACATCGGAAATTATCAAGAAATATTTCAATCTAAGTGTTGGATATTTATTACAATCACTAAGTTTCTTTAAGAAAGCAGATTTTACGAATGCACTTGATATAATAAATAAGGGTTTGGGAATTTCAAATGATTTTATGTTAATATGTCAGAAAGCACAATTATTAATAGAGAAGGGAGTTCCCGTTGAAACATTAAATTTAGTAGATGAAGCTCTAAAATTAAATCCAAATAATACACTTACATTAAGAACGAAAGCAATGATCTATGCGCTTAACCAAGAATTAAGACAAGAACACCCTGAAGCAGCTATGAAATTTATTAATACCGCAATAGAGTTAGAGCCTAGCGATTTAGATTTATCTGTGACAAAAGCGTTGATTTTATGTCTTTATCAACGATATAAGGAAGCAAAAAAGTATTTAATAAAAGATATTGGCGTCAATCTTTTTACCAAGAATCCGCATAACGATCCTGCTGCGTTTTTTACTTTAGCTTTTGCTTATGTAGCTCGCGGAAAATTCAAGAAAGCTTTAGAAGTATCAAATTTAGTTTTACAACATTATTCAGACCACCCAACATCCTATATAACAAAAGCGATGGTCTTGGGATATAGTATCTTGTACGATGAGAACATCGAAAAGAAAAACTATGAACCCTTTGTAGGATTTATCGATAAAACTATCGAAATGGAAAGCTTAGCATTTAACAAGGCAATGTATTATCATTTAAAAAGTCTAATTCTATTGGGAGTTAAAGGGTATGAAGCTGCTCTTGAAGCGGTTGATCAAGCACTTGAACTAATCCCAAACAAAAATCAACTTATCTATGCCAAGCTTTTCATTCTGATGTCTTCTCAAAAGGATGAGGAGGCAATTCAGATTATTGATGAGCTGTTTAGTATAGGTTTTAAAGATATATGCTACTTATACACAATGAAGTCATTTGCCTATTATAAAATAAATGATTTTGAAAATGGATTAATGATATCAGAAGAAGGATTAAAAAATTTTCCTGAACATCCAACTCTACTCAATAACAAAGCTATATTCTTGTCAAGTTTAGGAGATGAAGAGGAAGCACTTAAAACTATTAGGAAGTTAGTCGAGATGTATCCAAATAATGGGAATGCATATGATTCCTATGGTCAAATATTAATGGATTATTATCACTATGAGGATGCAATAAAACAATTTGAAGAAGCATTACGGATCGAACCCCATGGCTTTTTTGCATATCAAACGTACACAAGAATGGGAGAATGTTATAAAGAACTTGGAAATTTCGCCAAAGCAGAACAATGCTACTTAAAAGGAAAATTGATTACAGATAGACTTTTACCTGGAAGACGTGAAATGTATTCTCATAAAGCAGATGAAGCCCTTGAGGAGCTTAGAAATTTAAAAAATAGTAATCAAAATTAGAAAATTCTCCTAATTCCTTCCTTAAATCCTAATTTATTTATACTATTTTGAAGATTCAATTTATTAGGTGGAATTTTGTTTGAAATTGCATTTTAAAATCCTTTTAACACTTACATTCTATATTATATCTTTTTTTCTCCTACTTAATGGATATTTTATCATGCATAAAGAGGAAGTTATCGATTTTGATTATGGCATTATACCGATGAGTGCGTATATTTTTTTTATAGGATTTGGGTTATGGATGGGTACTACAGCGTTATTATGTGCTGATATTAAGAAAAAAAATCAAACAATAATATTAATGTTAAATTTGCCAATCCCGATATTTTTAATCATTTCTGCTATAAATTTAGCAATTAATCCTAATATTGCTGCTAATCCTTCATCATTAATGATATTATTTTTTATAACAGGAATAGTTGGATTTTTTATTGATAGCATTTTTATACTTGTAGAACTTCCGAAAAGGGTTATATATATCATTGTAATTGTAGGTTTAACCATTATGTTCACATTGAGTGAATATTTCTTTTTCATATCTGATGAATTAATGTCGGGATATGAAGTTACAGGACTAATTCTAACTATTTTTATGGTTATAATATTCGGTTTAGTACTGAATTTCTTCACTAGTATCGTTTATTTGCCAAAAAAAGGATTTGAACTCTCTAAAATTGAATATAGAGTTTATAGAAGCACAGGGGTAATCACTTCTATAGTTTTAGGTCTCACATTCATTCCTTTTATCCCAATGTTTATCTATATTATCACTACAAATAGTTTTTGGTTAATGCCTATAGGTGGAATAATGTATATAATTATTGCGTGTATTCTAGACACAGTAATTTATAAGAAAATATATAAATATCTAATAACTAGAAGTAAGAAACTTAAGACGGAGTGGAATGATTAGTCATATCAACGACACAAGAATAATCATATTTATAAGTATAACTTATATAATAAAGAAAATATTAAATTATAGGAAGAACCAATGTGTTGAAAAATGAGATTAAAGACTCTATTTAGTCCAGCTAATATTGGAAGTGTTAATATTAAAAACCGTTTAGTAAGATCTGCTACGTTTGAATCGAGAGCGACTAAAGAAGGATATGTAACTGACCAACTTATTGATTTTTATGATGAATTAGCAAGAGGAGGTATAGGATTGATAATTACAGGATATATAGCAGTCCATCCGGGAGGAAATGCGACACCGAATATGACGTGTATATATGATGATTCTTATGAAAAAGGACAAAAAAAGTTGGTGGAAAAGGTTCATGATTATCCTGAAGTTAAGATTGCCGCTCAAATAGCTCATACTGGAAGCCAAGTATATAAACCAGACTGTGAATCTGTGAGTCCTTCTCCATTAACCGATCCAATTTCGAAAAGAGTGGCTCGAGAATTAGCAATTAAAGAGATTTATGAAATAATCGATTCATTTGTAGAAGCCGGACGCAGATCTTATGAATGTGGTTATGATATGGTTCAAATACATGCTGCACATGGATATTTGCTCAGTGATTTTCTGTCACCTAAAATAAATAAAAGAACGGATGAATTTGGAGGGGATACTCAAAAACGTTCAAGAATCTTAATAGATATCTATAATCAACTTAAAGATGAAGTTTCTAAGAATTTTCCGATAATAATAAAATTAAATACTATTGATTTTCTTAGAGGTGGATTAACTCTTGAGGAAGGTACAGAAATTGCCAAAAATTTAGTAGATTTGGGATATGATGCGATCGAGCCAACTTGTGGACGTACTAATTTAAAAGTTAGCGGAATGAAAGCTTTTCCATCTGTGATTATGAAAACAGAAGATGATGAAAATTATTTTTTACCAAACGCTAAAGCCTTAAGAGCATATATGGGAAATAGTAAACTCTTACTAATGGGGGGAATAAGAAATCCTCTATTAGCAGAAAGATTCTTACAAGAAAATATTGCAGATTTTATATCTATGAGCAGACCTCTCGTCTATGAACCAAATCTTCCTAATCGTTGGAAAAAAGGAGATATTTCGCCTCCTCTCTGTACTAACTGCAATGCTTGTTTGGGAATCTCTTTGCGTGGACCTGTTTACTGTCCTGTTAAAAAAAAACTCGAAAAGAGAAGCTCACGAGAGTTTAATAAAAAAGAGTAATAAACGTAAGCAGACACATTATTAATTATATCATTGATAGTGAAGTTAAAATATCAAAATACAGAAGTAAGTAAAAGTAGAAAAAAAAAATTTATCTCATATAACCATTTAAATAACTATTTAAGATTATTATCTCACGACGAGACATACCAATCTTTTTATTTTTGCTCATAATCATATATCACCTATTTTTTTACAATTTTTATTATATTTTTTATACTTTATTCATTCAACCTTCTAACAAACGTTTTTTATAACGTTCCATTAATTCTTCTAAAAATACCAGAACGTTCTATGGTGAATCCGCCTCTTTACATGCTCAATTGGTATTAAAGACTCATAATACTTCGCATGGACTATCGCTTGGGTTACATAATGTGAAGCAGACCGCTTTCCTAGATTTTCAGTTTTCCGCTTTTCATGGGTTTGCACCTGAGCCTTCCCGTACCCAGTTGCAGAAGCCTCTGAAAGATTACCTAGTTCATGACTTCGAACGTTTTCTGGTGTTGGTTTTTCACATACAGGCATCATATATTTTAACCTCATAATTATTTTTTTTCTTAATATTAGTACAGAGGATACTTTATTTATAGTTTAGTGCTTCAAACTTCAACAAAAGTTTGTACTATAGTTGAAGTTCATTTTATAAAATTATATATGGAGCAATAGGTTATATATATTCAATGTATTAAAACTGGTTTTGTATGAAATATGAGCATTTTGAATTATCCTCCCGAGGAAATTATCAATCCTCCCCCGTTGGAGAAAAAAAATTTTGAACATATTATACTCTGGATGCTTCATAATAATGATGAATGTGAATGGTCACATTTTACTGACGAGCCATTGAACATTAGCATTTCGACCTTATCAAATTATTTGAGTCGATTTAAGGAGCAGGGATATGTGGAGCAACCAGAAAGAAGTAGATATATGATCACTTCAAAGGGAGAAGAGAGATATAATGAACTCTCAAGGGCAAAAAAAGCAGCAACAAAATTAAGTTATCCTCCTTCCGCAATTTTAACAGAGAATTTGAAAGACAGGAATTATGAACATATATTATTATGGATGGTGTATAATAATAATCGGTGCAAATGGTCGGATTTTTTAGATGACCCGCTTTCGATTAATCAATCGTCGTTATCCAAAAATCTAAATACCTTAATTGGCAAGAAATTTGTTATTAAGGAGAATAAGAAGTATAAAATCACTCAAGAGGGAAAACAAGAATATTCGAAGATGCTAAAATATTACGATTTAGATCGACAGTCAATTTTAGAGGAAGAAAGTAAGCGGATTGAAGAGATCACGAAGAAAACAAGAACATTCTTCATGAAATATAATATAAAGGATGAGGATATTAAATTTCGATTTTTAAATAATGTATTAAAGATAGATTATGCCCGAGTGCAAAATTCTTTAGAGGATGAGGAGGATTTCAAAAAGATCTTATTATTTTTTGCAATTAACCATCCTAATTCGTATCCTGAATATATTTCCACCGCGGATTTCTCGATAAAATATGGAATCGAGAAAATCATATTGGAATTTCATATATTACAAATTGTAGAGAAGGAGATATACCCCATTAAATTTTTTACACTAGATATTGGGAATAAGAAGAAGTATTATTTTCAAGAAAGAGAAAAGATCGAGAAGGTATTGCGAGCAATTGTGGATGATTATATTACTAAGTTCACATACTTAAATAAGCTTGGTGGATATCCATACTACACTATGTATTCCTTGATTGACGACATTCTTGTGGATATCTGTGATAGTTGTTTTCCGAAAGAATTAAGAGAACCGCTGAGAGTTTTCTTACCGAAATATATTAAATATTTAACATATAAGATCGAAACCGAAAAGCAATTAATTGCGGCGTCTGATAAGTTAGAGGGCTTCATATATGAGAATGTGCCTTTAATGATGCAGAATTTTGATTCTGGAGACCGAGAGCATTATTTCAGGGGTAAAAGCAATACTCGCTTCTATTTATACCCCGATATTTTGAAGGTTTTAGCTCCTACCTATATGAAGGAAATACTCGCAGTATTTAAGGAAACGGCAAAGCAAATTGATAAAAAAGACGTGAATAAAGCTTTAAACACCATTAATTCAGCAATTAAAATAAATCCAAAAAAAGTGGAATTGATAATTTTAAAATCTATAGTGTTATGCCTATCGACAAGACCGGGAGAAGTCATGGAGATTTTAGAGGGTATTCGTGATGATATTAATGATGCTGATAAAGAGAGATTAATTCCAACTATAGATTTTATCTTATGTTTTAGTTATATGTCTATAGGTGAATATAAAAAAGCCTTTGGACTCTCGAAAAAAACTTTAAAGCAGTATCCTGATAATTTAATTGCTAATTTATGCAAAGCAATGGTATTAGGATATAACACAGTTTACAAATGGGATATGAGAACTTCGGATATAGAGACCGTTTTAGAAGAAATTGAGAAAGTATCTTCATTGGAGACCAATAGGTTGAATAGTTCTCGAGTATATCAGTTTAAAGCGATTATTTTATTTGAAATAAAGCGATTTGAAGAGGGCATTATGGCAATCGATAAAGCTATCAAATTAACTCCAAAAAATATAGATTGTTATTATAAAAAGCTGCACGGTTTACTTATTAATATGAGATTTCCAGAGACGATAGCATTCTTAGATGAGATCATACCAAAATTTCCTAAAGAAAAAAAGCATCTGCTTCACAAGAAGACCTATACGTATTTTAATTGGGGATATAATGAAAATGACAACTCAAAGTACGAAGAAGCTGACGAAATTCTAAAGGATTTGATAATTATTTATCCAAAAGAATACGATTTTATTAATTCGAGAGTATATAGCTTAGCATACTTAGAACGTGAAGAAGAATCTATTAATTTAGCTAAAGAATTAGTAAAATTGGCTCCAAATGAAGGAAATTATCATGACACTTATGGTGAAGTGCTCATGATCTTCAAACGATATAAGGAAGCAATCGAGGAATTCAAGAAGGCATTAGAATTGGATCGATATGCCTATTTTGTATATCAAACATTTATAAAGATGGGAATTTGCCACTACTATTTGGAAGATTATGCATTTGCGAAAGAAAATTTGGAAAACGGAATAGAATATATCAAATCGTGTATGTGTGATCGAGAAAAGAAGGAGTATTGGTCGAAAAGAGCAAATAAATATTTGATAAAAATTAAAACTCTCCTCTTAGAAGTAGTTTAAATTTGCCGGGGAATCAAAAATCAAGATGGTGCAAACGCTTAGTCATTATAAATATATTAAAGAAGTGAAGAACGACCCCAAATTAGGGGTAATGTTAGTTGTCAATTTTAATCCTTATAAAGTATGCTCTTTTAATTGTATATTTTGTGGTATTGGTCCTACAACGGATAAAATTTGTGAAAGAGAGTGTTTTTATCCACCGGAAGAAATTTTCGCAGAAATGCGTGATTATATTGAAAATAACGAGCAACCTAATTATGCATGGTTGACTGGGCTCGGTGAACCAACTCTTTACTCTGGTTTTCGCCAACTTTCCAAAATGATTAAGAATTTTTATCCTAAACTAAAGATTGGAGTCTCTTCTAATGGTTCATTACTAAATCGCGAGGATGTACGAGATGATTTTAATTTATGCGATTTTATTATCATCAATCTTAATAGCGTTTTTCCAGAAGAGTTTTCTAAGATTTGTCGCCATCATGAAAATATAGAACTAAATAATATAATTAATGGGATTATTTCTTTCAGGGAAAACTTTGCAGGAATCTTTGGAATAACTACCATTTTTATTCGAGGCATAAATGATAATCTAAAAAATTTGAACGGATTAAAAGAAGTTATATTTAAAATAATGCCTGATTTGTTTATTCTCAAAAATTATGCGTGCAAAGGTTATAGACCGATTACAGATAAATTTAAGTCAGCTGTGAAAACTATTTTCAGTGATTTCCCTAATGAAATAGTATTTAAATATTAATTAGAGATTTTAATTGACTAATTTTAAAAGAGTTATAAAAATAAATAAAAAAGCTACTACTATTCTTTATTTTCAAGATTTTGAATGAAGTCTTTTTTATTATAATTCACATGTCTGAGATTGGTAAGAAAGTAAATTAACAAGATGATCGCAACTAATATAATTGAACAGATCACAAATAGACTATCAATTCCTATGACTTCAGTAATTGGCCCCGCTATTATTGTTCCAAGTGGAGAAATAACCATTGAGAGTGTCATATCGATCGAAGCAACCCTTCCTAACTTTTCTTTTGGGACGTTTGTTTGTAAGATAGTTTGATAAATTGTATTTATAATAGGTAAGCTTAATCCCATAAACAATAAATCAAAACCTATAAATAGAAAAAATCCAATTGGAATAAACGCTAAAATTCCATAACCAATACCTATTAATACTATCCCAAGCATCATCGCATCAACTTTTCGTTTCCAGTGTTTCTTGAATGTCGTGAAAATCGCTCCAATTATGATACCTCCTTGGAGGAGTATTTGCACTAATGCATATTCCATTGCTAATCCACCATGGATCGAATTCACATAATAAGGAAGAAGTGTTCCTAAGGGTTGGATTAAGAAATTTGCTAGCATGGATACAAAGATGAGTATAACCAATCCGGGGATTAATTTTATGATGATAAAACCTTCTTTTAAATCTTTTATGAATGAATTTTTCACTTTTACTTCTGATTTTATTCTTACATCAGGTACTTTAATAATTACAAGTGGAATGAAAGCAATAAAAAAAGTAATCACATCAACCCAGAGCACTTGTTCAAAAGTAAAGAATTGTAAAAGTATTGCGGCTAAACCAGGTCCAATTAGTTGAACGAGTCCAACAAATAAATAATTAACACCATTTATTCTACTTAACTTTTCTCTAGGAACCATAGAAGGAATGATCGCTTGAACCGTTGGTTGATGGAATGCTTGAAATATGCTCCTCAAACCGATAAAGAGAAAA
>Ga0307433_1001500_pt1 | contig 12589 bp, 11 predicted proteins | sample SalMarWE160210MG_FD_202166 | JGI IMG/M metagenome (GOLD analysis project Ga0307433, IMG submission 202166) | Salt marsh sediment microbial communities from the Plum Island Ecosystem LTER, Massachusetts, United States - WE1603-210 | ecosystem: Environmental > Aquatic > Marine > Intertidal zone >... | reverse complement strand
TCAACAGCATTTCATTTCGAGCGAAGCGAGAAATCTTATCAATATAACATGCTGAAAATACAAGATTTCTCCTTGCAGTCGAAATGACAGATTCAACGAATACGACTTTTTACGAGTTTGTCAATGTTCATTTGTTTTCTCGTCCCAACCAGGATCGGGAAGTTAAAGCTCTACTAGAAAGGAGTTTTATTTGGCCAGAGCGAAAGAAATAAAGAAGAAGGGAAACACGGAACGAAAAAAGAGCATCCTGAGGGAGTATCTGGAGGCAGCAGCAATAGCCGTTTTGCTGGCGCTTTTTATACGGGCATTTGTGGTCCAGGCCTTCAAGATCCCTTCGGGCTCAATGGAGCCAACCCTGCTGATCGGCGATCACATCCTGGTGAATAAGTTTATATACGGCATAAAAGCGCCGTTTATCAACAAGACCATGATTCCCATGAGGGATCCCAAGAGGGGGGACATCATCGTTTTTATCTATCCGTTAGACCGGAAAAAGGACTTCATAAAAAGGGTGATAGGCCTTCCCGGGGATGAGATACGGATTGTGAATAACAGGATCTCTATCAACGGAAAACGTTATAGTGATCCTTATAGTATATACAGGGATAATGGAGGTGAAAACAAGAACTTAGGGCCTTTTGTGGTGCCTGAGGAAAGCCTCTTTGTCATGGGAGACAACAGGGATCACAGCTACGATAGCAGGTACTGGGGGTTTGTGCCGATGGAATCGGTAAAGGGGAAGGCCATGATCATCTATTGGTCCTGGCCCCACTGGAAGAGGTTCGGCCATATAATCCGGTGAAGGCGAGATTAAAAACGGTAAGTCAATCAAGGCGATGGATACAGCGAATCATTATGACGCGGAAGATCAACGCAAGTGGTACGCCGTCCATGCACGGAGCCGGCATGAGGAGGTGGTGCTCAGTGGGTTTAGAAAAAAGATGATCGAAACCTTTCTGCCCAAGGTGGAGGTTATGAGCAGGAGAAAGGACCGCAGGAAGAGGATATTGGTGCCGCTTCTGCCCGGCTACCTATTTGCGCACACGGACCTAAATTCTTCCCAATATTGGGATATCATCAAGACTTACGGGGTAGTGAGGATAATCGGTATTGAGGGAAAACCGGTTCCGGTCAAGGATAAGGAGATAGAGTCCCTCAGGATCTTAGACGGCACTGACAGAACGATCAGGAACCAGGCATATATCGCAGAGGGAGATACGATTATGATCATGGAAGGGCCTCTCAAGGGCCTCACCGGATACTATGTGAAGCACAAGGGGAAGTCCGATAAGGTGGTTGTTTCCATAGAGCTGCTTCAGAGATCCCTTGCCGTTGAGATAGAGGATTGGAAGGTCGATAAGATCGGTTAGTTAAGGTTCAAAGGTTCAAAGGTTTTTGTTTTTTTCGTAATCTATTAAATATTTGACCTGCCCGCTTGTGCCTTAACAACCATTTGTTTCAGCAAGTATTCCTTTAATAAATCCAATAAGTTGTTATCCATATGTGCCCAGAGCTCGCATGGCAGGCGGGTGAACCCTCGAATGGCTGCGCGGGTGCGTGCAGCATGATCATAGACCTCCTGAAACTCTGCATTCGTTATGTACTGTTGATCCAGTGCAACGTAAAGTTGGCCCCGCCTGCCAGCGCCTGAAGCGCAGCTAATGGCGGGCAGGTCTGTACTTCAGTGCAAGACCTCTTTGCGTACCGAAGAAAGCGAACAAACTCCGCATTTGTCTCCGCATCGAATCCTTCCGCAATATTGTGCATGGATGAGCTTGCCGCATCCTGAATTTGCCCTTTCAGGCCGAAGTCGCGAGCAAAGGTTGCCTTCTTTGTCAAGGCATAGACCTTGAGAGTGAGCTCCCTCGATAACTGCCATGCCTCAATATCCTCAAATCGTTCTATTTTCATTACTTATAGGTTCCGCGCTCAGGGTTCAGGGGTTAAAACCTTGGAACGTTGAACCTCTGAACCCCCGACCCCTAATCCCTTCCTTGCTGCTTCCCTCCCTCATATCCGGTTCCCATGGCCCTTTCGAGCTGAGCCAAGGCGATATCGTGTTCGCTCAAGGTATTGAAGTAGTTCGACCTGGCCTGGGTGAGAAGGGTCTGAGCATCCAGGACATCGGTTGAGGTGGCGACCTGCTGTTTGTAGCGCTCCTCATTCATCCTGAAATTCTCCTCGGCCTGGAGAACTGCCGTTTGCGCCACCTCAATATTCTTCTCCGCCTCGCGAACATGCAGGTAGGCCTCCTTGACCTGGAGCTGGATCGAATCCTTGAGCTCCATCAACAGGTATTTCACCTGTGCCGCCTTTGCTTTTGAAGCCGATACATCGCTTTTCTTCTTCCCCCATTCCCAGAAGGCCCACTCCGCCTTTGCAACCAAGGCCCAGACATCGGCGTCTTCTCCGGGATCGGCTCCCAACAGGGGTTCGTCGCTTTCCCTGCTATAGGTTCCCACCAGGGCAACCGTCGGGTAGTAGCTGCTCTTGGTCAATTCCACCCCTTTCTCGGCAAAAAGGATATGTAAGGACAGTTCTTGTATCTCGGTCCTCGAGAGCTCGGCTGTCTCCAGGCATTCCTCGAGAGTCAATTCGGTAGCGCGGTACTCGGGTATGTCCTCGATTTCCACCTCAGAGTCGAGCCCCCTCCTCAAGAGCTTGTTGAAGAGGGATTTCGCCAGCTCGACGAAGTTTTCCGCCTTGATGAGATCCTGCCTGGCCTGGGCCATCTGAACCTCGGTCTGGAGGAGCTCGTTCTTGGCGATGATGCCCTCATCGTAGAAGGCCTGTGCTACCCGCAGGTGGGCCTCCAATTGCTCAACCGCCTGTACGGCCACCTTCTCGAGCTTCTCGGCCTTGAGGATCCCGAAATAGGCCCCCTTGACATCCACTACCAGGTCATGGATGGCGGTCTCCTTCCGGATTGTGGCGGTATCAACACCCAGGGAGGCCAACTGCCGCAGGGCCTTCAGTCTCCACCCGGTGAACAGGGGTTGGGTGGCGGTGAGGTTCCACGCGTAGGTATTGGGATCGAGCGGGGAGACCTGCTTCGGGGTAAAGGTGGCCGGCGGGGTATAGACATAGGTTGTGTACGTGGCGTCGTTGACCGTGCTTGTATCGATCCTGGTATAGGTGTAGCCGGTGCTCAGCTTCGGATAGAAATCCGCCCGTGCCGAGCGCTCTTCAAATTCCTTGATCTTTATCTCCTCTTCTGCGGACCGCAGCGATAAGCTCCGCTCTAAGGCGATCTTGATGCTCTGATCCAGGGTGAGGATATCAGAGGCGGCAGCGGAGAGGACAGCCGTAATAAGGAAAAGGACTGTTGCTGAAATGATACTGATTGTTTTCATCATGCTCCCTTCATTCTTGATGAACTCGTAAAAAAATCCAATCCCCCATCCCCTTGCCTGCCCGTACAGCGGTGGGAGAGGGATTTTTCGACTTTTTAGAAAACCATCAATCCTAGACTCCATGCTTTTCAACATATATTCTATTAGAATACTAAGTTCAAAAATCAGCATTCATATGTCAAGAGAAAACTGAACAACAACCATATCATCATGAACCAGGGTAGTGCAACCAAGAGCAAAAAGCGAAAGGCACAGGGAACTCGAATACGGTTCTTCTTTGCTCTTGATTTTGGGACCAAGTTGGCCTATAAAAATCCTACATCGTAAATTACAGCACATGACCACAGTGTTTGCCTTCAGGGTTACACGTAAAGCATTCACGCACAGAGGACGTGGTTTTCTGAGACGAAATAAAAGGGCATAGTAAAAAATATCCCCATGCTCTGCATGGAGGTTCTTGGGAGAATAGATACATGATCGAACGGTATACACTTCCGAGGATGGGCACAATCTGGGAGCCCCAGTACCGGTTTCAGAAGTGGCTTGAGGTCGAGCTATGTGTATGCGAGGCCATGGCAAAAGAGGGGATGATCCCGGCCCGGGCAGTTGAAACCATCAAGGAGAGGGCCGCCTTTTCAGTCGAGAGGATCGATCAGATCGAAAAAGAGGTAAAGCACGATGTCATCGCCTTTTTAACGAATTTGGAGGAGAGCGTCGGCCCTGATGCCCGTTACATCCACTTAGGTCTCACCTCATCGGATATCCTGGATACCGCGCTCGCCCTCCAGCTCAAGGAGGCGATGCTGATCATCATTGAAGATCTCCAGGTGCTTCTCGATGTCCTGAAGAGGCGCGCCTTTGAGCATAAGAACACGGCAATGATCGGACGCTCCCATGGAATCCATGCCGAACCCACCACCTTTGGTCTCAAGCTCGCCCTCTGGCACAGCGAGATGAGGCGGAATCTGACAAGGATCGAGCAGGCACTGGAGGTGATCAGCTATGGGAAAATATCAGGGGCTGTGGGAACCTTTGCGAATATATCCCCACGGATCGAGGAGTATGTCTGCGCTCAGCTGGGGCTGAAGCCGGCGGAGATATCCACCCAGGTGATTCAAAGGGACCGACACGCACAATACTTTACCTCCCTGGGCATCCTGGCCGGCTCCATCGAGAAGATCGCGCTGGAGATACGGCATCTCCAAAGGACTGAGGTGGGAGAGGTGGAAGAGGCATTCGCCCCAGGGCAGAAAGGTTCATCGGCCATGCCGCACAAGAAGAATCCTGTCGGTTCCGAGAACCTCTCAGGGCTCGCCCGGCTTGTGCGGTCGAATTGCATCGCCGCCATGGAGAATATCCCTCTGTGGCACGAGCGCGATATCAGCCATTCCTCTGTGGAACGGGTGATCGCACCGGATAGCACCATCCTCATCGATTACATGCTGAATCGGCTGTCAAGGATTATGCAAAATCTCGTGGTGCGCGAGGATGCCATGGCTGAAAACCTCAACAGACTGAAGGGATTGATCTTTTCACAACAGGTTCTGTTAGCCCTCATTGCCAAGGGGTGTGCACGGCAGGAGGCCTATGCTCTCACCCAAAGGATCTCCCTTGAGGCATGGAATACGGGACACAGTTTCAAGCAGCTCCTTTTGGATGATCCTGCCATTCGGAACTACCTTGGCGAGCCTGAGATAGAGGAATTATTTTCTTTGGGCTATCACCTCAAGCACGTGGAGGAGATCTTTGCACGGGTGTTTGGACGGTAGGGTCGTTGCACTAATACCTCTGGCGTGCCTTCTCCTCGCCTTTGTCCTTGTATCGGCCTTCAGAACAATCAGGGCTGCATATAGGAGACTGTCCGGTACGGAGTATGCCCCATTGCTTCAATACGCAGCCCTGCGGGGGATCATATTCCTGGTGCCTGTTATCGCCTTCGTTTATACCGCCGGGGCTTCCGTCATGGGACCGGCACCCTTTGGGAATCATGCCAAAGGCCTTATACCCGATCCCTTCCTCTATCTCTCGCCCCACAATCCGGGCCAGGCCCTCTTGGTTGAGAAAGCATCCCAGAAAGCCTACCTTTACCGGAGCACCGACCTTGCCCATCCCTTTCGGACCTACCCCTGTTCTACTGGGGAGAGGAGCGGGCCGAAGAGCGCACAAAACGATAAGAGAACGCCCGAGGGGATCTATTATGTGACCAATTCATTCAAGGAGCGGGAGCTGGCATCTATATACGGAGCCCGTGCCTTTCCGATTGACTACCCAAATCCACTGGATCGGGAATTGGGGAGGACGGGCTATGGGATATGGATTCACAGCACCAACAAGCCCCTAAAACCACGGGACACCAACGGCTGCGTTGTGTTAAGGAACGAGGATATCCTCGAGCTGTCTCGATATATCCACGAGGGGCAAACGCCGATCATCATAACCCAGAAGATCAACCTCGTCGAGGAGGAGATGCTTCAAAGGGAGGGCGCCGAGCTCAAGGAATTGGTGATGGAGTGGCTCAAGTCCTGGAGAGAGGGCCAGGTTGAGCGGTACATGTCATTTTACGGGAAGGATTTCATGGCTCAGGGAAAAGATTGGCATCAGTGGCGCGCCCATACGAAGCGCTTGAGCGAGAAGTATGACAGAATAGATATACGGATAGACGGCCTCCAGATATTGCGGGAGAATGGCGTTGTCTTGGCCAGGTTTACGCAGACCTCCAGGGCCGATGGGTTTTTCAGCGACGGCGTGAAGAGATTATATCTCATGAAGAAGAGCCCCGAATGGAAGATTGCCTATGAGTTTTTCACGAAATAAACGGAGCTGGCAGCCGAGGTTTCCGTAAGGTTGCGAGGAAGAGGGAAGCATCATCCATTGAACGGTTTATAACCATCTGGCAAAAGGCCCGGCAGGAGAAGGATCTCGAGGAATACATGGCTGCCTCTGCGGAGGATTGTTACTCCGGTGGACTCGATAGAGACGGGTGGAGAAGGCATAAAGCGGAGCTCAACGGGAAATACCGCAGGATACGCGTTGAGGTGCGCGATCTTAGGATAAAACTCATATCATCGGAGAGGGCAATCATGCACTTCGACCAGGAGTATGGCTCTGGTAGGCACTATGATTACGGAAGAAAAACGCTCCAAATCGTGAAGAGGGATGAAAGATGGAGGATCAAGAACGAGACGCGGGTTCCATTGAAAGGCAGAAAACCGAGCTAACGGGGAGCTCCAAGGGCGACGATCGCCTCACCATTATGATCTTTAAGGGGGCAGGAAAGGTAAGGACCGTGAAGGTATCCTTGCGACTTCTCATGGGTGCATCCCTCTTTCTTCTCTTCTATATCGTTGCGACGATTTTTCTGACCAATGCCTTCTTCTCCACCTCAAGGACTACCAAGATACAGGCAAGAACCATTGCCGGCCTCACCGGAGAGCTTGGAAAGAAAGGGGAGGTCATTGAGAGATTGAGACAACGTAGTTCCTTGCTCGAGGAGTACCTCAAGGAAGGGAAGGAACAAACTCCTGAACCAATGGCCACGGTTGACTACAGTGATTCCTCTTTACCAAAAGTGGTGGATATCAATGACCTCACGGTGAAGAGCGACCGTTCCGTGCTTCAGGTGGATTTCAAGATCGTCAATACACAGCTGCAAGAGGAACCTATCGGCGGGTATATCTTTGTGCTTGCGAGGTTGAAGGGCTCGGAGGAGCCGGACGTTTGGGTTTACCCAAGCGCTCAGCTCAAAAACGGCAAGCCCATTGACTACAGGCTGGGGCACCGTTTCTTTATCCAGAGATTTAGAACAGTCACCGCGAATTATACCCTGAATAAGGCGATCGATGGCCAGCTCATCCTGGAGATACTGGTCTACGATAGAAATGGAGGGTTGATCCTCAAGAAGGTGGTCGAGGCATAGCATGGATCAATGCCCTGAGATCATGTGGCCTCCCCCTTTTTCTTCTCATCTATCGAAGCCTTTCCTCAAACCGATGAAAATCGAACGGAACGTAGTTCACCGCAGAGACGCAGAGAACACAGAGATGAGGTATCTTTTTTCTTTGCCGCTGAGCGGGCGGCAAAGAAAAATGCTCATGCCCTTCGGGCAGGGCTTGACAGAGGGAAAGAACTCACGCGGAGCGTTAGGTCTTTCCCTTTTCTGCCCCCTGCCCGCCATCGCGAGCTCAGGCGAGGCAGGCGGGTCTCAGCAGAAAAGGGAAAAATGTTTTCCTCTGCGATCTCTGCGCCTCTAGCGAAGCGGGCGGTGAGAAATAGAGAGCTCTATTTACGTAACAGCGAAACGTGACACAAATGATAAGGTCTTGATCTATGAAGACGTCTAGTGGGAAAGCAGGATTAATACCAAATTGCATTCAAACGGATACTATTGATAGATGTCATTGCGAACGAATGTGAAGCAATCCCTGGCCCAGACCTGGTTTTCGAAGCCATGTATAGAATACTATGCTCTGGAAATGATTCACCGTATATGCTCGCCGATTAGTATCTCGCACCAGGGCAGGCTCAATATGATAGATTGCCATGTCGCTTTCGCCCCTTCGGCATGCTCAGGGCCATGAGCAGGGTCGAATGGCTCCTCGCAATGACATGATTGCAATTTGGTATAAAATAAGGGCAAACGGCGATTCGCTCATGCCCGGAAAGGCACTAATGGTTGGTGAGAGACCAGGGGCAGGCACGGCCACCCTGAGGACAGATCTCGCCAGAGGGGGGCTCTTTCTCGGAGAGGCATACATACGGATCGTATGAATCTCGCCGGCGCCATCAGTCGGCTGGATTTCCTCTGCCACACCCGTCAGCTCACAGGCGAATCAGGAGGCTAGCTCGAGGATCAGGATGTCGGCGCGAGGACCAGATCTTTTAACTGTTACGGTTATTTGCTCTCCCGGCGATAACTCCCGCATGCTTACCAAGGGAAGCTCGGCAACGAAAAGAAGGTCCGTGAGTATCACGAGGTACTTGGATCTCAGTTTTTGAAACACAAGTGCGGGGAGCCTCTCGCCGATCCTTTCGGCAAGATACCTGAGAACCCAGTACCTGATCTGGTTCCTCTTCATTACCGCGATATCCTTCAAGGTCTGCTGAACCGATATGCCCATCTCCTTCATCCTTGGTTCGGTATACACCGGCTTTTTCGATGTGAGCCCGGAGAGGATTTGTCTCTGGACAAGCAGGTCCATGTATCTTCGTAACGGTGAGGTTGCATTGGTATACGCATCGACCCCTATGCCGCTATGGGGCTGCGGCACCGTATCTATGGAGAGAGGGCGAATTTTCCGTCTTTGCTGAAATACATAATGGATATAGTGAGATCCGTCAAAGGACAGCCTTTCTTGGGGGGATTCCTGTCCGCGATAGAGGATAGGTACGCCTGTTTCGGCGGCAAACCTCGCCGCGAGCCAATTGTAGAGAATCATGCATTCGGACACCATGACCCTTGAAGGGGTGTCTTGATCTATGAGCGCAACCCGGGGGCGTGATTGGCCATCGAAGGTGAAGTGGATCTCCGGAAGGGGGATGAGCATTGCTCCGTTCATGGCCCGCTTTTGCCTGAGTGTCTGAGTGAGTTGATACAAGACCACAAGGAGCGGATCTTCCAGATACATCTCGTTGACCTCATCGTAGGTACGCTGTTTTTCTACCCTCACAACCGTAAGGGAAAAACGATAGCCGACAAGATCCAAGTTTGTATCAAAATCGTAAAAAAGCGTGACGGCCAGTCTCTCGGCATCCTTCACCAAGCTCAAGGCATTATTGGAGAGGTTCGGGGGGAGCATGGGTATCTGGGTCACCGGGAGGTATATGGAGCTTGCCCGGGCAAAGGCCTCCCTGTCTAAGGGGCTGTCAGGCTTGATAAAGGGGGTTACGTCGGTTATGTGGATACCGAGCCTATAGCCTCTATCGGTGGGCTCCAGGCTCAAGGCATCGTCGAAATCCCTGGTAAAGGGACCGTCAATGGTAAAGATAGGCAGGCCGGTCAAGTCTTCCCGGCCCGAGAAATCCGGCTCCCCCTGCGCGATTCTCTCCGCCTCTTCAAGGACAGGTTCTGTGAATTCGGTTCGTATGTGGAGCCTGTGGAGATCGAGATTCTCATCCTCATCCCATACCTTGAGGGTCACGAGCAGGTTGTAGGCCTGAGCAATATCCTTTATCCCAGCTCGTGAAAGCATCTCCTTGCCCAGCTTAACATCAGGGGCATCCTCTCCATAGAGGGCGAGTTGGGCGAGCACTTCAACGATCTTTTCCCTAAGCGGTGGGTCTTCGGGGATCCTCCCATTGATCAACTCCTTAAGGAACCACCCGCCTTGCGAGATTTCCCGTTCCCGTTGCTCAGCCGCCTCTATGGCCTTTGCTGCCTGCTCTACTTTTTCTGGACTGTGTGGGACAAAGCAGTTGTCTTTTAGCTTGAAGTATATCCTGTCGGCAAACAGGGCCCTCATCAGTGCGGAGATATGGTCGTCGGTGATATGATTGCCAAAGGCGAGCTCGGCCAGGTCAGCAAAGGAGAATGCCTCATTCTCCTCATGGGTGAGCTCCCAAAGCTCATGAACGGAGACCCTTTCCATAAGTTCGAGGCGCTTTTTCTCGATCGCCTTCAACTCCCTCACCAATTCCTCCCTCGAGCTCGTGAGGGGCAAGGAGATAGAGGAGACGAGGAGCGCTCTTTTGGGGGGGATGCTCGCCTCGTGGTTCGAGGAGGTTACAAGCTGGAGCTTGCTTGCTTTGTCCCTAAGGCATACGGCGGTGACAATCTTCCTTTGGTCGATGTATTCGATAATCTTCCCCTCGCTCATACCACGCCGCCCTCTCTAGCCGTCTTCATAGCTCAATTTTGATAAGCTCGTAAAAAGTCTCAGCAGCATGTCATTTCGAGCTAAGCGAGAAATCTTATCAATATGACATGCTGAAAATACAAGATTTCTCCTTGCAGTTGAAATGACAGATTCAACGAATACGACTTTTTACGAGTTTGTCAATTTTGACAAAGTCGTAAAAAGTCTTCTAATCGTCATGCCGGACTTGATCCGACATCCATAACCTATTGAATTTACTGGATTCCGGCTTCTGCCGGAATGACGGGAAAATCGAAAAAACGAGTTTTTACGAAACCATCAATTTTGATGACCTCGTAAAAAGTCTTTTAAACTGTCATTGCGAGGAGTCCTTCGGCTATGCTCAGGATAAACTCCACGACGAAGCGATCTCGCAAATTCATGTACTTATACTGGAGGAGATTGCTTCGCTCCAGCCCGCCTCGCCTTGCGGACTCGCATGGCGGGCAGGTCGCTCGCAATGACAGCTATGGCGACTTTTTACCAAACCATCAATTTTAATTTTTCAATTCGAAGTTTCAGCAAATTTATGCTGTTAATACCTTATCGGTTTGAGGCAAAGCCTAGTCCCTCGATTCATAAATTCGATGACGTATTTATTTACTCGGAACTAAGTGCTGAGTGAGCAATCGCAAAGATTACACTCATGAAAATACGTTATTGTATTTGCGAATCGAAGCACTCAGCTACGCGATGGAGAGGCACCCTAACCCATCAAGCCCATCCGGCATGTTTCTTTCTCCTGATCCTTCTCGCCTCTTCCTTCCATCCCTTTTTTTTCCTGGCCTTGTCTTGATGCGTAGGATCGTGATCCTTGTCCGCCTTTATGAGAAACGATCCGGGCGTAAAATCCTCCCTTGTCCTGGCGGGCTCCCTTTGCTCGGGTAGATCCTTGGGCAATGGCGGGCCTTTGATAAACCGGGCAGGAATCTTATCCGCCACATAGAGGCAATCCCCAAAGGCGAAGAAGGCCGTCCCGGACTCGCCGGCTGCCTGGGCCCGTATCTCCACGATCACCGGCCGTTGATCCTGCCTGTTTGCGATTCGGGTGGCCAGATCTCGATCGGTCGTCATTACCACGTGATCCCCTGGGCCGGGTGCCAGCCCATGCGTGAGCACGGCCGGATATGCCTTCCTCTTGACCCCCTTGAACAGGAGCTTTGGAGGGTTGGCAAGGGGATCTTGCTCGGCCAGGGGGACAAAGCCCCTCTTCTTCGACCTGATCTTCCTGTCAGCAACCTCAAAGAGATCCCCCCTGTCCTGAAGGATAACCTCTGTGAGGTGGGATTCCCGAACATAGGCCATAGAAGGCTCTTCGTGAATTACCTTGAGGAGCTCCTTGATAGGGATAAATCCCTCTTGATCTGGAACGAGGCCGGATTCATCCGGCCTCGTTCCCAGAATATAGCGCATCAATCGCGCCAGGGTATCGACCTTCCTTATATGTTTCCCGGCCATGAAGTTTCGTTAATAATCTGCCACTATTCAGCCACCAAGACACAAAGATTGAACCGGAGAGCGGGTGAAACGGTGAACCGGAGAGTTTTTAACTCCGGTTCTTCCCATCTCCGTTTCTCCATTTCATTTTTACCCCCGGTGTCTTGGGGTCCCTGACCCAGACCCCTGGCCCAGACCTGGCAAGCAAGGATTGGGTTTAGAGACAGCGATACCACTATATTTACGAAACAGGATCATATGCCTTTGTCGTCGCGCCAGGGGAGGCTTTGTGGCAAAATACATGAGTAATTACATAAAGTTATAATTCAACCTTATTCAATTGCTCGAGGACAAACTCCCTGATCTGCGAGGCAGTCGGCAGGTCGTATTGCAGAGCCCCCTGTGAGGCAAAGGGCACCAGGATATCTTCCTCTGCGCCTCCGCATGGGCACGTTCCCGGTTCCTGGCGTGCAGGAGCCACCCGCGTGGCGCCACACTCCACACATCGGAAGACCCTCTTTGAGCCGGACAGCTTTCCCCTCTTGGCAATGGGCTCACCCTCTATCTCCACGATATCCATGGAGAAGTCTATCACCGGTGCATTGCTTATTGCTGTTCCCACACCATAGGCATCCGCCAATGGATTGTACCGTTCGATAGACATCTCATCCAGACCCCCGCTAATCAGGATCTTTACCTCAGTGCGCCCCCTGAGATCCAGCTCCCATCGTACCTCCCGCATGATCTCGAGGAAGTCCCCGCGCCTGCTGCCGGGGGTGTCAAGCCTGACGGCATAGAGCCGATCGCCGAGCTCCCTTGCGACATTAATTGCCTCCACCTTTTCATCGTTAAAGGTGTCTATGAGGCTCACCCTCCGTACGCTCGGTTCGATTACCTCATCGAAGGCCTTGGTGGCCCTTATCGTATCCCCCATGATCAAGATAAGGG
>Ga0307433_1001497_pt1 | contig 12629 bp, 14 predicted proteins | sample SalMarWE160210MG_FD_202166 | JGI IMG/M metagenome (GOLD analysis project Ga0307433, IMG submission 202166) | Salt marsh sediment microbial communities from the Plum Island Ecosystem LTER, Massachusetts, United States - WE1603-210 | ecosystem: Environmental > Aquatic > Marine > Intertidal zone >... | reverse complement strand
AATATTCTTTATTGATGAGCCTAAATCCAATGATTCTTTCCATTGCAAATAATGTATCAAAAGAAGAACTTGAAAGATGGAAAAACATAATTATTCCGATAATTCAATTGAGTATATATTCATACCTTGAAAAAGATTTAGAAACATACATAAGACGCAGACCATTAGCGTATATTATAGCACCACGATATTATATTTATTCTTCTCTACATTATCATTCTATCGGGTAATAAATTCAATCCAAAGTTGAAATCAATTCAAATAAGTGATTATTTTAATCAATTTCTTTTAAATTTAAACCTTTAGTAGGCATCGAATAACTTTTTAAGAAGAGTGAGTTATACTTTTGGAAGAAATCTTCTTTTCTCTTAAGTAATAGCTTGGAATCTTCTTCTTTTACCTTGCCGGAAGCCCATAATATTTTTCCTCGGAGGTTCATATCAATATTCTCATTATGTTTAATGATCTTTCCATCTTTAATGACATATTCAATATTATTTAATGCATTTTTAAGTTGTTCATATTCGGTATCAAGATTTAGTTCTTGGATATTTAAATCTATGACATTAAGATCGGCATCACTGCCCTCTGTAAAACCTCCTTTTATATGGGAAATTCCTAAAGATTTTGCCGGACTTGCTCTAGTAATGATTATAAAATCATTAAAAGAAATAGTCTCTTCATTATTAACAAGCGGATAATCTTTTAAGAAATCTTTATTCATATCTTTCATATAAGCTCCCCGTGCTTTGGAACTTAACAATAAAGTAGCGATGTTGGGTATATCATATATGTCAGCATAGTTAGGATAATTTATAGAAAATTGTAATTGCCATTTATCCTTAATTTTGAAAACTAAATCATAAGCATTTGCCCATAATATACTGTGTCCATAATTTTTTTTATCAAACTTTCTGAAAGTAGCGAAGAAATCGCCTTCAAATTCAACAGCAAATCTTACAACTTTATAGGGATTCGCATCTATAGTCAGATCGTTAATTAGTCTTCTATCAGAGGTAACTAACGGATTTATATCATTGAAGCCAATAAATCCTAAATCTAGATCAAAGTTGCGATGATTATTATAAAAGTTAACCAATTCAGTATTATCTCCATCAATATTGTATGAAGAAGCATGCGCTAAGTGAAAAATTTCATTTCGAGAACCACTTGGCTCTAAATCTAAACTACTTAACTTATTTAGTACATTTTTCAAATTAGCTTGTCCTATTTTTGACTCATAACCCTCAATATGAGCGTGCAATGCATGAGGAAGCTTAAGTTCTTCGACAAATCTTAGTAGATTTTCGTACACATTGATTGGAGTAAAATTAAATAAACGACCCTTTTCATTTAGATTCTCTCTCAATATCTTCCAGTTCCAATTTTCAGCTTCAAAAGGATTATAAACTTTAATTCCAAATGCTTTAGTTTTATTTAGCATATCTGATAAAAAAGCAGCACCATCTTTGACCATTCCTCTCTGAAACTCAAGTTCTAAAGGCCAAAGATTGCTCACATTTAATAAAAAAGAAGTATCTAAAACCGGTAGATTTGTTAAATCAAATAATGTATGTTTACTTAAAGAGGGATACACATTTGTTTCCAATATGTAAGTGTATCCATTAGAGAGATAACTTTTCGCTATGTGCTCTAATGTTAAGCCCTTCCAACGTTGTTGAAATAATTTATTATTCGATCCTATTAATCTCGCCCAATTAAGTTGTTGAGATGCAATATGAGCATGAATATCTAGGGCAGCAGGAATAACTGTCTTTCCAGTGGCATTTATTTGTTTTACTTCAGAATTGTTGGAGAATTTACTTACTATTCTCCCATTTTCTATAAGGATGTCTTTTACATCACCTTCGATATTATTCATCGGATCAAATACAAACCCATTTTTCACCAGCAGTTTTGTCATTAATTTAATCACCTTTAATTTGTTTAATTATATCACTGTACTTTGAAATTGGATCATTAGTAACCTCAATAGTTACTTTGATATTTTTAAAATGCAGTTCACCATTTTCAACTATTGTAATCTGATTTGCCCATATTGAAACTGGTAATAAAATAGATTTTTCTGGTACATTTTCATCCTCAATAACTTTAACCACTATTGAGCCTATGCTATTAGATATTTTAAGATGTTTTTCTTTTGTCAAATTTAGACTTGTATAATCTTTGGGATTGAGAAATGCGAAAGCTAGCTTTTCTTCTAATGATTGATTGTCCCCAAAGGCAAATTCTTTCGCTTGATCATTATCGATTTTTCGAATCGTATTTAATATCATCTCCATCTTAAGAACCTCCCTCATTGAGTCTCATAATTATTTTGTTGAGTAAATCTTCATCCGAAGGAATATTACTTGGTGGATTAATGATTTTTTCTAAATGAATCGGAACTTGATCTAATCGGATGGCCAAACCTTCACATTCAATACCTGTAATTGCTGTGGGAAGTATAATATTTGCAATGTCTGCTGTTGCGGTCCTATGATTATCTATGAGAATAAGTGGTTTCTTAGCAAGTTTTGAGCTTAGAGTATAGGGAAGATGGGAAATCACATCCGTGCCAATGATTATAGAGCAATCAAAATCGTCTCTCTCCAATTTAGATACAATAGTATCTTCAGTCTCAACTAATTGCTTATTTTTAAATTGTAAACCGCCTATTTTTCCACATGAAGAAAGTGCTATATGATCAAATCCCGCCATATTATAGTGCCCTCCCATGAGAATTAAAGAAACTCGCCCTTTTTGCTGTTTAGAATTAATAACTTGGATAAAGTCTAATATTTCACGTATCAAAACATTATCTTGAGTACTTTTCAATATCCCTTGTCCTAAAAATATAACTCCGTTTTCAGTTCCCGTAATATGGAGCAATATTCTTTTTAAATCTTCGCTATCAATCCCTGCGACACCTTCAGAGGGAATGCTATCGTTCTGGCAACATTCTTCTTTTAAAGCTCGGACTAATTCTAAATCCTTTCCTGCTTTTATTCGCAAAGCAATATCTCTGACCCCCATAACGTTAAAAGAAGCAGTCTTAACGGGATCTATTATAATTAAAGTCTTAATTTCTCTCCCTGTCATCCGAAATTTACCTCTTGAAAAGAGGGTTTTATTTAACAAACGAGGGATAGTTTCAGCAGGGTTAGCGCCCCATAATATTAAAAGATCTGCTTTATTTATTACTTCTGTAATTGTGGACAGATTTATTCCTAATTCTTTTGCCAAATTCAAAACCTTTCCTTGGCAAATCGAAGCATTGGAATCAATAAAACCATTAATTAATTGTGCTAATTCAATCCCCTTGCTCTGTGCTTCGCAACTTGAATTAGAAAACCCATACAATAATGGCTTGGATGAATTTTTAAGAATTGTAATAGTTTCCTTTATAGCTTCATCCCATTCAACTTTTTGTAAATCATTTTTCCTTCGAATCATAGGGCTGGTTATTCGATTTTTAGAGGTTACTTGATCAAATCGCTCTTTACCTTTCATACACGAACCTATTACCTCATCGATAAAAAGTCCATCTGATCTAACAATAATATCATCACATAATAGAGAACATCCTGAACACGTAAATCTTTTCAATTATATCCCTCATAAAAAATTTAAAATTTGAAATTAAACATATTCAATTTTTATTGCTTCTCGTGGACAATATGTTTCGCAAACCCTGCACTCCCTTTCTCTTCCCTCTGCTTCAATTCTTCTACAATATTCAATTTTTAAGAGTTCACATTTTCCACTCTTCACTTGAAAAAGTTGATGCTTCTCTGGAGGATAATCCGGTGCTTTTCCACTTAAACTTGGAGGACAATATCGAGCATTTACAGGACATACGGTAACACAAATACCACACCCATCGCACAGATCTGAATCGATATTTATTCTTAATTCCTTTTGTTGGCCCTCTTCAGAACCTATAAGCTCCTTTAAGGACGCATATTGTTTTTGATATTTTGGTTCTAAAAGTGGAGGACAGTCATCTATTTTTACTTTTCCTTGTAATAAATCTAAAGCGAAAGCCATGCAAGTAGGTTTACCACATTTTTTACAATTAGTTTTAGGTAGAAACTTATAAAGTTCCATAAAGTTTTGGACCGGGATTTATAATCACGACATAAGGTTGATTTCTTTCTATCACTTAAGTATTAATATTCGAGGATTTATTAATCTCTTTAGATTATTGATTATAAATCTAAATCGCATTCTACTTTTCTTTTTAACTTCTTTTAATCAAAGAAGAATTTAATTTGAAATAAGAGGTAAATAATATAGAAAAAATTATATTATATTGTAATGTAAGTCTTTATGATTAATATTTTGATAAGAGGTAATAATAATTGAGTAAAAAGTTAAATATCGCTGCCATTTTTGCACATCCAGATGATTTAACTTATTTTGCTGCCGGGACTATCGCAAGGTGGGCAGAAGAAGGTCATGATATATTTACGATATGTTGTACAAAAGGAGATGTTGGAACCTTACGGCGGGACTTGACTAAAAATGACGTAGCCAAAAAGCGAGAAAACGAATTAGAATCATCTAATAAGATACTTGGGGTAAAGAGTAATTTTATGCTTGGGTATCCTGATGCAGGATTTATTAACAGTCAAGAATTACGCAAAAAACTTGTTTATTATATAAGAAAGTTAAAAATAGATCGGATAGTAACACTGGATCCTTGGGCTAAATATGAGGTTCATCCCGATCATTTGGTGGTCGGAAGGATGGCTGCTGAGGCAGGAGCATTCTCAGCATTTCCATTGTTATATGAGGACCAAATTAATAACGGCATAGAACCATATAAGTGTTCTGAAGTATGGTTTATGGGATTATTAGGGCATAAACCTAATCATATAGTCGAAATATCAAAAGTTTTAGAAAAGAAAGTTAAAGCAGCGTTAGAATTTGAAGCCACAATTGAACTGCTAGCGGAATTATTTAATTTAAAACTAGATCCCGCGAATGTGATGGAGGACGAGTTGAAGAAGCTTACTAAAAATATGCATAGATTACTCCTCTCTATAGCCTCGGTAATTGGTAAAAAGTATGATCTAAAAGCTGCGGAAGCATTCTATGTACAAAAAATACTTCCAGGTCATTTTGATAATTTACAAGAGAATATTTCTAAAAATTTTGGCAATCCACTCCCCCCTCCTAAAATACATAGAGCAGATTAAATAGTTTTAAGCTTTTTTTTTAAATTTCTGTATATTTTTTTTATCGCAATACTAGCTACTGAGTCAGGAGCATAAGTCACAACGGGTTCAGCATAAGACATAGACTCTGGTATAGCATAATCAAAATCAATTTTTCCTAGCACTGTATAATGTGTCTTTTTTATATATTTCTTAAATTTCTTTTGAAATGGGGTTTTTAAGTTAGCTTTATTTACCACTATACTAAAGGGTATTTTAAACTGGTCAACTAATTCCAACACTCTGATTAAGTCATGTAATCCTGAAGGGGTGGGCTCCGTTATCGCAATAATGTAATTAATTCCAGAAATCATAGAAATAACAGGGCAACCAATACCCGGAGGTCCGTCAATAATCGTTAAATTTGATTTTTTATATAACTCCGAATTTTTAGCAAATTCTTTTACTTCTGAGACTAATTTACCAGATGTTGTGCTCCCTAACCGGGTTTTTCCATATATAAGTAAAGAACCAAATTTATTCTCATAAGAGATTATCTCTCCGCTCTTTACAGGGTGGATATCAAATGCATGTTCAGAGCAGAGTGTTTTACAAGCACCGCATCCTTCACACTTTAGAAAATCTACAATTGGAATGTTATTTCGATCATCCCATCCCAGAGCATTAAATTCACAGAAATGATTGTCAAAACATTCTTTGCAATGTGTGCATTTTTCTAAGATAAAAGAAGCTTTTATTGTCGTATATGCATTTTTTGTTTGAATTTCAACGTTAGGGTTCTTTGGCATTATTATGGCAAGATTAGGAGCATCTACGTCGCAGTCTAAAACAATTGGTATGAAATCATCATCTGTACTTGCCAATGTTGCTAAAGATGCGGTTAAAGTAGTTTTACCTACTCCCCCTTTCCCTGATACAATGCCTATAACTACTTTTTCCAGGTTGTCATCACTGTTCCACAATCTAATTTTTTTCAAATTTTATCCATTCTTTAATGGTTTCATATATTTTCAAAAACGCTTGATATGCAGGTCCTATTTCTTCATGAGCTTTCTTATTTTCCATAAGCGGAACTCCAGCACAATATGAGTTTACAACCTCATCATCTAAAGGTATATTGCCGAGTATCTCTAGTTTTAGATTTTTAATTTCATTAAAAAATTGATTTTTATATCCCAATAATGTGCTCCTATTGATAATAACTTTAAAATCCTTATGAAGGAGAGATATTAGTTCATTGATTCGAATTAAATCTGACAAACCAAATTTGGTGGGCTCTGTTACTGGTATCACATAGTCTGCTTTTTCAATTAATTCTTCTACATCACAATGAGCTCCAGGAGCGGTATCAATTATTACTATATCATATTTTTCACCAATATTATTAATTTTATTATCAACTTTCGCAAGTAATGCTTCAATAACCGTTGCAGATCGTGCTTCTCCTGGTTTTAATTCACCAACTAAAAGATCAATATCTCTAATAGTAATATTATATACCCATCCAACCGTTTTATAATCAGGTTCAATAGCAACAGCTGGACAGATTTTAAAACATAATTTACATCCAGAACAAACGGCTAGAATAGGAATTGGTATCGAGTCCTTTATATGAAGCAACGCATGAGGTACGCAATTGTCTGCACAGATTCCACACTTTGTGCATTTCTCTTCATTGATTAAAGGTTTAAAGAAGAGAACACTTTCTCTTTTACCTAATTTGCCTCCTAATAATAAATAGGTATTAGGATTTTCACTATCTCCATCTACTAATAAAGTTTTGAAACCTTCATTTTTAAACATTATGGCTAAATTCACAGCTACAAGAGTTTTACCGGTGCCCCCCTTCCCACCAGTTACACAAATGATTTTTGGTTTATTCGCCATCCTCTTTATGGTATAGCCATTCTTATTTTTCTTTAAAATACGAAATTACCTTTCATTTTGAACATAACCCAAGTTTAACGCATTAAGCCCCACCCATTCCTCGATGAGCAGCGACATTAGCATTATTGATCGATGGTAATTCATTCTCCAAATAGAGATTGATTACTTCTCTTACTGTAATACTTTTGTTAGGCGCTTGATATATCTGAATTTTTAAAGCATTTAATGATTGAGCAGCATTTGGTCCTAAAAACCCTATAATAACAATCCCCGCTCCGTTATCACCGATTAATTGAGCAGCATGAATTCCAGCACCTCCCATTTGACCGACCGCAGAGTTTGATACTACCTTTACTTCCTTTATTTTCTTATCTTCAACCTTTACAAAAGTAAAACTTGGACAACGTCCAAATCGACTATTAATTAACTCATTTAATCCCCCATTTCCATCTGAGGGAACCGCAATTATTACCATATCAATTCAACCATATTTTAATGAATAATTATTTATTATTAAAATGAATGATTATTCAATTACCCGTATATACATAAATAGTCATTCACTTAAAAATGTATTCTTTAATTGAATACACCTCTTGAGTTTCTTAATTCACATGAATATTTAAATTTTAAGAATGATGATTCATTATATTTATAAATATGATTCAACTCTGTAGTTTTAATTATAACTAAAGCGAAGTGAAAAATTTCAAAATATTACCTATAAATTAATGAGTTATTAAAATCGTCTCTAGTTATGACTAATAATTATATGAAGTTAATCAAAATAAGTTAAAAGTGTAAAAAATGAGTGATGAAATACCAGATATAGATTTAAAGAAGACTGTGGATGAAGGTCGTAAGGATGCCATGGAACAACGCATGGAAAGAATAAAGGAAAATATGGCAAAAATAAAACATAAAATAGTAGTGATTTCTGGAAAAGGTGGTGTGGGAAAAACGACAGTCGCAGTTAATCTTGCTATCAGTTTAGCTAGTATTGGATTAAGAGTAGGGATATTAGACGTGGATATTACAGGACCAAATGTTAATAAAATGTTAGGGATTAGTCCTGAGGTACGACCCCGTGTTGATCCTGATGGACAGAGATTTTATCCTGTGGATGGACCATTAAATACAAAAGTAATGAGTATGGCATTTTTAACCCAGGATTCGGATACTCCAGTAATATGGAGAGGTCCTATGAAAATGGGTGCTCTACGTCAATTTCTAGGAGAAGCAGTTTGGGGAGAACTTGACTATCTCGTATGTGATTTACCTCCAGGTACCTCTGACGAGACTTTAGATATTCTACAATTGATTCCCGATGAAAATGTAGTTGTTGTATCAACTCCTCAAGAAGTTGCCTTAATGGATGCACGAAAAACAATAGCAATGGCTAAAACAATGGAAAGACATGTTCTCGGGATAGTTGAAAACATGTCTGGCTTTAATTGCCCACATTGTGGGGAATTTATAGATCTCTACCCCCCCGGTGGAGCTGAAAAAGCATCAAAAGATTTTAATGTTCCACTGTTAGGGAAAATTCCATTTGAAATAGAAGTCAGCCAGCAAGGAGATCGGGGATTACCATTTGTCTTGAAATACCCTGATGGTGTAAGTGCTAAGGCATTTAAAGCCATAGTAAATAGAATGCGAGAACTTATAGAAAAATAATTAATATTTTTTTTACCTATTTTTATTTTACCATATTTTCAGCAATGAGGTTTTAATAAAATATTCTCATATTATACCATCTGATAAATATGCAAACAATTATATCTATTAACTCTTTTGTTTAATATTGGTTGAGAATATTCTTATCATTTATAATAGCAACGTAAAGTAAAACATCATTAAAATGAAGATAAATCCTGAAATCTCAAAATTATTAAAAGGAATCATTATCTGTAAAGAAACAGGAATCTATTTATTAGATTTAATTTTGGATACGAATATAAATCCTCTTCTTTTATCTTCCTTTGTTGGGGCACTTTCTCTATTTGGGGAGGAAAATATGGGCAAAATAGAAGAAATCACCATTAAAGGTCTCGATATTCAAATGATAATCGTCAATAAGTACAATCTCACCTTAATTGCGATCATGGATAAAGAGTTTGTTAAACATAATATTCGAGAAGAAGCAGAAAAATCCTTGGACATGTTTTATTCTCTCTACTGTGATGAAATAGGGGAATGTGTCGATACTAATGCCTTCGGACCTTTTAAAGAAGTACTAATTAATCAAATAAATAAATATTTTGGAAATCTAAATAATGCAGATATAGAATCTGAAATTGGAGATTTTGGATTCTTTACTGAAGCAATTGCTAAATTAAGAAATAATACCTGATTATGCTAGCCAAATAAAAGTTTATTAAAAAGGAACAATAAATTAGAATTTATCTGATTTCTTTTTAAATATCAAAGCTCCTATTTTAACATTAAAGATTCTTTCCATTAAACTACACTTAGCTTTGAGTAAGTAATATACATCTTTTTCTGGAATCGGCATTTTATATAGACTTTCAAAATTCCCTTGTCCTTTTGATAAGATGACACCTCCTTTCCGATTGAAGTAATATTTAAATTCTTCAGTAGAAGTACTTAAGTCTATGCCCGGCGTTGGGCTTGATTCCACAATTTTAACTAAATCGGTTAACCCTACCATTTTTGCATCTTCGAGGGTAACATCATTTATTATCGGACCAGAACGTACTGAGTAGATAATCTCTAAGTTTGGGAATAGTTTCTGAATCGTTTCTATGAGTAACTTATCAAATACTATTTCTCCACAATTATCTCCAAGGATAAGAAGATGTTCCGCTTTTTGTAGTGATTCTTTAAATTGAGTATATTCATTTATCGCAAGATTTTCAATAGAAAATGTTTTAATATCATTGATTATCTCGATTTTGTGCTGAGCAGCTAAATCTACTGTATTTCCCAGGGCAGCAACTATTAAAGCTTTTAACAACAGATCTTCAGAAGTCTCGACAATTTTTTTTGCTTCCTCATAAAACTCTAATGCTAAATGATTATATTTCTTTTTTAAGTTAATATAGGGATCTTTTAAGCCTAATGTATCGGCAACGATTCCGTATGCAGTTTTACCTATAATAGGAGACGCTGTATTATTGATATCGACATTTATAAGATATTTCATTAGCTTTTTTTGAGCATTAATGATTTTTTCTCTAGATATATCTGGTTCTAATAATTTGAATGCTCTCAATACTTGATTGAATAAGCAGCCAATACATTCAGGTTCTAGTTGCATTTTAATTTTAAAATTTATTCTTGTTGAAATTAAAAATTAAAAAAATAACAAAAACATTATTAAAATAAAAAAAAAGAAGAATATTTTATAATTCTGCAATTTTTTGTTGTCGCGCTAATTTTTCTTCATCTGTAAGTTCAACTTCTCCTCGTTTAACAAAGAACATTAAAACAAACGCAATTATAAGGAATATAGCACCATCAATAAGTAAACTTTCTTTTCCGAAAACATCTCTGAAAATTCCTAACAAAGCAGGACCAAATATTGCCGCTAATACACTAAAGAAATAGTACAAGCCTGTGTAAGTTCCTATTTTTTTAATACTAGGTGCAAGTTCCCATATTATTACAATGGAATTTACATTGACAAATGCCCATCCAATGCCAAAAAAAACGAGAATTATGAAGGTTATTGTTTGTGTTCGAATTAAAAAGCCAAGTAATAGAGCGACAATCATAATTACTAATCCGATTTTTATACATTTTCGTCTCCCAATTTTATTGGCAAGTAAAGATAAAGGAAAAGCTGCGATAATAAATGGAATTGCTACAAAGTTAAATATAAACCCTGCTAATCCAGAGCTCAAACCTAAAACACCGTTTGGACCTGATCCAGCATAGATTGAAAATAAAGCTTCCATTCCTTGATATCCTACAAACCAAAAAAAAATCGCAAACAACATTATTAATGTACTTTTATCTTCTTCTTTAAATATATCTTTAAAGCTTTGAACTAGAGTTAATTTTTCTTTTTCTTCTTTTACTTTTCTTCCTTCGCTTGCTTCCTCTTCTAATAACAGCTTATAACTGTACGCTTTATTCTCATTAACAGTCAAAATAAGAACTACCATTGCTATCACCATAACAATTGATGCGATTATAAAAGTATATTGTAGACCAATAGCATCAGACACTAGGCTTAGAGAAAATGCAAAAATGGCACCTATCCCTCCCATTATATTTATAATAGCATTTGCTTTACTCCTATGGACGGGTTTAACAAAATCGGGCATTAATGCTACAGCTTGAGATCTATAAAAACCCATACTAATTCCGAAACAAAAAATCCAAACAAGTAAGATCCATAATTGGGTTTCAAATCCAGTAGGAATTAAAGCAAAGAAGATGGCAGATAATATTACACCGATAACAATATAAGGTATTCTTCTTCCGTATTTAGTTCGAGTATTATCAGAGAGATTTCCCATAATAGGCTGAATTATTACTCCTATTATGTTGTCAATAGCCATTATAATTCCAACAGTAAATCCTGCTAGAGCAAACCCTGCAAAGTATATATCTAGTTGCTGATTCACTTGGGTATTATATAAACTCCAAGTAAAGGTAGTAAAAAAAGCTAACCCAATTAAAAATGTTTGACCCGCTCTAAATTTCTCATTCGATTTTTCTTCTGTCATTATTTTCACATTTTTTTGAATTTCTTCCTTTTAGAAAATTAAATATTTTTTATTTTAAATGAATTAATGTGATTATAATTAGAGGATTTAATTTAAATATTCAACCTTCTCAAAAAAAAAAATGAAAAAAATTATAATTCAATATTAACTTGAATTTTGGTTATATCTTCTGGGATTTTTTTAAGGGTCTTAACATATGCCATCAGTAAATTAGTTAGCATATTAGACATAATTTCATTTAATGGTACATCTTTTTCATTAACCTTAAGATTAACATCTAGCATAATTTAAATATCAACAAATTTGGTTTTAAAGTTTAATATTATTTTTTAAAGAAAAAAGGAGAAATAGAAAAAAAGGATTGATTATTCCTTTGATTCTAATTCGGAAATTCTTCGGGAGATATCTTCTATTGCGCTTTGCATACCCTTCATTTCAGAGTCTAAATATTCCTTTTCTTGTTTTAACATATTTAGCTGATCTGAGGAAGTTAATGGTTGAGCAGGAGCATAAACTGGAGCTGGTGCATATGGTACATAGTATGAGTCTCTATACCCCCATCCTCTACCATAGCCTCTGCCATAACCTCTACCAAAGCCTCTACCATAACCTCGACCGAAGCCTCCACCACGGCCCCAACCTATACCTCGTGTATATCCTGGAGCGTCATATCCTGCACAATAGCCTAAAGCTCTCCCTGTTCTTGGACCTAGTCCACCAGGTCCTGTTCTATCCCCACCGGGCACTTACTACATCATCTCCGTATGGATTATATTTTGAATATATATTCATACAAGAGATGAATATTCAATAACCTATTTAAATATTATGAATAATTATTCAAAAGTTAATAGGCTTTCTC
>Ga0307433_1001496_pt1 | contig 12658 bp, 12 predicted proteins | sample SalMarWE160210MG_FD_202166 | JGI IMG/M metagenome (GOLD analysis project Ga0307433, IMG submission 202166) | Salt marsh sediment microbial communities from the Plum Island Ecosystem LTER, Massachusetts, United States - WE1603-210 | ecosystem: Environmental > Aquatic > Marine > Intertidal zone >... | reverse complement strand
TTTTAAAGAAGAGTTTGATAAGGTGTTTATTTCGTTTGTTTTGCATGGGTTTGAAGACAATCAGAAGCTAAAGATTATTGATAATGTTTTCCGAGCCTTAAAACCAGGAGGTATTTTTTATATTTTAGACTATAGCCACTTTGATCTTGAAAAATTATGGTTTCCTATCCGTTGGGTATTTATTCATGGAGAATGTGAGTTAGCAGTGGAATTTCTTAAGCTTGATTTAAAAAGAATGCTTTTTAATCAAGGGTTTACTAATTTTGAAGAAGAGTTTTTCTTTAAAAAATATTTGCGGTTACTAAAGGCAGTAAAGCCAACAAGTTAGAAGCTGTTAAATAAGAAAGATAAAATGAACGAGTCTTTGAAGCAAGAACTTGAATCAACATTCAAGGATATTCTGGTAACCGACCGTAGAGACAACCGAATGAGCGTAATCGTTAAACGTGGGCAGGTTCACACAGTCTTAAGATTTCTTAAAGATAAGGGATTTGATCATTTGGCTCTTCTGTCCGCAGTTGACTGGATAGAAGAGAAAGAATTTGAGCTGGTTTATATTTTAACTCGTTATATGCAAGGTGATGAAGAACATACAGAACAGGAAAGATTACATCTAATTGTAAAGACCAAGATTCCAAGGCAAACCCCGCAATTACAGACCGCAACCGGCATATACCCGAATGCTGAACCATACGAGCGTGAGATGCATGAGCTGTTTGGAATACACTTTGAAGGTCATCCAAGATTGACACCGCTTTTGCTGGAAAGAGATTATGAGATTCCACCATTTAGGAAGGATTTTGACACCAGAACATATGTCAAAGAGGTTTTCGATAAAATCCCATTCGTAGAAGATAAGGATAAATGAGCGAAGATTATGGCTAAATCCTCACAGCAAGATATAGAGCAAGCACTATCTAAAGTAATGCATCCTGAGATCAAGTATAGTTTAGTTGATCTGGGGATGCTCAAGGATGTGGTATGCGAGTGCGAAGAAAGGAAGGTGAGCCTTACTTTGAAGCTTCCCTCCTTGCAGGTTCCTGTTAAAGAGCTTCTGGTTCAAAGTATAAAGCGGGATCTAGCCGGTTTGGATGAGTCTATACACGTGCAGATAGATATGGAACAGATGAGTCAGGAAGAACGTGAAAACTTTGCGAAAATGGCCAAAGAAGGATGGAAGTTTTGAGTGTAAATACAAACAGCAAAAAGACCGGTTCTGCCAGGGAGCTTGAACTCTACTTCGGCCCTCAGCATTTGGGAATGGTGGGGAATTTCAGCATTACGCTCAAGGTCGAGGGCGACCGTATCTTAGAGGCGCAGGCCAATCCTGGTTACCTCCATCGAGGTTTCGAAAAATTGATGGAATACAGAACCTGGATACAGAACTTCCCGATGGTCTGCAGAATAAACATGGTAGAGCCCGACTCAATGGAAATGATATACGCAATGGCGGTCGAGAAATTGGCGAAGATAGAGGTTCCTGAAAGGGCACATTACATAAGGAGTGTTCAGCTTGAACTTTCCCGAATCACTTCACATCTGTTTGGCCTCTGGGCTTACGCCAACATGCTCGGCTTTGACACCGTGGCCCAGTGGGCAATGTATCACCGAGACCTTATTTTGGACCTGTTCGAAGAGCTTACTGGCGGCAGAGTCTACCATATATACATATGGCCGGGCGGTGTCAGACGTGATTTCCCTCCGGGATTCAAGGATAAAATTGTAAACACGCTGCACTCCATAGGCGGCTGTGTGCCGGATTACGACGCCACTTTTTTCAATAATCGTTTGTTCTACGAAAGGGCAAAAGGGATTGGCCAATTAACCCAACAGCAGGCAAAAGAGTGGGGAGCAACAGGGCAAACCTTGAGGGCAACCGGGATGAAATTTGATATCAGAAAGGTCGAACCTTATGCCGCTTACGACAAGGTAAAGTGGGATGTCCCTGTAAGGAAAGATGGCGATGCGTACTCACGTGTATGGGTTATAAGAGACGAGATGATAGAAAGTGTCCATATGATATTCAAGCTGCTGGATGCGATGCCCGAAGGCCCCGTTTACAACAGGATACCAAATCCGTTTAAATGGAAAATACCAAAAGGCCAAGCTTATGTTAGATGCGAGTCTTCACGCGGAGAGTTAGGTCTATACATGGTAAGTAACGGTGAAGATAAGCCTTACAGGGTACATTTTAGAACGCCTTCCTATCCTAATGGCTTGATTATCCTGGAAAAGATACTGAAAAATGCCAGTATAGCTGATGTCGGAAATATAATGATAAGTCTGTATACAGTTGCCCCCGAGATAGACCGATGAGCAAAAAAACAACAGATAAAAAAGGTGGTATCCTAAGTCCCTTCAAGGCAGTTAATTATTTATTCAAAAAGCCGCGTACCTTGAGGTATCCTTTTGAGCCAAAAGAGCCGGCGCTAAGGTATCGGGGTTTTCATTTAAACGACTGGGAGAAATGTACCGGCTGTGGAAACTGTGCCGATATATGTCCCAATGAAGCAATCGAGATGGTAGAGATACCTGAATTGAAGTCAAAACCTGCCGAAGGTATGAAGAATGAAAGACCCAAACTTGATTATGGCAGATGTTGTTTTTGCGGCTTGTGTGTGGACATCTGTCCTCCCGCTTCCTTGAGGCTATCCAGGGATTATTTCCATATCCACTTCGATACGAATACTTTTACTTTTTTTCCAAAGGATGAAAAGACGGACAAAGAACATTTCCTTGACTCCGAACAGTATTCTATTCTTAAAGCAAGCATGAGTCATCGCAAAAAGGATTACGAAGGATTTACTTCTGACCTTGAATATTCTCTATTTGAGCCACAGCGCGTACCTATGCCCGAGGTTCCACCGGAAGAAAGAAAACTGTCCTTTATAGAGCAGGTTATAGGCTATAACAAAGAGGAAGCCAAAAGGGAAGCTTCCCGCTGCCTGGAATGTAAGTTATGCGAGAATGCCTGCCCGGCACATCTGAAAATTTCAGATTATATTAAGGCCATTTATGAGGATAAACCCGACGAATCTTTAAGAAAAATATTTGAGGATAATCCCATCCCTTCTATCTGTGGAAGAGTATGTATGAAGTATTGTGAGACAGCTTGCTCTTTGAGTATACGAGGAGAAGCGGTAGCGGTAAGGTGGTTGAAGAGGTTCGTTGCAGATTCTATTAAGGATTACAAAACTGCATTAGAGCTTAAGCCAGCCGAAGCCAGTGGCAAAAAGGTTGCTGTTGTAGGTGCAGGTCCAGGTGGCTTATCTATCGCTTATTTTCTCACTTTGAAAGGTCATAAGGTAGTTGTATTTGATTCTTTGCCAGGCGGTGGTGGCATGATGCGGATAGGCCCGCCCCTTTACAGATTACCCCTTGAAATGATAGATAAAGATGTAAACTACGCTGCTTCTTTGGGAGTTGAGTTTAGATTCAATACAACCATAGGCAAAGATATTTTGTTTGAAGATATTCTAAAGGAATATGATGCGGTTTATCTTGGCATAGGAACAACTGTGAGCCGTTCTACAAAGATTAAGAACGCTGATAGAGCCCACTTGGCACTTCCTTTCCTACAGGCGAATAAAATCGCAGAGCCGGTCAAGGTTGGCAAAGAAGTAATCGTTATCGGTGGTGGAAATGTCGCTATGGACGTGGCCAGAGAAGCACTTCGTTTGCAGCATATTCAATATCCGGGGCAAAAGGTGGTCACTAAAACAGTCTCTCTGGAAAACTGGGACGAGCTGCCCGCAACAGAGGATGAAATCGAGGATGCAAAGGCAGAAGGGATTCAATTTAATCCCGGCTGGGGACCAAAAGAAGTTAAAGTGGAAGATGGTAAAATAAAAGGGCTGCTGTGTAAAAAAGTTAAATCGGTATTTGACGAACAAGGCAGATTCAGCCCAACTTTTTACGAAGAAAAGCAAATGTGCCTGGATGGGGATATGATAATCGAGGCCATTGGCCAGGCTCCTGATTTTTCGTTCATACCGAAAGAGCTTTTTGAAAAACTGGAGTTTACGCCACGAAGAAAAGTAAAAGTTGACGAAAATGGTATGACCACAATTTCCAAAGTATTTGCCGGGGGCGACATAGTAAATCTGAATTTAGATGCAGTAACCGCTATTGCCGATGCTAAAATGGCAGCGGAAGGAATTCATAAAATGTTCTGTTGAAGATAGCTAATGGAAGTGCTGGTTAAGTATGAAAACGGATTCCGTTTTTCGGCTGTGTGTAAAGGACACACAGTTACAACCTGACGTGGTAAGGATGGAAATAAGGAGCGAGACGGGATGTGGCCGGCACAGCTTTTTGAGGCCTCCATTGGGATGTGTATCGGCGGTTATGTCGCTAAGTTCTGCACAGAGCAAAGTGTTCCGTACGAGGATATAACGATCGAATTGAACCGCCGAATAGAAACCAGTCCATCAGATACAGCAGCATCGGGTGCCAAGACATCGCTCACGTCCAGAATCGATGCTAAAATCCACCTGGGAGCAAAACTGTCTGAGCAGCAGCGCCAAGGTATCTTAGAAGCAGCCGACAGCTGCCATATAACTAAAAGCATCGAACAAGGGATGCAAATTGTTTGTTCTCTGGCGGAACCCGACAACTAATAACCGTTTAAGGCTTTCCTTTCCAGAAAGAACCATTTATGGAAATGCTTAGGGAAAATCAAGATGAGTTGCTTAACGATGGATAAACAGATTTACAACAAGGGCCCCAATCGGTTCCTGTGATGCGATAACCCGTCGAATCGAGCATAAAACACGACAAACTATTATCGATGTCTTAAATCTTCTTTTGAAGATGGAGAAAGTAAACGCTTGAAAATACGAATGATGCGAGGGCGAAGAGAAAAATCGCATGACTGTAAATGCCTTACAATCAAAATCTTACAAAACCACGCCCGGCAGGACTCGAACCTGCGACCTACGGATTAGAAATCCGTTGCTCTATCCAGCTGAGCTACGGGCGCATCAAGCTTTAAGCGCTTTCAATATAACAACTTCCTTTAAACACTGTCAATTCTTCTTAACGCTCACAAAGCATTTGCAACAGATTTGCAACAAAATCGCTTGAAATCAAGCACTTTAGGTAAGAATAATCTTCGTTTTTGGGCTGAAAATGGAGTGTCAAGGTGAGTGCCAGATTGATAATCATGGCCACGCCCCAGCAGGCTTTCTTAACCGTTGGCCTCCTTGTCTGCCACCCATCCGAAATTAGCACTGGATTATTAATCCAATAGTACTCTAACACTAATTCTTGGATTGAACACCCAATGCTCCAAAGTTCCATCTACAACATCGCTTGCATAAACCGCAAGCGGCCTTTGTGACGGTCAGAAAAATTCTATGAAGTAAATGGCAACATCGGCTAATCTTTTGCCCCCGCAACTGTTTTGAATGCCTACTTATGAGATAGTTTTTTAGGTGGTTGTTAACTGGCCATTTGCAGGTTTGCCAAAGCAACAGATTTGTCAACTACAATTTTGAATACTCCCTCAAGACCGGTTACCATAAAAATACCTCTGGTTGCAGGGGTAACACCGCAAAAAATAAGCTGCCGTCCACGACCAGCCAACAACTCACGCAACTTTAGCAACTTTGTGATAGCTGAAGAAGTTAAGATACCAACGTGAGAAAAATCAAGTATTACGTCATGGCCACCTCTTTCCTGAATGATTTCGGTGACGCTTTTTAACTCTTCTCCTATTTCCGGCTCAGGAGGTAATTCCACAATAATAATATCTTCTGCCCAATTTTGAATACTCATTTTTACCCCCATTTTTGTACGGGCTTAATTATTCGTAAGGGTCGTTTCCACAAGTTCATCTGTTTCTGCAGGTAAATTCTCTGCTGGAACTTCAGTCGTTAATGGTAAAGTTATAGTAAATGCTGTGCCCTTGTCAAGCTCACTTTCAACCTCGATTCTACCGTTATGCATATCGACTAATTTCTTTACAATTGCAAGGCCTAAACCAGTCCCTTTTTCCCCCGGCCCTGCCTTTCGGCCAAATTGAGTGAATTTATCAAATAATCTTGGTATATCATCTTTTGCGATTCCAATTCCGGAATCATGGACGCTCAACTGGACTTCTTCACCCAGCCTCTTACAAGTTACTTTGATACAGCCTTGTTCAGGGGTAAATTTCATACTGTTGGAAATAAGGTTTATAATGACCTCTTTGATTCTATCCGAGTCAACGCAAATAGCAATACCTTCTTCAGGCACTTCGAAATCGAGAGAGAGGTTCTTCTCCTGGGCGAGCGGCTTGTAGTTAGAAACAGTATCCTTAATGAGTTCGCCAATATTTACGACCATTTTGTGCAAATCCAGCTTGCCGGATTCTATTTTTGATACGGTCAGTAAAGAATCCACAATCCTGGTAAGCCGATTTACACTCTCCATCGCTGTAGTTAAAACATCTCTCTGCTCAGCTACTATTTTCCCCGGTATCTCATCCAGAATAAGTCTTATCGCACCCATAATGATTGAAAGCGGGGTTCGAAGCTCATGCGAAGCGGTGGAAACGAATTCATCCTTTAGCTGATTATATTCTCTTAGTTTTTCATTTGCTTTTCTGAGGTTTTCCTCTGCCAGTTTGCGCTCGGTGATATCTCGAATTGATACGAGGTTGACACTTTTCTCTTCCCACTCAATTTCGGCTGTATGCATTTCTGCTGTGATTGGTTTTCTATCTCTACGAACAATTTCAATCTCAGTTGGTTGACCTGCAGCTACAGGGAAACCGAATAATTCTCCGATGAGCTCTTCCGGCTTGCGGTTAAAAAGAGAACTCGCGGCAGGGTTGACGAAACGCACGATTCCATTGCTGTCCACAATAACAATACCGTCAGCGTTTTGTTTTATCATATTGCGTAGATTTGCTTCGGTAGCCTGCAATGTTTTGTTGGCCCTGGCGAGCTCCATGGTTCTCTGCTCTACCCGCTTCTCCAATTCTTCGCGGGCTTTCTCTAATGCCTGATTTTTCTCCTCAAGCTCTTCTTTTGCATTAAGGAGTTTTTGTGTGGACTCCTGTAATTGATGATTTGTCTCTATTAACAATTTCTCTTTTTTGTTGCGTTCCAAAGCATAAATGATTGTCCGAACGAGTAAGGCATTTAACGGCAAGTTCTTAGCCAAGTAGTCGGATGCGCCGCTTCTTATAGCCAGAGGTCCCATTTCCTCATCGTTTATCCCCGTCAACACCACGACAAGTGTGTTTGGAATAACTTGCTTGATCTTTTGTACTGTCTCAATGCCGCTACTGTCAGGAAGTTCCAGGTCAAGCAGTACAGTATCGTACTTTTTACTGCTGAGGCAATCAATTGCAGCAGACAAGCTCCCGACTGATTCAACTGCAAATTTGACAGGTTTTGAAGATTGAGCCAGGATTCGCTCAACTAATCGGGCATCAACTGCATCATCTTCAACCAGCAGGACTTTTATCGGGTTTCTATCCGCGTCAAAATGAGCTATTTCTTTTGTCTCAGTTTCCATATTACCCTCAAGAAGCAACGGTGGCCTGGAGTTTTGCACCAGTAATATCTTTTTTTTGCCTTGGTAGTGTAAAGAAAAATATGCTACCTTCACCGATTTTTGATTCGAGCCAAATCTTACCGCCATACATTTCAACAATTTTTTTAACCGTCGAAAGGCCGATACCAGAGCTTCTGTTTTCATCATGCGTTGATAATGTCTGGAATACCTGAAAAATCTTTTCAAAATACTTCTCTTCAATTCCGGGGCCATTATCCGCAGCGCTAAATTTCCAGAAACCATTTTCTTCAACGCAGGCAATTGCTATTTTGCCGGTTGCTTTATCCATATATTTAATAGCATTGCTCAGAAGGTTTTCGAAAACCTGTATAATCCGGGTTTTTTCACACTCAATTACAGGCAGCTCGTTTTCTATTGTAATCGTGATATTCTCCGGCGGGTCAATCATATCGACGACATCATAGACGAGTTCACTCAGATTTACCTGAACTCTTTCCTCTTCTGTATACCCGACGCTTGAGTATTGAAGGACACCATCAATTAAATTGTGCATTCGTTCCACTCGAATCATAAGCAAGTTGACCTCCTCTCTATCATCCTCATCCAGTTTATTTGCATAGTTGGTTGATATCCATTCTGCCAGCCGCCTGATTCCGCGCAAAGGGGTTTTTAAGTCATGTGAAACCGTATGTGCGAAGTGCCTGAGGTCCTCATTAGCCTGCTCCAAATCTTTGTTTAATCTTTTCAATCTACTTTCTGTTTCGGCTTTATGTAGAACTATTTCGATAGTCGCTTTCAATTCTGTATAGTCAACCGGCTTAACCGCATAACCGAACGGCTCAGTTTCTTTCGCCCGGTTGAACGTTTTATCATCCGTATGGGCGGTAAGATAGACGACCGGAATCTGCCAATGTATGCTTATCTGCCTGGACACTTCAATCCCATCGCTTTCTCCCACAAGCTTGATATCCATCAATACCAAATCCGGCTTGTATTCTTCGATAATATCGATGGCTTGTTGTCCGTCAGTAGCGGTTAGAACGTCATACCCCAGCTTTTTTAACCGGAAGGCGGTTACTTTGCAGAAATCAGGTTCATCATCAACAATAAGAATTTGTTTTTTCTCGATTCGCATTACGAATCTTTAAATTCGTATCAGAGTTCTTTTGTATACTTTTGTCTATTTGCCGGTAGCCTTATCTCAACTTTTATCACAAGTAATCTTCCGTTTATGCTTAGATTTCAAGGCTTGGTTGACTTTTTCAACCAAGCCTGTTGGGTCAAACGGTTTGGTAATGTAATCCTCAATACCCAAATTCGAGGCTGTAGTTACATCCTTTGCTTCGCACAGAGCAGTGACCATTATTACAGGTATGTTGTTTAAGCCCTGGTGTTTTCTGAGGCGTTTGAGCATCTCCCAGCCATCCATAACCGGCATGCGGCTATCTAACAGCACGAGGTCCGGCTTGTCATTTAGTGCTTTTGCCAGCGCTTCCTCTCCGTTTGTGGCAGTTATAACATCATAACCTTTGTGCTCAAGATACTTGCTGATAATCATAATCACGGCCGGTTCATCATCAACCACCAGTATTTTTTCCTTTTGTGCTCCCTTTTTAAACATTTCGGACTACACTTTCCTTGGGTTCTCCTAATATGTTTCGAATCGCAGCCACGAGCTTATCAATATCGATTGGTTTCTGGAGGAAGGCCACGGCGCCGGCTTTAAGCGCCTGTTCCTGAAAGGTCGATGTATCCTTGCCGGTAATGACAATGACAGGGGTGAGCACGGTGCGGTCAAAGTATGCCAGCCGCTCCATGACAGTGAAACCGTCACCGGCAGGCAAGCCGATATCAAGAAGAATCAAATCCGGCTTTTCCTCCTGGGCTACGCTTATTGCAGTTACAGCATCAGTGGCAGCCACTGTGTCATAACCTTTTGCCTTTAACTGCATGGCCAGTATGCGCAGAAAATCCTTTTCATCGTCTACAATCAGTATCTTTTTTTTATCCACTTTTGCCCCCATATTTCGTAGAGCTTAACGATATGCGAGCATAACAGTATTTTGTTGTTTCGCCCCCATAGGATGCCCCATAGCATTACCATGAATATAAATTTTTAAAAACACTTAAGTTTACACAGAATTCCTCGATAAAAATCGGGGGAGTATTTTTTAAATTTACATATTTAACCTACTTTTCGTCAATTTTGCTTACCGGGTTTACATGGAATTTCCGCTCAAGGTATTGGCTTTCTCAGACAGGTTATAGGGTTTTCCTGGCCAAAGCTCTCCGACAACGAGGTATAAAAAACAGTTTAATATGAATTTTTTGATTATATTACACTCAATCCCGCCCGATAAAGCATATTAAGAACAATAAACCATAAACAACCACGGAATTGAATAATCAAATAATGGGGCGGTAAATTAAGCTTTTTTAAGTTTGAAGAATTTTTTTAATGTGTTCAATGGGGGTATATATTTAAATACCTCACCATTCTCATTATCGAAGCTTTTTACTCAAACTTAAGCGTTTTTTTTGAATTTTTCTTTGCTGATTTGCTACAGGCCTGAATCATAATTTACGGCCTACGTTATGTTGCTGAACAATTACTTAACTTATGACAATACAAGGTAAAAAATGGCAGCGAAATGTATTCTAAAGCTTTATGTTACAGGACAAACGCCGAATTCCCAAAAGGCAATAGAAACTTTAGAGAAAGTTCTCAAGATGGAACTAAAGGGGGCTTACACATTGCAAGTTATCGATGTTCTAAAGAATCCCCAATTAGCTGAGGAAGACAAGATTTTAGCCACGCCGACACTAACTAAAGTTTTGCCTCCGCCGGTGAGAAAAATTATCGGTGACCTGTCTGACATAGATAAGGTGTTGTTAGGCCTTGACCTGACCGTTGAAAAATAAATGGCAAATAGTTTGTAGTACGTTCGCCCTTTCGGGCTCACGGGGAGTTCATAGTTTATCAACTACGAACCCCGAACTACGAACTAAAAAAGGAGATAAAAAAATGGCAAAGAAATTAGGCAAAGTTGTTTCTGGAATTCCCGGATTTGATGAAATTTCCCACGGCGGAATACCTAAAGGCAGAACCACCCTTGCCAGTGGAACGAGCGGTTCAGGTAAGACGGTATTTTCTGCTCAGTTTCTCTATAAGGGAGTTACAGAGTGTGGTGAGAACGGAGTGTTTGTAACCTTTGAGGAAACACCCAGGGATATTATTAAGAATACAAATAGTTTTGGCTGGGATATAGAAAAGCTGGTAAAAGAAAACAAGTGGGCTTTTGTGGACGCCTCTCCAGATGAGGCGGACAATCTTGAGGTCGGCACATACGATCTTGGCGCTTTTCTGGCAAGGATTGAGCATGCGATAAAGAAAGTAAAAGCCAAAAGGGTTGCGATTGATTCGGTATCGGCACTTTTTACCCACTTCCAGGACCCGGGGATTATCAGGCGGGAGTTATATCGGCTTACCTACAAACTTAAACAACTCAACGTTACCTGTATTATGACGGCAGAGAGACCCATAGAAGAAGGGCAAATTAGTCGTTATGGGGTTGAGGAGTTTGTTTCTGATAATGTCATTTTGCTGCACAACCGCCTGACTGAACAGGGCGAGCGGGAAAGAACCATCGAAATCCTGAAATTCCGAGGTTCGAGCCATGATTCGCAGGAAGCTGCTTTAATTGTAGGTGACCCTGGAGTAAGTCTCTATCCCCGCCCCAAGCCAAAGTTAACAGGTAAAGGTTTTTCGGAGAAGATCTCTACCGGAATTAAGGGACTGGATAAACTATTTCATGGGGGGGTATACAAAAATTCCACTACCCTAATCACTGGTGCCTCTGGTTGCGGCAAGACTGTTACAACTTTGCATTTCATTATGGAAGGAGCCAAACAAAGAGAAAACTCGCTTCTGATTGAATTCGAGGAAAGTCCGGGTCAGCTATACAGAAATGCAGCGTCTTTCGGCTGGGATTTAAAAAAGCATGTGGACGATGGGACTGTGCAACTGGTTTGCCATTATCCCGAAGACCTCAAAGCTGAGCAGTATTTGCAGATAATTCAGGAACTGGTCATAGCTAATAAGATAAAGAGACTCGTGTTGGATTCCCTTTCAGCTTTGCAGAGGATTTACGACGAGCGGAAATTCCGCGAGTTTGTAATTGGTCTGAACGCATTTTTGAAAATGCACGATGTTACATCCTATCTTACCAATACAACTTCACAGCTTTTAGGCATAACTGCAATAACCGAGACACACCTTTCCACGGCCACGGACAATATCATCATTCTAAAATATGTGGAATTGAGTGGCAAGATGCGCAGACTGCTCAGTGTATTGAAACAGCGTGGCTCGATGCATGAGAAGGAGCTTACAGAATTTGAGGTTTCGTCAGAAGGAGTGCAAACGATAGGGCCGTTTAAGGGAATAGAGAATCTGATGAGCGGCTCTGCCAGAAAAATACACGTAAAGTTTGGTGAAGAAGAAGCAGAGAGAGATTTTATAGGCGAGGCTGTTGCAGGGAGAATTTAGATGAGTCAACTGGAATTGAAAACCGACGACGCCGGCTCGTCTCTTGAAGAAAGCAGAGCAACAGGGGATATTCTCTCCAAAGACAGGGTTGAGTTTCTTAACAGAATTGGCCCGACTATTGCTCAGCAAATGACCGAAGCACTGCAGAAGCTTACCGCCGAAGAGATTAAAGTAGAATTCGGTGGTGTCCAAGCTTTTGAAGAGGGTAAAGTTTTTGTGGATGTTGGAGAGAAATGTTTTGGCTCTTTCGTGAATTTTAGAAGTTCGGAAGCTGAGCTTGAAGGTGTTGTTGTGATATTTTTTCCTATTTCCAGCGCCGAAGTTTTGACCAGATTATTATTGAAACGCTACCTCGGCAAACGGAGCAAAGAAAATGTAGACTCTCAAATGAAACTTTCCGCCTTCAAGGAAGCAACTAATATTTTGCTGACAGGTTATATAACAGCAATAGCCAATGCCTTAGGAGTTAAATTCCGAATAAGCGTGCCGAAGTTTGTCCGCTTTCGTAATGTAGAGCTTGCAAAATCAGCGTTGTTAGGCAGGTTTTCAAATTCGTACAGTTTGGTTTCAGTTGGGCAATTTAACATAAGTCCTTGTAAACCA
>Ga0307433_1001494_pt1 | contig 12671 bp, 13 predicted proteins | sample SalMarWE160210MG_FD_202166 | JGI IMG/M metagenome (GOLD analysis project Ga0307433, IMG submission 202166) | Salt marsh sediment microbial communities from the Plum Island Ecosystem LTER, Massachusetts, United States - WE1603-210 | ecosystem: Environmental > Aquatic > Marine > Intertidal zone >... | reverse complement strand
ACAGGTCGTTTTTTCAGGTCCCTGATACTTGCCTCGTTGACGCCGATGCGGATGGCGACCTTGTGCATCTTGGCTGCGTCTATTATTCGATTGATGTCTTTTCGATTTTTTATGTTGCCGGGGTTGAGCCGAATTTTAGCGGCGCCGGCTTCTATCGCTTCAATTGCGCGGTCCGGGCTGAAGTGGACGTCGGCGATTAGAGGGATTTTTATTTTTTGGACGATTTTTGCAAAAGCAGTAGTGTCGGCTCGTCTGGGAACGGCGATTCTCACCATCTGACAGCCGGCTCGGATGAGCTGATTTATTTGCCTTATACAGCGGGCGATATCGACGGTCGGCACCTTCGTCATCGACTGGATGGCAATAGGAGCACAGGAGCCGATTTTTATCGGTCCAATCTCGACAGTTTTTGTTTTTCTTCTTTTAATCACATCAAGATTGTAGCTTGTTTTTTTCTTGCAGGCAAATTAAAATACGACCCGTTCATACGGATGATTATGTACCACGGCCATCTTGGCCGTGGTATCACGGGCTGGAAGCCCGTGATACGCTTATGGTTTCGATGCTGATATATATCTTTGTGGTTTTGTTTGTGGCCTATTGGGGTTGGGGGGTAGTGCTTTATATTATGCAGCCCAGGTTTTTGTATAGCCCTTTGCGGGAGGTTTCCTATACGCCGGGTGACCTGGAGCTTGATTTTGAGGATGTGGTTTTCAAAAGTGAAGATGGATTGCGATTAAACGGCTGGTATATCCCGGCTTCATCACGAGGCCGGGATAGAGGTCTGGCAGGCCGGGGTGGCGGTTCGCCTGTAACGTTGGCTGCGAGGGGAGCAAAGTTCACAGTTCTGTTCTGCCACGGCAATGGGGGCAATATGATGCATCGCCTGGACAGTATAAACGTCTTTCGTAATCTGGGATTAAATTGCTTTATTTTCGACTATCGTGGCTATGGTAACAGTGAGGGAAGACCCAGCGAAGAAGGGACGTATCTGGATGTTGCGGCGGCATACAGATGGCTGACTGAAGAAAAGAAGATACAGCCGGATAAAATTGTTGTCTTTGGCAGGTCTCTGGGCGGGAGTATAGCGGCACAATTGGCAGGCAGGGTAAAGGTGGGAGCTTTGGTTATTGAGAGCGCTTTTACTTCATACGCTGACATTGGTAAGAAATTTTACCCTTATATGCCGGTGCGGTGGTTTGCGAGATTCAGCTACAGGACGATTGATTATATAAAACGTGTTTCCTGCCCGGTGATGCTGGTTTACAGCAGGAATGACGAGGTTGTGCCGTTTGATTTTGGCCTGGAGCTGTATGAGGCGGCGAATGAGCCGAAAAAATTCGTCGAGATATTCGGCAGTCATAACGATGGCTTTCTGGTATCAGGCGAGGTCTATAAAGAGGCCTGGACAAAGTGGCTGAAATTCTTGAAGGATTATCAAAGCCAGGCAGCCGGTCAGCAGGCCTCTTAAACCGCTCACATCATAGGCAATCTGTTATTTAACTACCCAACTTACGTCAATTTATTTTCTACGGGATTATTTTTACTCGAAGGTTGAATTTGCGGCTGGTATTTTCGATAAAGCAGCCCGCGAATAAGCCAGGCGATGCCTATGGCAGCAATAACAAAGGCAATGAAAAGCATTGTGCCGCCCGACGTGCATATATTTAGTCTCATTAGGCCGAATCCGATTCCGATGATAAGCAGGGCAATCCCCATGGTCAGATACTTTATCCATAGTAGCCCGACTGGTTTGGGTGGTCTTAATTCTGATAGCGGCGTGCCTTTTTCGATGGCTGCCATAATCTGTTTGTGTTCGAGCCGTTTCTTATAATAGTAAATCATGCCAACTACTATTAATGGCGTCGATAGCGCTATGAACACTATCAGTGCTGTCAGTCCCCCGACTAATGGTTCTAATAAAAATCTCATTTTTGTTTCCTTTCAATTTAATTAATATTGATGAGCTGTTTCGTTTATCACTTTATGTCTATTGCGCCGACATCAGTGCTTAAGCTTACTTTAGTTTTACCTTCCCCGATGGTGCCATGGAGTTTTTTACTTATTGTGCCCTTTACCGTCATTGGCAGCCCTGTGTTTATAGAGCCGATTTCTGTATTGGCATCAATAGCGGCTGAAAAATCAGTTGGAACGGTGAGGTCAATATGGCCGATATCCGTTTCGATATTTATACTACGTAATGCGGGGGCTGTTTCACAATAAGCGACGTTCACTTCACCGACGTCCGTTGCAAGGTCGATATCTCCTGATATTCCTTTGCATCCAATTTTGCCGACATCTGTTTCTGCTTTTATTTTACCGCTGATATCCGAGATACAGATTTCTCCGACGTCGCATCCAAGCTGTAGGTTTGTTTGCTTTGGCACGGTAACGTTGTAGCTGACACCTACCCAGCGGCCTCTTTTTAAGTGGGGTTTTTCAATCTTTAATGTCAGCGTTTTTCCTGATGGGACGAGGTTTATTTTCACTTTTTCGGCTATTTCCTGTGCCTCTTCTTCGGTGGGCGCTTGTACGCAAATCTTGGCAGTTCCATTACAATCAGTAACATCTGCCCCTGTGATAGTGATAGAGCCGACATCGATTTCAGCAACGAGAACCGAATTTGGTTCAAGGGCGGCGTAAATGCTGTCGGTTCTTTCATATTTGGCTTGTGGTTCGCATCCCGAGCTGATACAGCAGCTTCCTAAAAGGATTAACAAACATAGTGAAGAACCCGACCATTTTTTTGTTGAGTAGCTTTTTTTCATTTTTTGTCCTTTCATTTCTTAAAAATCCATTGACTACTTTATTCTTATAAGCCCCTTGTGGGTCTTGATGTAAACTTTTCCTATGCAGAAAAGCTGGCCCGGAATCACTTTTTCCATAAGCATTCTCTTTTTTGCCCTTGAGCTTACTACAAGTGGCAGGTCTGTTCTTATTGAGCCGTTGTGTGTCGTAGCTGGTTTTAAGTAGCAATTCGTTTCCATTTTTGGTTTCCTGTGGTTATTTCGTTCTTTCAAAATCTTTGCTTTTGTTGAATTAGTCGCAGCTTTTATGTAAAAGGTTTCAAAAGTGTGGAAATCTTCCCTTGTTTTTGACATTATTATTGTTTTTGTGAATTGGCTGTTGTTTTTATAGAATATGTCATAAAAAATCTGAAACTTTTCGGCTTTTATCTGCGACTAATAAACGTAAGGAGTTTTTTTTGTCGATTAAGATATGGCAAAAAGGGCAAAATGATGAGTGGTTGGGTCTGCTTCGCAGCGGAAACCATAAAGCATTTGGCCAGTTCATTGATAAATACAAAGAGACAGTTTTTCTTTGCTGCCGACGATTAGGCCTGAGAGAAGATGAGATTGAGGACGTTGCAAGCGAAACTTTTTTGGCAGCTTACAATGGATTAGGCCGATATAGTGGCCGGGCCGGGCTGGGCACCTGGCTTTGGAGTATTGCGTATCGTCAGGCAGTAAATTACCTGCGAAAAAACCGAAGGCAATGGCAGCTTGAAGCTGAACCGGAGAAACTGATTGCCGGTAGCAGAGAAAAAGGACCAGCCGAGGCAATACAGGACAAAGAGACGGGAAAAATTATCTGGGAAGCGGTTGAGCAGTTACCGAGACTTTGGGCTATGGCAATTATATTGTTTTATCGAGAAGAAAAAAGCATTGCAGATATTGCGAAGATTATGCAGATGAGCAAAAATACGGTTAAGACGAATTTGTTTAGAGGCCGTGAGAGACTAAAGCAGATTTTAGCCGCCGCCCTGGGAGAAGACAATGTTTCCAGCAGATAAATCAGACAACGGTAAATTTGATGAAATCTTAAAACAGTCCTTGCAGTCGTATTCGGAGCCGGTTCCATCCGGTTTTAACGAACGAATGTTGAGCCGGATTAAACAAGCCGAACAGCAGAGAGTTTTGGCTCGCATCATTTTGCAGGAAAGACTTTCGCTGGCGGGCAGTATTGTATTAGGTGCTGCTGTGCTTGTTCTGATGACAATTTTTCCAGGAGCTGTTATATCGTTTTTAAAGGGCGTTGCTGTAAGTTTGACGGAACAGGGAAGTGCCTTTATGAATGAAGTTCCTCAAGTCATCGGAGTTGTGAGAAACGGCTGGCAGTTCTTCGCTATATTTGCAGGGATATTGGGATTTGTTATTTATAGTTTTTTGGATTTGTTAATAGGCGACAGGTTAAGAGCGAGATAAAGGGCTCATATTCTCATATTTTGCGTTTTTTTGCGATATATGTCCATACTTTGCTCGATGACGGGGGGTGTTGGAGCCACATCAAATTCTACAACAGGCGGGTAAACCCGTGGGCACAATTGACCGATACCTGAATGGTAATCCGTGAGGAGGCGGTCGTCCTATAAGATGGCGCCATCATTGGAAGGCAGGGTTGTTATCGAATTTGCCCTTATGGCCGGGGTCGAAAGACTTTTGGCCGGGCGGGAGTGAGCTATAGCTTTTGACGCTACCATAAAAGAATATCTGAAGGAAATTGATGAGGCATCGCTGCTGACATTTGAGCAGGAACGTGAGTTAGGCAAACTGGTCATGGAGAACAATGACCCCTGGGCGAGGGAGCAATTTGTGCGAAGTAATCTTCGGCTGGTTGTTAAAATCGCCAAGAGGTATGGCGACCGGGGGATGAGTCTTGGTGACCTGATTGAAGAGGGAAATCTCGGCCTCATTAAAGCCGTTGATTACTTTGACCCTGGCCGTGGTGTCAGGTTTAGCACTTATGCGGCCTGGTGGATAAAACAGAGTATCAAGCGTGCGCTGCTGGAGAATGTTCAGCCGGTGCATATCCCCACTTATATGGTTACGTTGATAAATCAGTGGCGGCATACCGCTGCGGAGCTGCAGAGTAAGCTCGGCAGGACACTGGATGTTGAGGAAATGGCCGAAATGATGGCTATGCCGCTGCGTAAGGCAAAGGTCATACATCGGATTGTTGAGGTGCTAAGCTTTGCAGGTGAGGCCGGCGGTGATGAGGCGGAGGAAGATCAGATGATCGGGGCGACTTTGGAGGATGAAAATACCGGACAGCCGGAAGATGCGCTCGTGGCCGATGAGGAAAAAGCAAAAGCCGTGAAATTGCTTGATAAAATCGAGCTCAGAGAAGCTATGGTACTGAGGTGGCATTACGGCCTGGACGGCAGAAAGCCGATGACTCTGAAGGAAATCGGTAAGAAATTGAACCTCACGCGCGAGAGGGTCCGGCAGATTCGCCGTGACGCTCTTACAAAGCTATACGAATACATGGAAGAAGAATAACACCATACTCAATTCAATAAAACTTGCATTTTATCAGCGATACGCTAATAATAGTCACAAAACAAAACGCAGAACCGAGAACGCAGCAAGGTAGGTATATAAAATGAAAGCCAAAGGGATTAATTTAGAAAAGTACATTCGCAGCATACCTGATTGGCCGAAGAAGGGGATTTTATTTCGTGATGTTATGCCGTTATTAGCCGACCCGGCGGCATTTGATGCGGCGGTAGATGCCTTAAGCGCCGGCTTTACAGATGCGGGCATGGAATACGTCGCTGCCGTGGAGGCAAGGGGTTTTATATTTGGTGCTGCGGTTGCAATGAGGCTCGGCGTCGGCTTTGTGCCAATAAGAAAGAAGGGCAAGCTGCCTTTTAAAACTGAAAGTGTCAGCTATGATTTGGAATACGGCACCGACACTTTACAAGTGCAAAGCGATGCTATAAAGGGCAAGGCAAAGGTCTTAATGGTCGATGATTTACTCGCTACGGGCGGAACAATGGCTGCGGCCTGCGAGCTCATCGAAAAGATAGGGGGAGAAATTGTGGGAATATCGTTTCTTATCGAGCTTGCCGAACTGGCCGGCCGAAAAAAACTCAGCGGTTACAAAATCACCACAGCCATATCATATTAGAAATCATTGCGAGCGCAACGCGGCAATCTCACCTGTCCCCGCATGTCTTAGGCGGGGATCCATTCTTCACTAACGACTATCAACTAATTCACCAATTAACTAATTCTCTAATTCGCTAATTCTCTAATCAACCAATTCGCTTTAGGCACTTTAGTTCGCTTTTAACTTCCTTTTCTCCGCGGTTAAAATAATTAGTGATAATTCGTGTATATTCGTGGTTAGATTTTCCGTGTAATCCGCGTCAATCCGTGGTTAAAAAATAATCATGTCCAAATCTAAAAAACAAGGGTTCAGGCAATGACCTGAACCCCGTCTCCCCATTGAGCGTAATTCAAAGTTTGCACGGTTCGGCTGACTTAGATTCTTTTTCTCGTGAGCAAAGCCATACCACACAGACCAAGCAGCGTTATCGTAGCTGGCTCTGGGATACAGCAGGTCTCGACCGTTATATAATTTACCAGACCACCCGTGCCTGTGAGATTGAGGCAGATTTTTCCCTTGTTGGGATTGGGTTCGATATACCAGTCAATAGTCAGTTTTTTCTATTGGGTGTCCCCGACAGATGATATGTCCCGGTAAGTTTCCTGCACTATGCTGTTATCAACGGGGCTTGGCGTTATCCTGGCCCACTGCAGGATGTTTTGGAATTCCATCTCGAGGTGGATTTCCTTGTAGGTATTGGGAATCGGTTGGTTAGGAATTGTCAACGTGATTTGCAGCGGCTCTCCTGTCCAGACACCCTGCTTGCCATCTACTACATCCAGCCAGCCAAAGTAGTCGGGGGGAGTCTGAGTCGTGCTGAGCTCAGCCGTTGGTGTGCCGTAGATGTTGTTGTAATATTCCGGTGAAGTGGGATTGGTTAGTGTATCGAAGTTCCAGGTTTGAAGGGTGTATGCACCTGTGCATTCTGGTTTATAGCAGGCCGACGCGGTACTTGTGATAAAAACGGCGGCTAAACAAATAATAGAAATACTTAATCTGCTCATTTTATCTCCTCCATGAGTCTAACGAACAATTCGTAGCTGTTAATTCTGTGACACTATTGTTAAAACGATAATTGAATGATTGGAAAATACATGGTTTGTTTATTTCATATTTATCCTCCAAAATCTAACCCAACACTCCATTAATTTGAACCGCTGGGTATTTACACGAAAATGGGCCGAAAAGCAAGTCTTTTTTTGTCTTATAGTCCGAAAAAATCCGCATTATAACCACGTTTTTCCCATAACTATAAAAACGACAAGGGGTTATTCTCGGGAAAATTTTTTTATCCTTTTGCAGAAAACTTTTGATAATACACCTTTTTTCGCACATTCTTCCTGGTTTATTTCGATTTGAGAACTTTTGTTGGCCTTCAAAGACCGGACGTAGGGTATAAAATTTTTAAGAATTATGTTGCATATATATGCATAATATGATATAATACTGCATATTGGTAAGGGTATTACGCTATGCAATTAATGTCAATAGAGGATTTGGCGATTTATCTGGGCGATTCGAAGCGGACAATTTACAAGTATATCGCCAGCGGAGATTGTCCGCCTTGTATCCGGATAAGCGCCAAGAATATAAAGTTTGACCGGGCTGATGTAGATGCCTGGCTGGAATCTAAAAAAGTCTATGCTGGGCCGGGAGGTAAAAAAATGAGTGATATTACATTTGTTGAGCGTGCTAAGGCTACACTTAAGAACGCAATCGGCAAGAGCAAGCTGCCTTGGACGCCACGTGCGCAAGCGGTTTTGGAAGGGGCGCAAAAACAAGCTCGCAAGGATGGATCTGACTTTGTTCGCACGGAGCACATCTTGTTTGGTATTATGTCCGTGAAGGATTGTCTTGGCGCAAAAATTCTTGAGAATCTTGGGGTGACAATATCCAGGTATTATCAACGCTATGAGCAGTTGTGCAATACTTCGGACGAAAAAGATGCAGGCAAAGCCGGACTCTCTGAGGACATCGATAAGGTTATTCAATACGCCTGTGAGCAGGCTACCCAGTGGGGTCACACGTATATAGGGGCAGAGCATCTGCTTGTCGGCATACTCCTTACCGGTACAGGCATCGGATTCCGGATATTGACTGACCTTGGTGTTACTCTGGAGAAGGTGCGTGAAGAGACAGCGAAATTGATTGTTTGCCGTTCGGAATTGCATCAATAGTCTCTCCGAAACATAAGGGAAGGAAAAAATGAATACGAACGTTTTGGCCTGGACGCCGGGATGGATGGAACTGCTCGTTATATTTTTTGTTTTCATATTTCCGGTTCTTTTGATTGTTCTTTTTGCTGTATTTATTCTGCGAAGCAATAAGAAAAGGCGCGAAGTTAAAATGGAGCTGGATCGGCTTGCCGAGGAGCTCGAGCAGATGAAGAAACAAGCAAAAGCCGGTAAAAAAGATTAGATTCCCACTCCCTCGGCCTGGTTCGACCTTGCTAACCATATACTGCTCGGGAGAGGTTTCGCAGGAATAACAATTAAGACAGTTTTTTTGCGATTTCGATTCGGTCATTATTGTGGGGGTCTTTTTCAATTTTTATTTCTGCGAAGATGCCGGTTGTTTCGAGCAGCTTTTTAACGGCTGGGCCTTGTGCGTAACCGATTTCCAGCATCAGTGCGGCATCGGGCTTTAAAAACTCGTCCGCTTTTTCAATGATTTTACGGTAAATATCGAGGCCATCCTGGCCAGCGTATAGAGCCAGCCTCGGTTCGTAATCTTTTACATTTTTGTCGAGCTTTTCGTATTCCGCAGCGCTTACATAAGGCGGATTGCAGACAATTAAATCAAACTTTTCCACGTCCAGCTGTGGAATAACAGGTTCGAATAAGTCGCCGCATAATAATGCGATTTTGTCTTTGAGGTTGTATTTTTCAATATTTTGTGCGGCGATATCGAGGGCAGAGGCGGAAATATCAGTTGCGATGATACGAGCATCAGGGAAGTTCCTTGCGATTGCCACGGCGATACAGCCGCAGCCGGTGCACAGGTCGCAGACGAACTGGGTCCCGCTGCGTTTTCGTAAAAATTCTATGGCACGTTCGACAAGTAATTCCGTCTCCGGCCGGGGAATCATACAATCGGGATTGACTTCGAGTTGGAGGGAATAAAATTCGGTTTTGCCGGTAAGATAAGCGATTGGTTCATTTTGGCCGGCCCGTTTCACTAGATTGTGCAATATATCAAGCTGCTGTTTGGAGACAAGTTTGTCAAATTGCGTGTAAAGTTCGATTCGTTTCAGTTCAAGGACATAACTAAGCAGTAGCTCTGCGCTCAATCGGGGCGAATCGATAGCCTTTTCCGTCAGGTATTGGGTAACCCAGTTTAAGAGCTTTTGTATCGTCCAATCCTGCATTGTTAGATTATAGCCGGGGCAAAGAAAAGTTAAAAACAAAAAGAAATTGGGTTTGATTGGCTTTGTTTTGGGTTTGTTTTTGTTGGTATGGTTCATTGTTTGTGGTTCATAGTTCGTTGTATTAACAGAAGTTATGTTCATTTGATTATCCGGCAAATTGGGTTTGTTTTGCATACTTTGGTCAGAAATTGACCAAAGAGTGAATGCGTAAATGCGTAGATGGGTAAATGAGTTATTGGATAAATGGTTCATCGATTACTGGTTACTGGTAAATGGTTATTGGTTAAATGGTTAAATGGGATTTCGGAGTTGGGGTTTAGCTTTTTGACGAGATTGAGGCGTTGAAGCTCGAGGATTGTTTTGTATAAACTATGCTCGATTCTGCGCTCATACATTAACAGCCGGTCGAGGACCCTTTCGTTGGAGAAATCCTTTATGGCGAGACGGCCAAGGGCCAGATGAGGGGATGATTCGGAGGGGTCCTGCTGGGGTTGAAACCGGCCTTTGAATAAATAAGATTCTGTTAATCTGGCAAGGGGGGAAGGGGGCTTGGGGATGCATAGGGCGTCGATAGTCTGGTTCTGGATACGGCCGATGCGTTTTAGCCGCCAAGACAGCCCGACAACGCGCTCGGCGAGGATGGATTCCATAGGGCTGGCAGGGGCCAGCTCGGCGAGGAGCTGGTCGCGGTAGAGGTCGAAGTCGGCCTGGCTTTCTGAGCTGATTACGTCCTGGGCGGCAGAAAGACCATGCCTGACAGCGTTTTGCGAGATGGCGGTCTTGCCATCAGTGGTGCGTGGGCCGGTTGATTTTTGGGCGTTACGACGGTTTGCGATGATTTGTGCTTCACTTGACATTTTGATACCCTCCAATTTAATATTTATTATTTACGATTTACTATTCCCATAAGGGATTTCCGCTTCGCTCCAAGGTTGTTTGTAACTGGTTACTGGTAAATGGTTTATGGTAAATGATTTATGTTAATTCCATAAAAACAATTCAATATTAAATTGTTAGATAATTATTATACAAGAGAGAATGTTAAGTGTCAAGTGAAATTTTTTATTTTAACCACGAATACACACGAATTTACACTAAATTGATTTTTGGCCACAGGGCTCACAGAGGACACAGAAACACCATCAATAACCATATCCGTTGAATTAAATCAGGCAATCGTTAGAATTGTGCGCTGTTCTTATAAAGATGAAAACAAAGGAGTTTAAGGAGTTCATTAATGCCGCTTGATCATTATATCTCCCAAGTTCATCTCAAAAGATTCTATTCGCCGAAATTGGGAAAACTAATGTATGCGATTCGTAAAAGCGATTTAAAGGAGTTTACGCCTAATTCTAATTCTGTTTGTAGAATCGAAGATGGAAGTACAAATGCATATTTACGTGAAGACCGAATTATAGAAGAATTCTTGAAAAGCATAGAACCAAAATATGATAAATCACTTGGTAAGTTAGAGACAGGAAATATCGATCAGGAGTGTATATATACTATTGCAGGATTTGTAGCCTTTGTTGGCGCTTGTTCCCCTGCATGGATGAGGATTAATTCAGCGCAATTGAAATATATTCTTAATGACACTGCAGAAATACTGGATGATAAGGGATTGTTACCAGCACCTCCAACCGATTTGGGGGGAGCAAAACTAACCGAGCTCTTAAATACCAACAAGATAAGTATTTCTGTTGACTCCAAATATCCCCAAGCTATTGGAATTAGTCAAATTTTTTACTACACATCATTTTTTGGGAACTCAATATGGGAGATTTTTCACAATGAAATCATAGATAGTCCCTTCTTTACGAGTGATTACCCAGTAGCAATCGAAATGACTAAGGATCCTCGCATACTTAACAAAATTATTCCACTTAGTCCTAACCTTGCAATCAGAATAATGCCTGATCCAAATTTTGTAAGAGAGAAACCTGATTTTACTTTTTCCCGATTTGCTTACCGTAATAGGTTTCCTAAACGGAAAGAAGTGATGAAAATAAACAAATTAATTGTTCAATGCGCCGAGAGTTTAGTTTTCTATAAAGATCATCATGATTGGATTTATAAATTTGTTGCTAAAAATAGCAAATTTCGTATTGAACCTTATACAACAAAAATTAAAACAAAGAATGGCACACTTATGATATTTACTCCAAGGATTGGTGAAATAGGAACTGCAAGCAAATATTAGATTTTTTGTAAAAGATTTAAAGCAATCTCCTGCAGTGAAGAAAGCAGTAGAGCAGAGGGACAAGAGAACAGCATGTAGTCATTAGTAAATAGCGGTCGAATCAGTTGTTTAGTTAGATATAGACTTTGTCCATTAGGCGAGGGAAGGGAATGCACTGGCGGATGTGCTTTTCGCCGGTGAGCCAGGCAATGGTGCGTTCGACGCCGAGGCCGAAGCCGCCGTGAGGCACAGAGCCGTATTTTCGCAAATCCAGATACCATTCGTAATTTTCGATGTTCAGGCCCTGCTCTTTAATCCGCGCAACCAATCGGTCGTAATCGTCTTCGCGGACTGAGCCGCCGATGATTTCGCCGAAGCCGGCAGGGGCGAGCAAATCAAAATTCAAGACTACATCTTCATTGGCTCTATCGGACTTCATATAAAAGGCCTTGGCCAGTTTGGGATAGTGGGTAACGAAGACGGGCTTATCGTGCATTTGCGAGATAATGGTCTCATCCGAGCCGCCGAGGTCCTTGCCCCATTGAAATTCGGCGGCTAATTTTGCGTGTTTGGGATTATTTTCAATTTTTATGTCCGTCTCGGAAAGCTCCGAACGCAACTCAATCAATTCAGCAGCGATTTTGTCCTTCTGCCACTGCTTTAACTGGCCTGTTAGTTGTTTTTCATACTCGGTGATTTTGGATTCGATTTGCTGCTTTTGGTTTTGCAGCTCCTGTAATTCCTGAGCGAGATAATCTTTTGTTTTTTGGCCTGTGAGGATTTCCACGGCCTCGGTATAGGTGAGTCGATAGAAAGGCGGCTGGATTTTTTCAAGGGCGGCGGTATCGGCGCCCAAAGATTCAAGCTCAGCTCTATTTTTTTCAAGGGTCTGGGCGGTTATGAAGGAGACAAAATTTTCAGCAAGTTCCAAAAGGCCGGCGAGGTCGATAAAGGCGACTTCGGGTTCCACCATCCAGAATTCGGTGAGGTGCCTTCGGGTTTTGCTTTTTTCGGCTCGGAAGGTCGGGCCGAAGCAATAGACCTTTCCGAAGCTCATCGCCGCCGATTCGAGATGCAATTGGCCGGTCTGGGTGAGAAACATCGGCGTTCCGAAATAGTCAACCTCAAAAAGAGATTGCTGGTCCTCGCCAGCCATTGACATCAGGATGGGTGTGTCGATTAGGACGAAACAATTATCGTTAAAGAATCTGCGGATGGCGTCGATAACGGTAT
>Ga0307433_1001493_pt1 | contig 12678 bp, 9 predicted proteins | sample SalMarWE160210MG_FD_202166 | JGI IMG/M metagenome (GOLD analysis project Ga0307433, IMG submission 202166) | Salt marsh sediment microbial communities from the Plum Island Ecosystem LTER, Massachusetts, United States - WE1603-210 | ecosystem: Environmental > Aquatic > Marine > Intertidal zone >... | reverse complement strand
TTCTGAGATTTGAGATCTTCGATTTCAGATCTCAGAATGTCCGCCGGGGCGCGCCACGGCGCTCTCCTGCAGCCGCCTGGTCGGCTTCTGAGATTTGAGATCTTCGATTTCAGATCTCAGAATGTCCGCCGGGGCGCGCCACGGCGCTCTCCTGCATCCGCCTGGTCGGCTTCTGAGATTTCAGATCTTCGATTTCAGATCTCAGAATGTCCGCCGGGGCGCGCCCCGGCTCTCGCGAAGAACGCGCGGTCGGGGTCGCGTGCGTGCGTCGGTTGGCGCCCTCGTCTCGGCGCGCGCTACGGCACGAGGAACGAGTCGTCGCGGCTGTCTGGCGGGAGGGTGCTGGTGCCGTCGTAACTGGCGGTGTCGTTGTGGGCGCGGACGGTCTCGATCTTCGTCGGCTCGGGTTCGGCCGTCACGTCGGTGCGGCGGCGGAGCCAGATGTTGTCCCAATTCGTGCCACAGTACGGGTGCTCCCGCCACTCGACGTGTCCGTCGAGGTACAGGACGTTCTGGCCCAGGAACTGATGGTTCGGGCTGTTGAGTTCCCACGGCCGCGTGATGTGATCGATCTGCCGGTTCCATGGGACCGTCTCGACGGTCTCCCTGAATTGCGGCTTCCTGGCCAGTGCCCGGTCGGTCAGGCCATTCTTGACGGCTCCACCGGGGGCACCGCTCCAGAAATCCTGCCGCATGGGGTTCGCGTCCGCCACCACGGCGAGGCTTGAGGGACGATACGCCTGCCCCTCCGTCATCTCGTACGGGCCGAGAACATTCTGGTAGGAGTAACTGACGAATCGCGGCCCGCGGAAGTCCCTGACCTGATCGAAGCGGACGACAGTGTCATCATACAGGTGACCCGCCGACGGGCAGAGGAAGCAGCCGACCGTCATGCCGGCGTTGGCGATGAGATGCCAGAAGTTGGCCGTGTTCGACTGGATCGGTTCGCCGTTGTCGCCGGCTGGGACAGCCGGCGGCTCGTCTTTGTTGTTGACGCCAACCCATTGGTCGGTTCGCGTGTTGCCGACATGGTCCCAGCGTTCTGATGCTTCCGTGAACACGTCGGGCCATCGCTGGCGATGGTCGGTTGCCCACGTCTGGCAGGCTGTCCCGATCTGCTTGAGGTTGCTCTTGCAGGCGGCTTGGTTGGCCTTTTCCAAGGCGCTGAGAATGGACGGCACGAGAAGGCCAACGAGAAGAATCGCGAGAAGGGCTATCACGACGATGAGTTCGACCAGGCCGAATGCCTTTGAGCCGGAGGCGGGCACCACCATGGGTGGCTCCTTTATCCGAAGAAGGGGCACAACTACATCGTACCATGCGGCAGCGATGGGTACAAACGAAATATGCTATGCCTGCGGCGGTCCGTGCCGTCAGGCACGGTTGCGCCGTAGCCACGTGCCGCCGGACCGTGGAAGATGGAATCTGTCCCGCCGGACTTCGTACGTGTTTAGCGTCCCACGCGCCAGCAAGAGGGTGGCACGGCAGCGGCGAAGCCGCGGCCGTGGGTCGCGCCGAGGAGCACACGGTCACGCTGGGCGTGGCCGCCGGCCACGGCACGAGCCGTACCCGTGCCAGGGTTCCACCCCGCGTGCCGAGGGCGACTGCACGGCCCAAGGGCCGTGCCACCCCGCTAAACACGTACCGGACTTGTGTCCGGCGCGCTTACCGTGGACCGTGCCCGCGGGGTGGAAAGAACCTTTTAGGGTTGCCGGGCCGGGGAGGGGGGTCTAATATCGACCGTGTGCCCTCGGGGGTGGCACGGCAGCCCCGCCGGGGCGGCCGTGGGTGCCTGGTGTCCAACACGGCCGCCCTTCGGGCTGCCGTGCCACCCGCGATAAACAGGTACAAGCGTGGCCATGCCACCCCGCTGGCGGCGCGACGCCATGTGACGGGAGGAGCAGCGATGGCGGACGTGCGGGCCGACGTTCTGGCGATCGGCAACCTCGCGAAGAACGCTTACTGGGACGAGAAGACGCCCGTCCGCCGCGAGTACGCCACCGCCACGCTCGTGAGGTCGGGCGACGTGGTGCTGGTGGTGGACCCCGGCTGGCCGGCCGAGGTGCTGCGGTCGGCCCTCTATTACCGGACGGGTCTGGAGCCGGAGGCCGTGACGTGTGTGTTCCTGACCCACTTCGACCCGGCCCATTTCGCGGGCATCGGCCTCTTTCAGGGGGCCGCCTGGACGATGTATGAGGAAGAGATACGCTGGGCCGAGTCCGAGGCCCCGGCCGGTGACGCGGGCGCCGAGGTTCTCAAGCGCCTCAGCGCGGCCCCGGAGAAGTTCGCCACGGGGGTGGACCTGTTTCCGACGTTCGGCCACACGCCGGGTCACACGTCGCTGCTCGTCTACACGGCCATCGAGAGCCTGATCGTGGCGGGCGACGTGGTGCTGACGCGCGACCACCTCGAATACGGCGACCTCGGCGAGGGCCAGTGGGACCTGGAGAAGGCCAAGGAATCGTTCCAGGACGTGCTCGAGATTGCCGACCTAATCGTGCCGGGCCACGACAACGTGTCCGTGTGCCGTGCGGCCGGAGGGCTGTTGTAGGAGTCGTTGGCGTTGCGGGAAGACCGCCCATGTTGAGCGTCTTGTCCGAGTTTCCCTTTCACCTGCTGGCCATGGCGGCGCTGCTGGGGGCGTCGGGTTTCTTTTCGGGGGCCGAGACGGCGCTGTTTAACCTGTCTCGGGAGCAACTGCGCCGGTTCCGCACCTCGCGGAGTCCCTTTCGCCGTGTCACCGCCCACCTGATGGACGAGCCGCGCCGCGTCCTGGTGACCGTCCTGTTCGGCAACATGATGGTGAACGTGGCGTTCTTTGTGATGGGCGTCATGCTGATGCACGAGGTGGGGTTGCGGCAGCCGGATACGGCGGGCACGTGGCGGTTCATCATCGGGGCGCTGACGCCGCTTCTGGTCATCGTCTTCGGCGAGGTCACGCCGAAGAGCGTGGCGGCGACGATGCCGGGCCGGTTGGCGCCGGTGGCCGGACCCCCGCTCATGGCCCTCGGGTACCTGGTGCTCCCGGTCCGTCTCGTGCTCGTCTACGCGCTCGTTCTGCCGCTCGCGCGTCTGATCACGGGCGGCCGGCGTGACGAACGCGGGTTCGTGACGACCGAGGAACTCCAGGCCATCGTCGAGGTGGCCGAGAACGAGGGCACCGTCTCCAGCGCCGAGAGCGACATGCTCGCCGACATCCTCGAACTCGGCGAGATGAAGGTCCGCGAGGTCATGACGCCGCGCGTTGACATCGTCGGCTGCGGCGTCGGCACACCCACGCGCGGCGTCCTGCCCATCTTCAGACAGTCGAGGAAGACCAAGATCCTCGTCTACGACGGCCGCATGGACAACGTTGTCGGCGCGGTCTACGCGAAGACGGCTCTGCTGAACCCCGAGGCGCCGCTCGCCGACCTCGTGCGGCCGGTCCTCTACGTGCCGGAATCCAAGACGGTTGAGAGTCTGCTGAAGACGTTCCGGGCCCGGCGGAGTCAGTTCGCCGTGGTGGTGGACGAGTACGGCGGCCTGGCGGGCCTGGTGACGCTGGAGGATTGTCTGGAAGCGATCATCGGCGAGATCGAGGACGAAACCGACGTGCCCGCCGCCGACCCCGTCCAGCGGCTCGGACCGGCGCACTACCTGCTCGCGGGGAACCTCTCGATCCGCAGTTGGGAAGACCTGTTCGGCATGGACCTCCCGGAGGGCGGCGGCCGGTACACGACCGTGGCGGGGTTTGTGACCCGTCTGCTGGAGCGGTTGCCCCGACCCGGCGACACCGTCCGATGGAGGAACCTCGAGTTCGCTGTCGAAGCGATGCGCCGCCGCCGCGTCACGCGCGTCCGGCTGCGGCTGCTGCCGCGCGGCGAGGCGACGGAACCGGGCGACGCCCACCCGGCCGCCAAGGATGACGCCTGATGGACACCCTCAGCGACATGCTCGATCCGTGGGGCCTCTACCTGCTGGCCCTCGTCGGCCTGGCGGTTGCGGCCCTGGCGAACGGTATGGAGACGGGTCTGTACCGTTTGAACCGGGTTCGGCTGCGGCTGCGGGCGGAGCACGACGACCGCCGGGCCCGGACGCTGCTGGCCATGCTCAAGGACCTGCGGGGGATGATCATCGTTTGCCTCATCGGATACAACGGCGGCGTGTATCTGACGACCGTTGTCGTGACCACGCTCGTGGCGGCGTCGGGCTGGGTCGAGACGGCCATCGGCGTCGAGGTGCTGGCGACGGCCATCCTGACGCCCGTCTTCTTCGTCTTCACCGACGTGACGCCCAAGAGCATCTTCGCGGTCGAAGCCGACCGATGGACGTATCCGCTGGCCCGTCCGATGCGGTGGGCCCACGCCGTGCTGCGCGGCGTGGGGCTGGTGCCGGCGCTGAAGGGCCTCAGCGCCTTGGTGCTGCGGATCGCCCACCACCGGGGCGAGGTCAACCCGTTCACGCCCCGGCAGCGGTTGCGGGCCATCATCCGTGAGGGTCTCGCCGAGGGGGTCATCACCGGCTACCAGGACCAGTTGGCCGAGCAGGTCCTCTCGCTCCGCGACAAGACGGTCGACGAGGTCATGATCCCGCTGCGCGACGTGGCGGCGGTTCCGGTGAACGTGGGCCGGCACCGCTTCAGAAAGGAACTGGGCCGGCATTCGTACACGCGGCTGCCTGTTTACGAGAAGCACCGCGACCACGTCGTCGGCATCGTGCGCATCAACGACGTCCTGGCCGAAGAAGGTGAGGACCTGGACCTGGCGCAGGTCATGAGCCGCGAGGTCGTCGCCGTGCCGCCCGACATGACGGTGAGCGCGGCGATGCTGCGAATGCGGCAGGCCCGTGCGGCCATGGCTGTCGTCCGCGACGCCAAAGACCGGGCCGTCGGCATTATCACCATCAAAGACCTCGTCGAGGAGATCGTCGGCGAACTGGCCGCATGGTAGACGGGCAGGCTGCACGTCAAACTGCGCGGCGGGCAAGCCCGCCGGCTAACGGGGCAAGCCTGTCGGCTGACGGGGCGGGCCCGTCGGCTGACGGGGCAAGCCCGTCGGCTAACGGGGCGCGCCCGTCGGCTGAGGGGGCGCGCCCGCCGGCTGACGGGGCGGGCCTGCCGTTTTTGCTTTGTCCCCATCTGAGACCGCGCTATAATCCCGGTTCTTTGCTTCCGAGGAGAGCGTCTCATGCGGACACGGTGGGCGGCAGGGCTGCTGGTTGCGGCGCTGGGTGTACAGGGCGCCGCCGGGGCGCCGGCCGTGCCCGCCAAGCCCGTGGAGACGGCGACACCGGCCCAGCCGGTTGCCGGGGAAGCGCCCGGTCACATCTGGGACCTCCCACCCGAGGCCACGCAGGTGCTGGACCTGTCGGGGCTGCAACTGCGCGTGCTCGGCCAGGTGTTTCACCAGTATGTTTACGAGACGCCGGTGGCGAAGGCCGACGCGACGCTCGGCGTGACGGTCGGTCCGACCGTGCCGGGCGGCCTGTACCGGATGGGCGCGGGCGGAGACCTGCCGCCCCGTCTTGCGGTGACGGTTCGGTCGACGGGCTCGCCGTCGGCGATCGGCCTGCGGTACGTTGCCCAGGATTTCTACGGGCGCAAGGTGGCTTCGGGCACGTTGCCGCCGGTTTATCCGGACCCCTCCGGCAGGGCTGTGGCGGATCTGGTTCTGAAGGAGTTGTCGGCGTTCGGGTACTACCACGTTCTGGTGACGGCCGCGCGGCAGGGGCGCAGCGTCACGGGCTCGTGCGGTGTTGCGGTCGTGGAGCCGTTGCCCGAAGGGCTCGATCTGAAGAGCCCGTTCGGCATGGCTGCGCCGCCGGGGAAGATGCCCGACGACGTGCCGGCCATCTGCCGCCGCCTCGGCGTCAGGCATCTGGCGTTCGATTGGACCGGCGACGAGGAGGCCATCGACGCGGTGAGCGAGGCGGGTCTGGTGCCGACGGCGGTGGTGCCGTTCGACATTCCTCAGAACGTCCCGGAGCCGGAGGACCTGTTCGCGATGGCAGGCGACCTGGTGGCGCGGCGTGCCGAGACGGTGCCCGACTGGCAGTTCGGGCGCCGGCCCGTCTTCGGCCCCGACGACGTGGCCGAGTCGGTCGCCTCGTATCGGCAGGTGATCTCGGGCCTCACCGAGACCGTCCGGCGGCGGGAGACGCCGGGGCGGTTGTGGGTGGCCGCCACGCCCGGCGCCCTGGCCGGCGTCCTGACGGAAGGGCCCGTGCTGGCGGGGGCCGACGGCGTGAGCCTGTACGTCGATGCGGCCGGGGGTGAGGCGACGCTGCGAAGCGGGGCCTACCGGCGGTCGCTGGACTTCGGGGTCCAGGTGGCCCGGCGATTGGGTGTCGAACGAGCCATCGTCGGGGGAACCGGCGACGACCCGTCGGCCGCCTCGCCGCAACAGCAGGCGTGGAAACTGGTGACCCGGCACGCGGTCTCGCTGGCGGCGGGGGCGGAGCGGGTCTACGTGTCGTGGGGCCGCGGGCTGCCCACGCCCGTCTCGTCAGCGGCCGCCTATGCCTGGATGACCCATCTGCTCGACGGGGCCGCCTACGAGGGCGCCGCCTGGGACGGCGTGCCGCTGATTGAGGCTCACCTGTTCTCCGGACCCGGGCGGCGTGTGGCGGTGGTCTGGTCGTGGGTCGGCGCCGACCCGGAGAGGCCGGACCGTGGTCTGCTGGTCTTCGACGACGGTCTGGGTCTGGAGGCGGTGGACGTGGCGGGTCAGCCCACGGGCATCTGGAAGGGCAGGCGGTTCATCGTTCCGTTCGGTGAGGCGCCTGTCTATCTCGTCAGCGGGGAACTCGACGTGAACCGGATGCGCGAGCGCCTGCGCAAGGTGAAAATCCTGGGCGTGCTTCCCGCCACGGCCCGCTTCGAGAGCATCATCCGCGGCCGCATCCCCGGTAAGGTGGACGTGACCCTCTGGCTCCAGAGCCACCGGCCGTACAAGCAGGAGGCGGTGGCGGGCCTGTTGTTGCCGGAGGGCTGGCGGGCCAGGCAGGGCAAACACAAGTTCCCGCTCGAGCCGGGCCAGACACGCGAGGTCACCTTCGAGTGCGACGTGCCCCAGGAGGCGGGACGCGGGCCGTACACGATTGAGGCCGTCGTTTCGCTCGGCGAGCAATACGTCCGGTGCAAGCAGAACGTCTGGCCGGCCCAGGTGGTCCGGCGGACGATCGAGGTCGGCCACGGATTCGCGGACTGGGAAGGCATCGATCCGGTCGTCGTGGAAGACGCCGGCGGAGACGTGTGGGCCGAGGTCCGGACGGCCTGGGACAAGGCGTTCTTCTACTTTGCGGCCGCCGTCCGACGCAAGCGCGGCACGTTCATCGCGAGCACGCACGCCTACCAGGGCGACGCCATCCAACTGGCCTGGGGCCTGTCGAGGCGGGCCGACGACGACTTCGGACACAAGACGGCGGGCCTGTCGTTGCCGGCGGGTGCGTTTCGCGACACCGACCATCTGATGGCCCTGACGTTCGGCCGGGACGGGGCCGGCGTGGTTCGCCTTCGGTCGCCGCGCGTCGTCCTGCGGACGCACTGGCCGGGCAACCAGGACGCCTGGTACGGTCCGGTGGAAGGGGCCGTGGCGGACATCGCGCGCGACCAGGCGATCGGGTACACGTTGTACGAGGCGGCGATCCCGCTGAAGGAACTGGCTCCGCTGAAGGGGGAGGCCGGGCGCATCTTCCGGTTCGGGTTCCGCATCGGCAACGGCCGGGGCCGACCGCTGGAGTGGTCGCACGAGGCGGGTGTGCCCGACTACCTGGCCAACCCGTGCAGTTTCCTACCGACGTCGATGGCCGACGGTCTGCCGTGCCAGACGTGGTGGGGTATGGTCGGCGAGCGGCCCGGCGGGCCGCCGCACGAGTAGCCTCAGGAGGACGTTGCGATGCGTCTGGTTCGGTTCCTGGTGGACGACCGGATTCGGTACGGCATCGTGGAAGGCGATGAGGTCCGTGAGTTGCTGCGGCCGTTCTTCGAGAGGCTTGTGCCCATGGGGGCGGTGCGTCCGCTGGGCGAGGTGCGGTTGCTTGCCCCGACACGCCCGTCGAAGATGCTCTGCGTCGGCCTGAACTACCGCGACCACGCCGAAGAGATGGGCAAGCCCATTGCCGACGAGCCGGTCCTGTTCATGAAGCCGACGACCGCCCTGGCGGCACATCGGGAGCCGATCGTGTATCCCAAGATGGCCGGACGGGTCGATTACGAGGCCGAACTGGCCGTGGTCATCGGCCGCCGATGCCGCAGCGTGGCGGTGGAGGAGGCCGATGACTTCATCCTCGGCTACACCTGCTTCAACGACGTGACCGCCCGGGACCTCCAGTCGAAGGACGGCCAGTGGACCCGCGCGAAAGGGTTCGACACGTTCGGCGTCATGGGACCGTGGATCGAAACCGACCCCGGCGACACGAGTCGTCTGACGGTCACCAGCCGCCTCAACGGCGACCTGCGCCAGCAGTCCACCACCGGGCAACTCATCTTCAGTTGCCGCGACCTCGTGGCCTGGGCCAGCCGCATCATGACGCTCGAGGCCGGCGACGTCATCGCCACCGGCACGCCGGCCGGTATCGGGCCGATGGAGCCCGGCGACCAGGTCGAGGTCGAGGTCGAAGGCATCGGCACGTTGACGAACCCCGTCGTCGCGGAATCCGACGAGGGCGCGGAGGCGGTCACGGTCCTGTAGACCGTGCCGGGTGCGCCCCGCGGTAGCGCACCGGCCAACCGAGACGAGGCTCATGATGCGACGGCATACCCCGGTCCGGCGATACTTGACGGCGTTCGACACGGCCCGTCTGCCGCAGGTCTTCACCGACGTGCTGATCCTCGGCAGCGGTGTGGCGGCGTTGCGGGCGGCGATTGAGATGACCGCGACGTTGCACGTCACGATGCTGACGAAGCGCGATGCGACCGATTCGAACAGTTTCCACGCCCAGGGCGGGATTGCGGCCGCCGTCGCCGACGAAGACTCCCTTGAGAGCCACGTGGCCGATACCCTTGCCACGGGCTGCGGCTTGTCGGACGAGGCGGTCGTCCGGCAGGTGGTTGGGGGGGCGCCGGGGTGCATCCGCGAACTCGTCGATTGGGGCGCCGAGTTCGACAAGGCCGACGGCCGGATCACCGTCGGACGGGAGGGCGGGCACTCTGCGGCTCGCATCATCCATGCGCGCGGCGACGAGACCGGCAAGGAAATCACCGCCACCCTCCTCGAGGAGGCCGGCAAGAACGGCCTGATCGACCTGCGCGACCGGACGTTTGTTGTTGATCTGTTGATGATTGACGGGGCGGTCGTCGGCGTTCTGGCGTGGCACGCCCAACACGGGATGCTGGTCGTGCGTGCCCGGCGGACCGTGCTCGCGACGGGCGGCCTGGGCCGCGTCTACCGCGAGTCGACGAATCCCGAGGTGGCCACCGGCGACGGTCTGGCGATGGCCTGCCGGGCGGGGGCGGTGCTGAGCGACCTGGAGTTCGTCCAGTTCCATCCGACCACGCTTTATATTGCCGGGGCCAGCCGCCATCTTATCTCCGAGACGGTGCGCGGCGAGGGGGGCAAACTGGTGGACAAGGCCGGCGACTCGTTCATGCACGGCTACCACGAGATGGCCGACCTGGCGCCGCGCGACGTCGTCAGCCGCGCTATCCTCGATCACATGCGCGCCACGGGGGCCACGAACGTCTTTCTCGACCTGACGGGGCTGGGGCCGGGCGTGCGCGAGCGTTTTCCCGGCATCGCGTCGGCGTGCGCCCAGTTCGACATCGACATCGCCGTCGACCGGATCCCGGTGCGCCCGAGCGCGCACTACATGGTGGGCGGCGTCCGGGTGGATGCGGTGGGACGCACCAGCCTGCGGCGGCTGTATGCCTGCGGTGAGGTGTCGTCGACGTGGCTGCACGGGGCGAACCGGCTCGGGTCGAACAGCCTGCTCGAAGGGCTGGTCTACGGCCGCATCATCGGCCGCCACATCGTCGAGGAACTGACCGGCGGCTCGGCCGACGACGCAGAGGAGGGCGGGACGCCCGAACGGATCACGAGCGACGTCTCCCGCTCGACGCGCGGTGAACTGCACCTGCCGGACGTGGGCGACAGCCTTCGGTCGCTCATGTGGCGGTACGTGGGAATCGTCCGCAACGAAGAGGACCTGACCGAGGCCGACGCCCTCATCGAGTTCTGGCAGAGTTACGTCCTGGACAAGGTGTTTGAGGCGCCCGGCGGGTGGGAACTGCAAAACATGTTGACCCTCGGCCACCTCATGGCCCACGCGGCGCTGCTGCGGACCGAGACGCGCGGCGTGCATTACCGGTCGGACTACCCCGAACGCGACGACGCGCACTGGGCCAGGCACATCCTGGCGGCGCGCAACGCCGAGCCGTGGTTCGAGTAGCGCCTTTTCGATTTCAGATTTGCGATTTCAGATTGCAACGGCGCAGCGGTCCGGTTAGAGCAGTTCACGACTGAAGGTAGCGGAGGCTCGCGCGGTGGGCAGGATTGCCCGCCGCGCAACGTGCAGGTCGGCCCAGGGGCACAGCGGTCCGGTTAGAGCAGTTCATGACTGAATGTAGCGGAGGCTCGTATGTTCCGCGCGGCGGCCTTCCCAGGCCGCCGCGAACGCAGTTTATGCCTATTCCCGAACGCAGTTTATGCCTATTCCTGGTGGTCTGGGAAGGCCACCAGGCGGGCAAAAAGGCGAAGTAGCGTTGTAGGATTAGCCGCCGTGGCGGGCCCGGCGCGGGTGTGTGCCGGGTGTTGGAGGGCGGGCCGTGTCTGAGGCGTTGGAGCGAGGGCGGGCCGTGTCCGAAGAGATCGAGGCAAAGGTCCGCATCGCCGACCCCGAGGCGTTTCGCCGCCGCATGGCCGACCTCGCCCGGTCGGCCGGCGAGACCGTCTTCGAGGTCAACCGCCTGTTCGACGATTCGGAAGGGTCGCTCCGCGAGCGGGGGTCGGCCCTGCGGGTGCGGGAAGAGTTCCGTCTGCCGGACGGTGTGCGGCTGCGGACGGTCCTCACGTTCAAGGGTCCGGTTGCCCCCGGCCGTTTGAAACGGCGGCCGGAGTTGGAACTGGAGGTTGAGGCGGCCGAGCCGCTTGTCGAGATCTTCGAGGCCCTGGGTCTGTCGGAGGTGTTCCGGTACGAGAAACGCCGGACGCCTTATCGCGGCGGCGCGTGCGAGGTGGTTCTTGACCAGGTGCCGCACCTCGGCTGGTTCGCCGAGGTCGAGGGTCCGACCGAGGAGGCCGTTCTGGCCGACCTGGCCGAGTTGGGCTTCGCCGATGCGTCCTCTATCCGCGCCAGTTACATTCGCCTGCTGCACGACCATCTTGAATCGCTCGGCCGCGACCCGGCGCGGGCCGTGTTTGAGGAATGACGTGGCGGGCCGGGGAGCGCGGGCCGTGTTTGAGGAATGACGCGGCGGGCCGGGGGTACGTGTTTAGCGTTGTCATTCCGAGCGAGCGAAGCGAGTCGAGGAATCTCGCCGTTATGCGTGTTCGGACGACGAGATTTCCTGCGGGCACTCGGGGTACAGCGCTCCGCTCGCCCTCGCCTTTGGCGAGGGCTCGGTCGAAATGACATCGCTTCGAGAGCACGCTAAACAGGTACTTATGCCCGGCGGCCGTTGGCGGCGGTGCCGGCCAGGATGCGCCGGGGATAAACCCCGGCGCTGCGGCCAAGCCGCAGACCGGCGGCACGGGAGGTTCCCGGATTTTTCTTTGGACAACGAACTACTACAGTCGTAGTATTACGTGCGCAGTCGAAAGGGAAACCGAAAGACGCCGCATGGGTAACCGAAAGCCTCACCAACTCGGCCGCCTCCAACTGGCGATCCTCAAGGTCCTCTGGGAGAGGGGCCCCGGGAGCGTCACGGACGTCAAGCAGGGGCTCGGCCGGGGCAGCCGCTTGGCGTACACGACCGTCGCGACGGTGCTGCGGCGGATGGAGGCCGACGGCCTCGTCGCCCACGAGACCGACGGCCGCCGCTTCATCTACCGGGCCGCCGTTCCCCCCGAGCGGGTGGTCGGCGGGATGGCCGACGACTTGGTGGACCGTGTCTTTGAGGGGAGTCTCGCCGACATGGTCAGCCACCTGCTTGCAACGCGCGACGTGGATCCCGACGAGTTGGACCGTCTCGATCGGCTCATCGCTGAAAGGAAGAAGCAGCCGTGACTGCGGCACCGTCCCTCGACGTGTGGCTCGGGCTGGCCGCCGTGCTGGTTGGCGGCACGGCCGCAATCGTTGCGGCGGCCGCGGTCTTTTCGCGCGTCGTTCGCCGGGCCGCGTGGCGCCGGACCGCCTGGCAGGTCGCGACGGCGGCGATCCTGATCCTGGTGGCTGTCGAAGTAACCGGCGTCGGCCGCGGCGTGGCGTTGTGGCTGACGCCGAGGCCGCCGCCCGAGAGGCCCGCGCCCGTTGTGGGCGAGACAGCCCACGCGGTCCCGGTCGCTTCGTTGCACGCCCATGATGATGCGCCGCCGGTGCGGCCGCACGAAGAGGAAGTCCTCGCGGCCGAACCCGTTCCCGCCCTGACCGAGGCCACATCAGAACCACCCGCTCCGCCGGAGCCTGCCGCAGTCGCAGCTTCCGGTGAGGCAAGCGAACCGCTGACCGTCGGCTGGTGGCCGGGCGTGATCTGGCTCGTCGGTGCGGTGGCCGTATTGGGTCGCGTCGTGGCAGCGCGGGTGTTCCTGGTGATCTTCCGACTTC
>Ga0307433_1001492_pt1 | contig 12679 bp, 11 predicted proteins | sample SalMarWE160210MG_FD_202166 | JGI IMG/M metagenome (GOLD analysis project Ga0307433, IMG submission 202166) | Salt marsh sediment microbial communities from the Plum Island Ecosystem LTER, Massachusetts, United States - WE1603-210 | ecosystem: Environmental > Aquatic > Marine > Intertidal zone >... | reverse complement strand
TTAGAGCTTTAAGCAAATACAACAATCCGCCCAATAGCGAACCGATAGTATATATTACTGCCAATAGCGTTATTTTGTCAGTTATTCTATCAATTTCCTTTTTCATCTCTTTATACCACGCCCTTTCTTTATTAAAGAACAAAACTAATTGAATGTACGCCCAGAGGGAATCGAATGAGTTGCCCGAAGGCATTCCCTCCTCTGCCTACGGCAGAGTCGGAATTCAGGGAGGGGGTTCTCTACGCTCCTGGGACATAATACAATTCAAAATACCCCATAAAGGATATTTTGAATTGAATGTACGCCCAGAGGGAATCGAACCCCCGACCGCCGGCTTAAAAGGCCGTTGCTCTACCTAGCTGAGCTATGGGCGCTTGTGATTACAAGCCTTCTTCTTTTAGTTTTTTTAGAAGCTCTTTTTGTTTTCTGCTTAAGTGTTTCGGAGTTTTTACTTCAAGTTCAACATAAAGATTTCCCCGGCCGTACCCTGAAAAATGAGGGATTCCTTTATTGGAAATTCTTAAAATTTTTCCAGATTCAGACCCCTCGGGAACTTTCAGTAAAAACTTAGCTCCTTCTATGGTAATTAATTCAATCTCGTCTCCTATGGCTGCCTGAGAAAAAGAAATCGGCAGAGAAACAAATAAATCATCTCCTCTTCTTTTAAAAGTCGGATGCTCTTTTAGAAAAATTCTAACATAAAAGTCTCCTGGCTTCCCTTCTTTTTTGCCGGCTTCTCCCTTTCCGCTGACCTTAATTACCTGATTTGAATCAACTCCGGCAGGAATAAAGATTTCAATATTTTCTTCTCCCTTAATTCTTCCTTCTCCCTTGCAAACATTACAAGGTTTTTCCGGTTTTTGTCCCTCGCCACCGCATTCGGGACAAACAGTCCAACGAGTGAATGAGCCCAAAAAAGTTCTTTGTATTTGCTGAACTCCGCCTGTTCCGCCGCAGGCAAAACATTTATTAAGGACAGTGCCTGGCTCAGCTCCCCTGCCGTGACAACGGGGGCAAGAAATCATCTTGTAGAGAGTAATCTTTTTTTTCTGGTTTTTTAGAATTTTTTCTAAGGGAATTTCTAAATCAACTCTGATATTTTTACCTTTTTTGAAATCCTTTTTTCTTATTCTTTGACCTCCGCCAGCGAAAATATCTTCAAATATTTCACCCAAATCAACGCCAAAATCAGCCCCTCGGCCCGAAGATTTTCCCCAAGCCCAATTAAAACCAAAACCGGGATCTGGCTGTCCGGAAACGCCATCAAAAACCTGGCCGAATCTGTCATACTGACCCTTTTTTTCCTTATTTGAAAGAATCTGATAGGCCTCGTTTATTTCTTTAAACTTCTTTTCATCTCCTCCCTTGTCAGGATGATATTTATGGGCTAGTTTGTAAAAAGCGTTTTCGATTTCTTTTTGAGAGGCGCTATGAGAAACGCCTAAAATTTTGTAGTAGTCCTTCATACTTAGTTTTACTTTTCTTTATATTCTCCTTCTTCGGCATCTTTTCCCTTATCGTCTTCCGGCTTTTTTTCTTCCGATTTTTTCTTTTCTTCCGTTTGTTGAACGTTTTTGTAAAGTTCTGCTCCGGCTTTCTGAATTATCTGGGAAAGTTCTGAGCTTTTGTTTTTTATTTCTTCTATATTATCACTGTTCTTGGTTTTTTCAAGTTCTTTAATTTTTTCTTCAATTTCTTTTTTTAAACCCTCGTCAATTTTATCTTTGGCGTCTCTAAGTGTTTTTTCCGAAGTGTAAATTAAATTATCGGCAAGATTTCGAGCTTCAATTATTTCTTTCTTTTTTTTATCTTCTTCAATGTTGGTTTCAGCTTCCTTTTTCATTTTTTCAATTTCTTCTTTTGACATTCCGATAGACCCTTCAATTCGGATTGACTGGCTTTTTCCGCTTGCCTTATCTTTAGCCGAAACATTAAGGATTCCATCAGTATCAATGTCAAAAATTACTTCAATCTGGGGAGTTCCCCGCGGGGCTGACGGAATACCGCCTAAAATAAATTTACCTAAGGTTTTATTATCTTCCGCCATCGGTCTTTCTCCTTGTAAAACATGAACTTCTACTGATGTCTGGCTGTCGGCGGCGGTAGAAAAAATCTGGGTTTTATCTGTAGGGTAAGTAGTGTTTTTGGGAATTAAAATAGTGTTTACTCTGCCTAAAGTTTCAATTCCCAAGGAAAGAGGGGTAGCGTCTAATAAAAGCACTTCCTTGGCTTCTCCTCCCATAACTCCTCCTTGAATAGCAGCGCCTAGTGCTACTACCTCGTCGGGATTAATTGATTTATTAGCTTCCCTTCCTAAAAGGTTTTTTACTGCTTGTTGGATGGCGGGCATTCTGGTTTGGCCTCCGACTAAAACTATTTCCTCAATATCTTTATTTTCGAGATTGGCTCCCTTTAGGGCTTCTTTTACCAAATCAATTGATTTATCAATATAGTCTTTTACTAAATTTTCAAGTTGAGTTCTAGTTAATTTTAAATAAAGGTGCTTTGGGCCGGAGGAATCTGAGGTAATGAAAGGAAGATTAATTTCAGTTTCCATAGTAGCTGAAAGTTCGATTTTAGCTTTTTCTGCTGCTTCTTTAATCCTCTGCAAAGCCAATTGATCTTTTGTCAAATCAATTCCCTGATTTTTTTTGAATTCTTTAGTTATCCAATCCATTACTTTTTGGTCAAAATCCTCTCCGCCTAGATGGGTATCTCCGCCTACGCCCATTACTTTAACAGTGTCAGGATCTTTACGGACATCTAAAATCGAAACGTCGAAAGTTCCTCCACCGAAGTCGTAAACTAAAATCTTTTGGCTTTTTGTTTTAGTTAAGCCGTAAGCTAAAGCGGCGGCAGTTGGCTCATTAATTACTCTTTTTACGTTAAGGCCGGCAACTTCCCCGGCGATCCTTGTTGCTTTTCTTTGAGAGTCGTCAAAGTAAGCCGGGCAAGTGATAACAGCGTCTGTTATTTTCTCTCCTAATTTTTCTTCAGCATCCTGTTTTAATTTTTGTAAAATCATTGCGGAAATTTCAGCTGGCCTGTGCCACTTATCTCCCATTTTAATTTCTACTCCGCCGTCTTTTGATTCTTTAATTTCATAAGGAAGGAGTTTCTTGTCTTTTTGAGTCTGAGGATCAGAAAAACTTCTGCCGATTAGTCTTTTTGTAGAAAAGATTGTGTTTTTGGGATTGGTAATTTGCTGGCGTCTGGCAGTTACCCCGACCAATCTTTCCTGATTTTTAGTTAAAGCAATAACCGAAGGAGTAGTTCTAGCTCCTTCTTTATTTTCAATAATTTTAGGCTCGCCTGTTTCCATTACAGCCATAGCCGAAAAAGTTGTGCCTAAGTCAATACCTAATATTTTTGACATATGTTTTTAATTATTTTTAATTACTTTGAAATTTTTACCCTGGCGGGTCTTAATACCTTGCCGTGAAAAAGATAACCCCTTTTAACTTCTTCAATAATAATTTCCGGTTCAAAACCTCGTTTTTCAACCTCACCAACTATCTCGTGAAAATTTGGATCAAATTTTTCGCCTAAACATTTTATTTCTTCTATCCCCTGTTTTTCTAGAATATCCAAGAATTGAGTTTTTATTCTTAAGATTCCCTGGGCCCATTGGTTTTCTTCAAGATTTCTGGGAAGTTTTTTCTCGGCAACATAAATACTGTCTAAGATTGGTAAGATCTTTGAAATGGACTCTTCGTTGCCAAATTTCTTTAATTCGCTTATTCTTACTGCTTCTTCTTTTTTATAATTTAAAAAAGTTGCTCTTTCTTTTTTCCAACCGATTAAATATTCATCTTTTAATTTTTGGCATTCTTTTAATTGTCTTTCTAATTCTTCTGTATTTAATTGTTTTTTTTCTTTCTCTTCTAAGTCTTCATTGGGGAAAGAAGGAGAGGAGAAATTTTTGTCTTTCATCATTTTGAAATATGCCCTATTATAACAGATATTTTGAGTGATTACAAGAGTTATGTTAAGATATTAACATGGGAAATAAAAAGATGTTTAATATATTAAGAATATTGGTTTTAATCTTGGGCGGAGCGCTGATTATATTTGCTATCTCAAAAATTTTTGAAGTAGTTTTTGCTTTATTCTTCTACTGGGTTTTTTAATTAAATATCGTTCTTGTGGTCCTGTCGGGCTTGTTATTGATTGTAGGTTTCAGGATAAATGTAAATTTTATTAAATCTTAAATCAATATATTCAAGATTCTTCCTTTTTTCGAGGGGGATTTTTTCTTTTAGGAGAACAGCGAGCTTGGCTAATTGTGAGTCTAAATCTTTTTCTGGATTAAAATATATTTCCCAATCTTCCGAGGTTTCAATATTTAACCTTTTTTCAGATATTATAGAAACTTCTTTAAGCGGAATTTCTAAATCATTTAATTTTGCTTCTATTTTTAAAATTTGTTCTAACTTCTCTTTGCTAAACACTCCTTTTCCTAATCCTAAGTCTGAAATCCAGGTTGGACTTTTGATTTTTAATATCTGGGGCGGTATTTCAGAAATCTTTTCAAAAGCTATTCCTTCGTTGTCAATAAAATAATAATCTTCGCCCTGTAAAAAGACGGCTACTGGCTTTCTTTCTTCAACTACAACGGCTAGAACATTAGGAAAACTTCTGTCTAAAGTTATTTTGGCAACCTGAGGAAATTTTTCTAAGACTGCTGCATTAATTTCTTTTAAATTAACTAGAAAAATACTTTTTTTGAAATAGTTTTTATTAATCTGTTCTGAAATAATGTTTTTAATTTCTTCAACTGGAATTTTTATATCGCCGGAGATTTGTATATTTTCTATTTTAAAAACAGAAGAGAAAACGACAAAATAGAAAGCAGTTCCCAGAATAGCTAAAAATAGCAAACCAAACCAGAAGAGTTTATTCCTAAATATTAGTTTTTTCTTCTTTGCTCTATACGGTTTTCTGCGGCTGTATTTTTTATATTTTGGCCGATATTTTTTCACAATCTTCTTTTAAGTTTTCTTAATTTTTCTAAGGCATAGGTTGGGTAGTAAGTAACTGAAAGAGGCAGGTCCTGGGTTTTAACATATTCCTTTCTATAACCCCCAAAGCCCATCTTAAATAGAGTTAAGCCTGCCCAGGGGTGTTTTGACTGGGAAACCTGGGACTTGTCTTTAATCTCAGGAGCTATTCCCCAGAAATTATACTTTTTGCATCCCCTCTTTTTGGCTTCTTTTATTGCTTCCCATTGGAGAAGATAAGAAACCGGGACTTTATTATATTTTGATAAAGAAGCTCCATGATGATAAAAGCCAATATTTTGCCAATAGACAACAATAGCTGAAGAAACTATTTCATTCTTGTATTTTCCCAAAAATATTGAGATTTGATTATCTGCTAAAAATGAAGAAAACTGATTTTGTAAATAATTTAGAGAAAAGGGCACGAATCTGTGTCTTTTTGCTGTCGCATAATAAATCTCGTTGAATTTTTTAAGATCTTTAATATTTTGGCTTTGAGTAATCTCAATATCGCTGTTTTTTTGAGCCTGCCGTATTAAATAGCGGGTGGTTTTTCTCATCCCCATTAAAAGTTCTTCTTCAGTAGGAGTAATATCCACTTCCCAGGTTACCTCGGGATGCATATGGATTGGAGCTTTTCTGAAGCCAAGTTTTTTAAAAATGTTTGTATTTTTTTCTTCTCTTTCCCAAATCGGCGCAATTCTAATAAAACTTGCTTTCTCTTCCTTGGCAATCACTTTAAGTTTGTTTAATAATATTTCTAATATTTGGTTATTGTTTCTTGGTGATTGGTTATTGATATTTGGTCCGTGAGGAATAAACAAAAAAGTTCCTCTTTTTGCTTTAATTTTGACAACCAAAACAGAACTAACCAATTGTTCGTTGCCATATATGCCAAGCCTCCAAATTTTCTCTCCTTCTTTTTTTTGAAACTCTCCCCAATTCCAGGAATCTAAAAAAGTTTTCTCTTTGCACTTTAATAAGAAATTTTCCCAGATCTTTTTATTGTTTATTTCTTTTACTTTCATTTTAAAATTTTTTTAAGAAACCAGTAATTCTCTGGGCTTGTTTTTGAGAAATGTTTATATGGGTTGGTAGATTTAAAGTAATTTTGGCTAATTTTTCTGCTTTAGGACAACTGCCTGATTCATATTTTACTTTTTCTAATTTTGTATCTTTAGGAGCAATAGGAGTTGTGTACCAGTCCCCTATTAAAATATTTTTCCGCCAAGCTTCTTTAATTATTTTATGAGCGGCCGGATGTTTGATTGTAAAACGCAGAAAAGCATGTTTTTTTCCTAGGAAATTTAAAGTTTCTTGAGATAAGGTTTTTGGCACTTCAAAAGAACTATTTTTTAACTCTTTGCAATAGAAAGCAGCCAGTTTCCTGCGGTGCTCATAAAATTTATCTAATTTCTTAAACTGTTTTTGAGCAAGTAGGGCCAGAATGTTTGGCATCCTTTTTGGAAAATAACAAGGCCTCTTTCCTTGTTTTTCTTTCCAGTGAACAGCTTTGGATAAAAGATGGAACCATTGAAATAAAACTAAAATAATTTTGCCAATTAAAATTTTATAGGTTGGCAAAATCAGAAGATTCATCAAGACAGGATGGAGGAGCTGTTGTAAAATCCAACAATACGATGGGTAAGCAAGCTTGTCCTGAGCTTGACGAAGTTTTTCGCCAAGTTCAAGATCATTAGTTACTGCCATTCCACCGTAAACAGAGGAAATTATCTTGTCTCTTGAAAAACTGAAAAAAGCAGCTTTGCCAAAAGTTCCAACTTTCTGATTATAATAATCAGCGCCTAAAGAATGAGCGCAGTCTTCAATTAAAATTAAATTATTCTGTTTGGCAATTTCTAAGATCTTGACCATCTCAGCTGGCAAACCGAAAGTATGCTGAACCATCACTACCCTGCTCTGAGGGGTGATCTTTTTCTTTAAGTCTTCTGTATTAATGTTAAAATTGTCTTCATTGCAATCAATATAGACTGGCTTTAATTTTGACCATAAGATTGGATTAGATGCAGCATTACAAGTAAACGCCTGAAGCAAGACCTCACTTTCCGGCTTTAAATCAAGGGCTCTCAAAATAGCCATCAAAGAAGAACGACCACTATTAAAAGAGAAGGCATATTTTATCCCAAGATATTTTTTAAACTGATCTTCTAACTCTTTAATTGCCTTGCCTTTTTTCCACCTCCAGGGCTGAAAAATCAACCTCAAAGCCATCCAAATATCGTCTTTTTGGGTGTTCGGAGACAAAGATATTGTAATGGGTTTTAAACGCATAAATTATTGACAGATTTAAAACACTATGTTATTATGTAAACAATCTTAAAGCTAGTTAATTAACAATTTAATTGGAAAGGAATTAAAAATGGAAAAAAAGGTCAGTTTATTTAGTGAAAAACAATGGAAATACCTTGGAAAACTATATAGAATGACTCCTAGAGAGATACAAGTAGCCATGCTTACTTGTAAGGGCTTTAACAACAACGAAATCAGTAAAGCGCTAAAAATTAAACACGGCACCGTAAAAACCCATTTGCGCAACGTTTACCGAAGAGTTCGTGTAAACAACAAAATCTTACTGCTTTTAAAATTCGTGGAAGATATAAATTGATCTCTCAAGTCCACTGGTTCTCTAAAATACCTCCTCCTCCACTCCAAATATCATATCAAACTTCATCAAAGCGCCAAATTATAAAAACTTATAAAAATGGCGCTTTTTTTATACTCAAATTATTCATTTTTTCTGTCGCATAATAACTCAATTATTTCTTTCGGCACCCGTCCCTCTAAAAGTACTACATCATCCGGATTTTTACAGAAATCTTTAATCTTGTTAATAATTTCTTTTGGTTTTTCAATAAACAATATTTTATCACCTCCCTCTTTTTTTATTTCTTTAAATCTCTCTTTTGTTGTGATAATTGCAAGATCGCAAACTTCAGCTATTTTTCTCCCGATTTTTTTATGGGCTTTTTCTGAAGATCCTCCTAATTCAATCAGGCAGGGCATTATAATAATTTTTTTCCCTTGGTAAAGCTTTAAATATTCTAAATCAGCAGCCACTCCGTTTGGGTTTGCCGAATAAGAAGAATCTATGATAACCGGGTTTTCCTTTTTTAGTATTTTCATTCCTCCTTGCCTCGGTTTTATTTCTGAACAAATTTTTGAAATCCCTTTTAGGCTCATTCCTAATTTTTTAGCGCAACAAGCAGCCAATAAAATATTTTCTATATTTTGTTTACCCATCAAATTTATTTTAAAATAAACAGAATCTTTATCTTTAGAGGCCATTTTAAAAGAAACAAACTCTTTTTCTACTTCGATATCTTCTGCCCAAATATCAGGATTCAATATGTTTTCAATAATAGTTTGTATTAAATTACCATTGCAAAGCTCTTTATCAATTTTAGTGTTTCTATAAAGCTGAGAACAATATTCATTAACTCCATTAAAAATAGCTGTCCCATCAGAAGGCAGACTTTCAATTAACTCATCTTTTGTTTTGATTATATTTTCTTGAGAACCGTAAAGAGCTAAGTGCTGTTCGTTTATACCAGTCAAAATACCAATCTTTGGCTTAGCAATATCGCACAAAATCTTAATTCCTCCTACGCCGTAAGCGCCCATCTCAACAATAAAAACTTCATGTTCCGGTTTCAGATCGTTTAAAATACACTGAGAAATCCCAATTTCTGAATTCTGATTAGCTTTAGTTTTCAAAACATTGAACTTTTCAGAAAGCATTGTTGCTAAGAATTCTTTAGTTGAGCTTTTTCCATAGCTTCCGGTAATGCCAACAACTAGAAGATTTTTAAATTGCTCTCTTTTTTTCTTTGCCTTTTTAATTGTTTGATTTCTCATTAAAACCACAAGCGGTTGGAAAATAAGAATAAGCAGAGAGAGAATCATTGGAGCCAATATGTCAAAGATTAAAAGGTAAAACGGCAGCCAAAACACAATTCCAATTTTTATAAAAAGAATAGATGCAAAAACAATTTCTAACAGAACTGCGGCTAAAATTAACACTATTGTTTTTTTTGTTAAAACCGGCTTCTTTAATCTTTTTTGGGAGATATTTAGAAAAGTTTTAAGAACCTCAATTAAATATAGCGCCAAAAGAAAATAGAAAAATACCGCAGAGCGAACAAAAAAAATAGCGACTAAGACAAGCTTTACGAAATTTAGCCCATTAAAAATAAGCTGTTTTCCCTTAGCTGTCGTAAAATGATCTAAGAATCTTTTAATCTGATATTCTTTGAGTTGCCAAAAATAAATATAAAATAGGGCAATTTTGGTTGTCCTGATAAACCATAAAACGCTTAAAATAATTAATAGATAGATCATGCTTTACCGGGGTCTAAGAAAATTAGTTATTATTTCTAATAATTTCTCCGGATTTTCCAAGTGGGGACTATGGCCCACTCTAGGTAGAATTTCTAATTTTGAACCTTCAATATTATTTTTAAAAGCAGAGGAATATTTCACTGGAATCATTTTATCTTTTTTCCCCCAGATAATTAAAGTTTCTGCATTAATTTTGGAAAAACAAGGCGATAAATCTTCTCTTAAAACTTTTTTCATTGTTTCTCTCATAACACCTTTCGCTTTTACATAATCTGTTCGGCGCAAGAAAACATAGAATAAATTTCTAGCGGCATTTTTAAATACTTTTAACGGTTTGAGAGAAAAAACGGCATCACCTACAGAATTAAAATAAAGAGCTGTTCTCCACTTAAAATCCGGTTTTATTTTAATACCAGCCGGAGAACATAAAATTAATTTATTTATCTTTTTAGGATAGCCAGCGGCAAATTTAACAACTACTCTTCCTCCAAAAGAGTGAGCGATAATAGAGATTTTTTTTAGTTTTAAAAATTTGATAAAATCAACCAGCCACTTTGTATAATCATCAAGATCCCAAGGTTTGGCAGGGGTTTTACTTTTTCCAAAACCGGGAAAGTCAGGAGAGATTACTTTGTAGTTCTGAGCAGCTAAAATTTTTTGGATTTTTACCCAAGAATCGGAAGAACCACCCCAACCATGCAAAATTAAGACCTGCCTGGTAGTAGGCAGGGAGGTCTTTTCATCTCCAATAATTTTGTAGTTAGTTTCTAAACCCCTGATAAGAATTTTTTGTTCCGTCATTTTTTAATTTCTTTAAATCCAGTGTATTTTTGCAGGGCATCAGGAACTTTTATGCTTCCATCTTTTTGCTGATAATTTTCAATAATAGCAATAAGCATTCTGCCAATAGCAAAAGCCGTTCCATTTAGAGTGTGAACAAAGTTTAGCTTATTGTTTTTATCCCGATATTTAATATTTAATCGTCTTGCCTGAAAGTCGGTGCAGTTTGAGACAGAATGGGTTTCCCGGTACTTGTTTTGTGTTGGAAACCAAGTTTCAATGTCAAAAGTGGAAGCAGAGGGCCTTGCTGAGTCACCGGTGCATAAATGAACTAATCTATAGGGGAGTTTTAAGCTCTTCATTAACTCTTCTTCAATTTTTATTAATAATTGGTGTTCTTTTTGAGAATTTTCCGGCTGGCTAAAAATGAACATTTCTAACTTATCAAATTGATGGACCCGAAGTATCCCTCTGGTATCCTTTCCGTAGCTGCCTGCTTCTTCTCGGAAGCAGGTTGAAAAAGAAAGATATCTTTTTGGAAGATCTTTTTCTGAGAAAATTTCGTCTTTGTGCATAGGTCCTATTGACTGCTCGGAAGTGCCGACTAGAAATAAATTGTCTTTTTCAAAAAAATATCGCTCGGCTAAGTCTTCTTTTGTGTCTATATAACCCATTGCACACATCGCTTCTGACTTTATTAAAACAGGAGGAATTATAGGGATAAAACCTTTTTTAACAATTACATCTAAGGCAAAATTTATCAAAGCAAACTCTAGTAGAGCAGCTTTGTTTTTAAGATAACCAAAACGGCTCCCTGATACCTTAGCTGCCCTTTTCACGTCAATCAAATCCAGGTTTTCGGCAATTTCTAAATAATCTTTCGGCTTGAAATCAAACTTTGTCTTTTTCCCTTGCCCGGGCGAGCAAAGCTTGCCAGAAGCAGTAACTTGTCGCATAACAACATTACCGCTCTCGTCTTTTCCTATCGGTACATCGTCAAAAGGCATATTGGGAATTTTATACATTGTTTCCCGGACCTTATTTTCAAGTTCTTTTAAATCTTTCTCTATTTTATCTCCTTTCTTATCTATTTTTTTCATTTCCGAAATAATTTTCTGCTTTTCTTTTTTATCTTTAGTAGCTGTAATTTTCTTGCTGGCTTTATTCTTTTCAGCCCTTATTTTCTCTATTTTTTGCAGATTTTCTCTTTTTTCTTTATCTATTTTCAAAAGTTCTTCAATATCAATCTTGACCTGTCTTTTTTTGCAGGCCTCTTTTACTTTTTTTGGATTTTCCCTAATAAATTTTATATCTAACATATTATCTTTTCGGGCGCATTGTTGGAAATAAAATCACTTCTCTTAGGGTGTGCGAGTTAGTTAATAGAGCTGTGAGGCGGTCAATTCCCATACCCCAGCCGGCAGCCGGGGGCATACCGTATTCTAGGGCTTCAATAAAGTCTTTATCCATTCTTTGGGCTTCTTCAAATCCTTTTTTGAAGATTTTCTCCTGCTCTTCGAACCTTTCTTTTTGGAGAACGGGGTTATTAAGTTCTGAAAATGCTTTCACTATTTCCATTCCGGCTATTATTAATTGAAAACTTGCAGATTTTTTCGGATTTTTGCCTAATGGCTTTGCTAAAGGAAAAGCTTCTGCCGGATAATGAATTACGAAAGTCGGCTGTTTAATTTCCGGTCGGCATTTTTTCTTGAAAATCTCGTCGGCGATTTCGGCTTTATTTCCTTTTGCGTCTATACTCATTTTTTTCGCTTCTTTTTTAAGACTTTGAATATGAATTTCTTCAAAATTAATTCCGGTATATTTTTTAAAGATTTGATTAAATTCGGTTCTTGGCCAGGGAGATTTAAAGTCGAGCTCTTTTCCCTCGTATTCTATTTTTAATTTTCCAAACAAATCCTTAATCAAGGAAGTTAGCATTTTTTCTGTTAATTTCATTAAATCCTTATAGTCGGCGTAAGCCCAATAAAATTCCAGCATTGTAAAATCGGGATTATGGGCTTTATCTACTCCTTCATTTCTAAAACATCTGCCGATTTCATATATTTTTTCAAAACCGCCGATTAAAAGCCGCTTTAAATAAAGCTCGGGGGAGATTCTTAGATATAGGTCAAGGTCCAGAGCATTTAAGTGGGTTTTAAAGGGCTTTGCTGCCGCTCCGCCGTAAACTGGCTGCAATATTGGAGTTTCTACTTCTAAGAATCCTTCGTTTTCCAAAAAAAAGCGAAGTTTTTTAATTATTTTTGATCTTGCTTGAAATTTGTCTTTTATGTCGGGACTAAAAATTAAATCCAGATATCTTTTACGGTACCTTTCTTCAATATCTTTCAAGCCGTGCCATTTTTCCGGCAAAGGCAAAAGGGATTTAGCTAACATTTTATAATCCTCAATTTCTAAAGTTTTTTCACCTTTTTTGGTTTTAAATAAAACTCCTCTAACTTCAACAAAATCTCCTATATCAAAGTTATCCAAAAAAAACTGATATCCTTTCTCTCCCAATTTATCTTTTTTAAATAAAACCT
>Ga0307433_1001489_pt1 | contig 12695 bp, 9 predicted proteins | sample SalMarWE160210MG_FD_202166 | JGI IMG/M metagenome (GOLD analysis project Ga0307433, IMG submission 202166) | Salt marsh sediment microbial communities from the Plum Island Ecosystem LTER, Massachusetts, United States - WE1603-210 | ecosystem: Environmental > Aquatic > Marine > Intertidal zone >... | reverse complement strand
GCCGAGGGCCGCCGGAAGATGGGCCCCGACCAGGTCCTCCTCGGCAACATCGATCCCGTCCACTGCTTGCGTGAGGATACGCCGCAGGCCGTGCGCGACGCCCTCGCCCAATGCCACCAGGAAGCGGGCAACCGATACATCGTCGGCGCCGGCTGCGAAGTCGTCCGCGACACCCCGGATGCGAACCTGATGGCGATGCGGGAGTACGCCTTCTCGGCAGCGCGAGCCTAGGCAGGCACTTGACTTCGGCCTTTCAGCGGCTACGCTAGCGCAGGATTCGACACTGTTCTTGAACGGCGGTTGGGGGTTTCTGCCCCCGCCGGGGTGCTTCTGCTGCGAGGGTGCCGTGTCACAGACCAGCGATCCTCCTACGCTTCCCATGAGTGCGGCCAGGTTGCTAAGGAGAGCCTCCCGCGACTTGGCAGCCGGGCGCCTGCGCCTCGTCAGGCTGTACCCGTTATTGCTCAGAGTGCCTCTGCCCGAACTGCTCCGTCGCCGGTGCGCCATTTACTCGGTCTGCGACCACGCCCAGTTAGACTACGGTTACACAGTCGCTTACGAGAAGAGACTCCGGCCCTCCAAACAGAATCCTGGCGGCAGAACAGTCGTGGGGCAATTCGACCTGCTTGCTATCGGCCAGAATCTGTGCATCGTGATGTCAGCCCTGGACAGTGAGCAGGATAAGCATGGACCCAGGCTGCTAGTGAGCCGGGCGTATCCGCATGCAAGAAGGCCTTTTCTCAATTCCGGCGCCCTTTGCGATGTTGCGCTCAAGGCGGCTCAAGACAATGCTTGGACCGCTACCTGTGTGGATGCCATTGGATACGACCGTCGGACGCACAAGTTCCGGCGTGACATGAAACGCCAAGGACTTGAGTATGCGCTCAGCGAGATGGCGGAGCAGGCCAGGGACTTGCACAGGGCACTGATGGTATTCAGAGACAGAAGCAACAGACAAAGGCTCAGGGCCTCTCTTGACCGCTACGGCGCTGCCCGCATATACGCGGGCAGCGCCATTACGGTAGCTGACGAGTTTGTACTGCCGGCGGTACGGCAGGCGCAACAGAACTCCCTAGTCTTCTCCATCCGGCGAGAGTCCCAAGTCGCGGAGCAGCGGATGGTGCAACTCCGCTTCCGGCAGCGTGTGCTGGAGAGCCCAAGCCAGATGCGTTCGCTGTGCCACGCAGTCAGGAAGGGCGATGGCCTCAACGTGTCCACAGTACACCTTAACCCGTATCTGCAGGCACAGGTCCTTGACTTCCTTTCGGGGGAGGCAATCCAGTTGGTCGTTTTGGATCCCCAAACCGTCTCGCTGATCCCCAGGTCAGGCGAGTCCGATAAGGTTCTGGAGCGCGTGGCCGCAACGATCTCGCGGCACTTCGGCGAAAGCGAGATCACCCAGGAAAAGGTGTACACTAGCGGGGGACAATGAGGGTTGGCGAAGAAGAGGTCTCAGTACGAGTCGCTCGTTCGAAAGAAGACCAAGGAACTGTGCGCCGCCTATGATAATTACGAGGCGGCAGTTCTTTTGATATCGTCGGTCGAAGCGTGGTTCGAGCACAACTGGGGACCGAAGGGGCGCATCCCTGGATTGATGACCGACTTCGACAGGTTTCCTCGGATTGGGAGTCTGACCCCCGACTTTGTGGCGAAGTTCGCCACGCCGTACATCATCTGTGGGGAGCATAAGAAGACCTTCCCCGCAGGAAGGGCAGGCCAGGATAACGTTAAGCAAATCCTGGCCTACTCTGACTGGAAACCGAAGCATACGGATGGACGAGGGGTCCCGCTGGACGTTCTTGTACTGGTTAACACCCACTCGGACGACAAAGCTGCTAAGGCGATTGACCAAGCGCGTCGGAAAGCCGCGGCACCTGGGCGCGCGCCCATCATCATCATGGGGTTCTATGCGGACGCCAGGGCCAACGGTGACTGGTTCAGCCTGAAGTGGCGCAACGCACATGGCAACTGCCGCTTCTCAGTTCCCAACGTTGCGAAACAGCGGGGGGCGCAGGATCTCAACTCGTTGCTCATAGACCCGGACCCTAGCGCCATCCGAATCGACTATTCTGCCGTTAATGCTACGGACCGGAATCCCCTAATCAACGACGAGCCGCCCGTTGTTTATACGATCGCCCGTGTGGTCTTCCCAGCCCTGAACGACCTCCTGACCGAGTCTGACAGAGACCAACTGAGTATCGATGGAGAAGTCCGTAAGGTTCTGAGCAGGAGCCAGATTCTGTCGGCACCGGTGCTGGCTGGCCTCAGCATTCCCGAACGCTATGTGCAAAACGCCCTACAGGCCATGGAGAAGGTGGGGCTTGCGCACAGGGTTAACGGTTCCCAGCCCCCAGTGTATGAGATCACCGTCAACCTCAAGAACCTTAAGCGCGACCTGCGCGACTGGCTGCCCGAGAAACACGCAAGGAGGCTCGTGCGCCTTATGCAAGCGCGGCGCACATCGAGAAAGAAGCGCCGGGGAGAATCTAAAGGACAACTCCCGCTATTTGAGTGAGTTGGCACTTGCTGCACAGCGGGCCAATCCGAAATCCGCAATCTGAAATCGAAAATCCTCACAGCCCCGGCCCGACCTCCAGGATCTCCCATTGCTGCTCGTTGGCCCTTTCGCCGTAGGTGACGACGTCGCCGGCCTTTTTGCCCATGAAGGCGAGGGAGAGGGGAGCGCGGTAGAAGTAGATATGGTTCTCGATGTCGGAGTCCCAGGGGCCGAAGAATCGGAACGTCCGCTCCTCGCCGTCGGGCAGGCGGCGGGCGCGGACGGCGCTTCCGACGGTCACGGTGTCGCCGGCGGCGAGGCTGGCCATCAAGATCTTGGCCTTGCCGATGTCGGCCTGCATGCGTGCGGCCCGTTCGGCGAGTCGGTCGCGTTCTTCCAGGGCAGCCATGAACTCGGCGTTGTCGCTTACGTCTCCGAGTTCGGCGGCGTCGCCGATGGCCTGGGCGTTGGCCGGAATCTGGACGGTCACCAACGCACCGTAGGCCTCCTCCTGCCGGCCCAGGGCCACCGCCGTCGTGTAGATGACGTCCTCGTCTTCCCACAGTTCGACGGTCGGCATGGCGAAGTGCGACGGGTGGATTTTGCGGACGAGGTCGAGGACGCGTGAGCGGATGGCGTCGGTCAGGGCCCGGTTCCGCTCGACGGCGGCGCGGATATCTTTGGCCTGGGCGTCGTCGGAGGCCTCGAGGACGGCCCGGAGCGGCCCGCCGCCGCGGGCGCCGACGGCGCTTCGAATGTCGGCGACGAGCAGCCGCAAGCCCCGGTCGTCGCGTGCATCCTGGCCGATCTTGTCGGCGGCCAGGAGAAAACGGATCGTCAGCGACGTGCGATCTATGTCGGCGAAGGCCCGGCCGAAGCGGTCGGCGGTGGCGGCGGTCCACAGCCAGAAGATGGCGGCGCGGCACTCGTCGGGTCGTCGCATGATCTCGGAGGCCGCCTGTGCCAGCATGTCATCGTGACCGGCTTCGGAGAGGGCCGCCGCCAGGGAAGCGCACACGTCGGGCTGGCAGGCGGGGAGCGCTTCGGCAAAGGTCTGCGGCCACGCATCCGGCGCCGTCTCCCGGACGTAGGACAGGACACACCGGGCCAGAGCGGCATCGCGGAAGGAAGCGATGGCGGTCACGAGGTCGGCCTCGGGTGCAAGCGTCCGGAAGTCGGTCTCCGCCCGCCCGACGACGTCCGGGTGGCGGCGGTGCATCTCGGCCAGAACCGCCAGCGTACCGAGGACCTCCGCCGGGTCGGCCTGCGCCCCGGCATCCAGCCGCCGAGCGAGCGATGCGGCGAAATGGGCCAGGACCTGGGCCTCGGGGTCGGGATGGTGGCCTGTCTCGCCAAGGTACGCGAGGACGAAGGCGAGCCGGGCCGCAGACGACCCAGCCTCGTCGAACGTCTCGCGAGCACGGTCTTCGAATGATTTCGCCCGTGCCCGCAAGGTGAACGTCGGCTGCGTGCCGCCGGAGACCTCGATGTAGGGCGACCGGCGGACACGGTCGCGTGCCTTGGACCACCACTTCGACCACGCCTTGGCGGGGATGACCGGTTCGAGGGCGGCCTTGAAGTCGCGGAACTTCATCTCGGGACCGCAGGCTTTGAGGACGAGTCGGGCCAGTTCGGGCACATCATCGGAGGCAAGGTCCGCAAGACGCTCGGGGCCAAAGGCGACAAGGGCGCGAAAATCCTCGGGATCCCCCGCCTCAACGTTCTCAATCGAGACCGCGTCGTAGCCTCGCTCGCTCTCGCCGAACGACACCTTCAGGACCTTGCGCTGCGGGTCTACGCCGAGGACGCATCCGGGATGGCGTCGGCGGGGATCGACGATGAAGGCGCCGGGCGGCAGGGCCACCAGTTTCTCCAGCCGCGCAAGCGCCGTCGCCAGGGGAAGGCCGTCGCGGCCGAGGGTCATGTCGATGAGCGTGCCGATGCCGTCGGCGTCGCCGCAGGCCTGCCGGTACAGACCCGCGATCTCCTCGCGGAGGACATTGCTCGGCGGGAGCAGACCGGCCGCACGCCGAACCACCGCACGCGCCTCGGCGGACCGGCCTCCCTCCGTCCACGTGGAGACGAGGAGCCAGACGAGCGACTCGAGCGGCTTCGGCGTTTCGCGTTCGGCGACCGCTTGGAGGATCGCCAAGGCGGCGTCCGCTGCGAAGGTCTGATCCTCGACGGCGCCCATCCAGGCGGCTTCGAGGTCGTCGAACTGCCCTGCCGTGGCCAGGGCCAGCAGCGCCGTCACCTGTTCGTCATGCGACTCTTGCGTCATAGCGGCAGCCTCTCCCGGGGCTACTTGGCGGCCTGGTGCTTGCGGATGGTTTCGAGCGGCAGCGCCCCTGTGGGGCCGATGCGGCTGCCGAAGATGAGGATGCCGCGCAAGGAACCGCGGAACTGCCGGTCGGTGCCGTGACCGTGGATGGTCTCGTTGTAGTTGCCGATGGTGAGCGTGCCGCTTCCGGCGCCGGTGGGGCCGACGGCATGGGTGGTCGTCCGGTCGAGGGCGGCGGGCGTGTCGGCGTCGCCGAAGTACCATCGGACGTTGTCCTGGCGGCGGGTGCCGTCGTAGAAGCCTTCCGGAGAGACCGTGCGGTCGCCCTGTTTGAACCGGGCGCTGAGTTTGACGTCGACGAAGGGGTTCCCGGTTTGGGGTCCCTCGAGCGCGAGTTCAAAGATGCCCCATCGCTCCACCGTCTCGGCACCGGCGACGGATGTGGCCATGACGGCGACTCCTGCCACGACGATCAAGACCAAGTTCCGCACCGCAATCGCCTCCTGCATCGTGGACCGGGCGGTCGGACAAGCCGGACTCGGGACAGGAGTGTAGCAGAGGGCCGGTCGCGCTGCAACATCGCAGCGGCCCGTGCGTGTCGCGCGGGGGGAGACTGTGAAATCAGCCATGCGGCAAAAAGGTTCCAGGAACCTTTTCTGCGTAGCACCCTCCGGGCCCTGCGGGGAAAAGGATCCTGGAACCTTTTTGCCGCGGCCGGGGCACCAAGAGGGTGTTGCAACGGCGGGCGGCTTCGGTTATGGGAAAGGTGCGCCGGCCATGCGGCCGGGGTCCGCATAAGGAATGGCGCGATGGATGAGTTGGATGCTCTGCGAGAAGAACTGGAGCACTACCGGACCGAGAAGGAGAAGATCCGCAGCATCGTGGGGCAGGTCGGCGGCAAAACCAGCCGGCGCGTGCACACCATCATCAACGGCCTGTTTCTGATCCTGGTCCTGGCGGCGTTTCTGTTCGACGTCCTGCGGCACGTCATGCAGTGGAACATCCCCTACTTGCCGACGACGCTCGTGCTGGAGGTCGCCGTGCTGCTCGTGTCGCTGAAGATCATCTGGATGATCCACACGCAGACGAAGGTGGATCACTTCCAGTTCTGGGTCCTCAGCACCATCGAGTTCCAGATGAACGTGATCTCGCGGCGTGTCAACGATTTGTCTTCGTCGATCAAGGCTATCGAGAAGGGCTTGCGGGGGAAACACGCCGACGGTGATGCCTCCCCCGCCGACACATCCTGAGCCCAGGGGCACCAGACCATCAGCGCCGATCGGGAGGCGCGACCAACTGCCCCTTTGCATTTATGTGGAGAGCCTCCATGATACTCGCACTCATTGTGGTGAAAGACACCACCGCTACGCCATTGACAAAAGGCCAAGCCACCTCAAACCGGGGCTCGACCACGATCGCGCCCTGGCGGTTGATGTAGCCCTGGTTGCCGTCGAAGAAGTCGTCAACCGTAACGGCGGCCAAGCCTTCCGAGAAGAACGAGGCGCCAGCGAAGCGAGGTTCGATCACAAAACCGCCTGAGGCATCGATGTAGCCCCACTTGCCCTCGTCGGGTCCGCCCACACGGACGGCCGCCAGACCCTCCGAGAAAGGCATCACGTCGTCGAACCGCGGTTCAACGGCAACCGCACCGGACCGGTCAACGTAGCCGTACTTGCCGCCCTTCTCCACCGGTATCAGACTCGCGTCTTGCTGGGCTTCCGCCCGCATGCGCGCCGGAATGAAGACTCGCAGCAGAGCGAGGCGAAGATCCCACTCGTACTCGGCCCAGGAGGAGCCCTGTAAATCGTAGAACCCCCGCTGGCCCTGGACGGCGAAGAAGGCTCCATACACGCTGATGATGAGTCTGAACTCGCGGCCATCGGCGGTGCGGGCCACTGCCAGATAGCCCGACGCCTTCCATGGCGGGTTGCCACGGTGGTACTCGAAGTCCGCAAGCAGCCGTCGGGTACGCTTGGGCCCCAACTGGACATGGGGTACCGCCGCCAGTCGCGATGCCTGCAGCACGGGCTCGCGAAGGGCATTCAGATCGTAGATGGCCAACGACTCGAACTCGCTCGGAGAGAGACGTGGCGAGGTCCCCCTCTTACCTTGGCAACAGACCGGACTCAGGCAAAGCCACGCGAGACACGCGACCCGTGTTGCTCTGGCGACGCGCGATGAAGAGCCACCGCGCATTGAGGCACCCCTTTCGGGCCGCTGCCGCAGACGGTCACCGGCCGCCTAAGCCTTCTTCCACAGGAAACTCCCGTAGAGGGCGGTGTCGCCGAGTTCTTCCTCGATGCGGAGCAACCGGTTGTATTTGGCGATGCGGTCGGTGCGGCAGAGGCTGCCGGTCTTGATCTGGCCGGCGCCGGTGGCGACGGCGATGTCGGCGATGGTCGTGTCTTCGGTCTCGCCGCTGCGGTGGCTGATGACAGCCGTATAGCCCGCGCGGCCGGCCATATCGACGGCGGAGAGCGTCTCGGTCAGGCTCCCGATTTGATTCGGCTTGATGAGGATGCTGTTGGCGACGCCTTCTCGGATGCCGCGCCCCAGCCGCTTCGTGTTCGTGACGAACAGGTCGTCGCCGACGAGTTGGACCTGGTCGCCGAGGCGGTCGGTCAGCGTCTTCCAGCCCTTCCAGTCATCCTCGGCCATACCGTCTTCGATGCTTCGGATGGGGTACTTGGCCGTCCAGTCGGCCCAGAAATCGACCATCTGTGCGGCCGAGAGGTTGCGTTTCTCGCTGGCGAGGTGGTACTTGCCGGCCCTGTAGAGTTCGCTGGTTGCGGGGTCAAGGGCCATCCAGACGTCCTTGCCGGCCTTGTATCCGGCGGCCTTGACGGCGCTGAGGATGAGTTTGCAGGCCTCCTCGTTGCCCTCGCGCAGGACCGGCGCGAAGCCGCCCTCGTCGCCGACGGTCGTGGCGTATCCCTCTTTCTTGAGGATGCCCTTGAGGGCCTGGAAGATCTCACACGCCATTCGCAGACCTTCGCGGAAAGATGCGGCGCCGAACGGCATGACCATGAACTCCTGGAGATCGGCGGCGAAGTCGGCGTGGACCCCGCCGTTCATGATGTTGCACATCGGCACGGGCAGGACGCGGGCCGACGGGCCGCCGATGTACCGGTACAGCGGCAGGTGGGCCTCGAGGGCGGCGGCCTTGGCAACGGCCAGGCTGACGCCCAGGATGGCGTTCGCGCCGAGGCGGCCCTTGTTCGGGGTGCCGTCGAGGCCGATCATCGTCTCATCGACGCCCACCTGGTCGCGGGCGTCCATGCCGACGACCTTCGAGGCGATGATGACGTTGACGTTCTTGACGGCCCTGGTGACGCCTCTGCCGAGATAACGCCGTTTATCGCCGTCGCGGAGTTCGACGGCTTCGTGCTCGCCGGTCGAGGCGCCGCTGGGGACGGCGGCCCGTCCGAAGGCGCCGCCTTCGAGTTCGACGTCCACTTCCAGCGTCGGCTTGCCGCGCGAGTCCAGAATCTCGCGTGCGTGGATACGGCCGATGGTGTTCGGCATGGCGTTGGCGACTCCTTGCGGAAACGAGTGCCGTTCCATCGACCGCACGTTCGCGTTACGTCGTCGTGTAAACCGGAAGTTGTTCGCGCAGCAACTCGTAGATGGCTTTGTCCTGCTCGATGGCGCCCTTGGCGGTCTCGCGGAACAGGCTTTTGAGTTCCTCGAAGTCGATCTCTTTGAGTTTGTCGGCGTTCTTCTTGTCGTCGTCGGTGGTATTGGCGGCGACGAACCGGGCCATGGTGTCGGCGGCCATGTCGCGGATGAGTTGCCAGAGTTCTCTGCCGTCGCGTGCGGCGATGGCGCGGCCGAGGGCGAGCGACATCGAGAGGATGGCGTTCATGCCCAGGACGCCCTTTCGCTGCATGACCAGGATTTGGTCGGCGGCGGGAGCGTCTTCGGCGATGCGCCCGGCCTTGACGGCCTCTCGTCTCTCGAGTTCGAGCAGTTCGCGGTCGGTCTCGAGCAGCGTGCCCAGGTCCGCCAGCCGCTTGCCGATAAAGGCCGCCGCTAGGATCTGCTCGATGTGCTCTGCGGCGGCCATGCAGCCTTTGCCCTCGTAGCGGCCCGCGCGGCGCCAGGCCTCGGAGAGGGCGTCGTCGTTCTTGGCCCGGACCTGGTCGGCGCTGACGGTCTTGGCGAACCGGAAGGTGCCGTCGCCGGCGGGCTCGAACAGGTCCGTGTACTTCCGGGTCAGGTCGCCGGGTTCGATGATGCTGTCGACGTAGTGGATGGCCTCGTCGACGCCGGCGCTGGTGCCGAGGGGGGTGGCCCCGTCGTAGCGGATGATGCCGCTGCGTCCGAGGAAGAGGGTGGCCCGGCCGGAGGGGATGCCGGCGTTGGTGGCCACCTCGGTGCCGCTGACGGCCTCGATGGCCAGCATCCGGAGCATGAGGCTGGTGATGTCGGCGCCGGCGGCGTCGGGAGCAAGTTGGACATCGTCGCGGCCGGTGAGGGTCCTGGCGAGTTCCGTCAGGTTCTTCTCGGCCTCGGCGCGTTCGGAGTCGGTGACCTCGCGGCTGGTGGCCTCGGCCAGGGCGAGGATCTCCATGACCCGGCCGTATTTCTGGAGGCGTTCGGTGTTGGCCCCGCCGCCCGCCTTCAGGCCGAGGGTGTTCATGGCGGTGGCGATCTCGGCCTCGAACGGGTCGTTCGGCGACTTCGAGCGGTGCGAGACGACCAGGTCGCACCCGTAGGCCAGCGAGGTGAGCATCGCAAGGACCGTCTCGCTGAGTGTGCCGATCTGGTTGGCCTTGATGAGCGAGGCGTTGATCTCGCCGCTCTTGGCACAGGCCTCGATGGTCGAGTCCTTGGTGGTGACGAGGTCGTCGCCGATGATGAAGATCTTATCGCCCAACCCCTCGATGCCGGCGTCGGGGTCACCGTGCATCATCAGGCGCCAGCCGGCGTGGTCGAGTTCGCCATGACCGTCCTCGATGGAGAGGACGGGGACGTCGTCCTGCTCCATGGTCTGGCGGTAGAGTTCGATGAGTTGGTCTCGGCTCATATCGACCTTGCCCTTGTCGCGCCAGAAGCGGTACATGCCGACCGAGTCGGGCTGCTCGGTTTCCTCGCGGTAGAGGTTTTCGAGTTCGCTACAGGCGGGGTCCAGGGCGATGGCCACGTCGACTCCGGGCGTGTACTCGCAGTCGAGGATGGCCTGGCGCATCATCCGCCACATCCGCTGTTCGGGGACCTGGTCCTGGGGTTCCTTGTCGACGTAAGGGGCGATGCCGCCCTCGAGCCCCACGCCCATGACCTTGGCGCCCGGGGCCGACTCGATGATCTCCTTCAGGCGCGTCTGGAGGCGGACGGTCATCTCCTGGGCGTCCTCGTACGTCTTGGCCGAGAGTGGCATGAACATGCCTTCCTGCATCGAGATGTTGCTCTCGGGGTACTCCTTCTCGGTGTGGCGTCCGCCCATGGCGCAGTTGCGGAACTGCCAGGGGGCGTTCACCTTCGTGCCGTCGGCCAGCGTGACCGTCTGCATGCGGGTCGTCAGGAGCCGCTGCTTGACCTCGGCGACGCGGTCGAGCCAGGTGCCCTCGGCCCTGGCGGCGCCCGCGCGGGCGGCCTTCTCGGCGGCCCGGCGTTCGCGTGTGCGGAACTGGGCCAGTTTGCCGCGGTCCGCCAGGAACCGGTCCAACAGGCCCACAAACCCCGGGCACAGGAACAGGCGGCCGACGTAGATGGCCAACTCCGAGTGCGTGAGCAGGCCCACGCCGATGCCCACCGCCGCCAGCGGCAGGCACACCGCCGCCAGGTACCCGCTCCAGACGGGTGCGGCGGCGGCCACGGCCAGGTTGTACGGCGCGTCCGGGGCGTAGTTGCCGGCCTCCTTCTTGACGCCGCCGAACTTGCCCCACGGAATCGTGATCAGCATCCGGGCATACCAGGCCAGTTTGGCCGGTGCGCCTTTGGCCAGGACGGCGTCGGCCTCGTCCTGCGAATCCCGGTTCAGGGCGGTCAACTTGGCGGCCGTCAGGTAGTGGCCCATCTCGTGGATCGCGATACCCACGTGCCACGAGAGGTACAGCATGGTGGCCGAGACCGCCGTCTCCCACGAGAGGAACATGAAGCGAAGGACCTCGAACTTCAGGTTGGCGCCGGCCACGGCCGCCTCGCCCAGTTCCTTCACCGGCAGGCTCAACACCGACGAGACGAACGCCGCGTGGAACGAAACCAGTTTATGGTTCGCGATAACCCAGCCGCGCTCCAGGTACCCGCCGGCCTCGCCCGCGAGCGGGCGCAGCCCCTCGGACGAGCCCGAGTCGGTCCGCGACCGGACGAACTCCCGGAGTCTCTGACCTGCGCGCCTGAGCGTCGCTGATATCATTCGTGTCATGTCACCCTTTCCTTCTGCTTTGCGCTTGCGCTTCTCGGCTCTTTCACCCAACCGCCTATCGGGGAGACCTGCTCCCCGTGATTCCGCCCCGATGGCGTTCCCCTACGGCGCCTCGGTTTCGGCGGCGCCGCCGGCCGATGCTTCCCGGCGCCGGTAGGCCTGAACCAGTTCCCCGCCGCCCAAGTCCCGGCACTCCTCGACGAAGGCGTTGAACCATCCGAGGTCGAGGTCAAGCCTTCCGCACTCGATGCTGAACTGCAGGAACCTTGCGGCCAATCGCTCCTGTCCGGCATCCGCCACTTCCAACGTCTGGTACGCCACAAACCCCATGTAGGCGTCCGACAGGGCCGCACGTCCCGGAGGGTCCGGGCACCCCTCGGTCAGGGAAGCCGTGAAGCCCTTCCAGATCCCCGGCTGACGGAAACTCAGATGTTCATAGAACCAGTAGAACTGGTCCTTGCCCCACTCCGGGAACCGGTCCAGGGGCCACGTGTCGGCCCGGCCCCAATCAATCAGTTTAACCTGAATAGCCTTCCCGCGTCCGAGGATGAACAGGTGCTCGGGCCGTTCGTCGCCGTGGCAGAGGAGTTCGCCCTCCGCCGTACGGATCATGGCGAGGAACAGACGACTCAACGCCCTCGCGCAGGGCCCGTACTCCTTCGGCCCCGGCCGGCGGTACCGGATGTTCAGACGGTCCGGAAAGAACTCCTCCACGATGACGCCGTCTTGCGAAACGTCGAGCACTGCCGGACCGATCCCGACCTCGGAGGCCACCTCGGCGCCCCAGGGCTCCGAACCGTGAGGCGTCTTGATCCCATAAGCGAGAGGCGGGTCCCCGCCGGCCGGCTCGCGCACCTCCACAACATTAACCTGACGTCTCCCGCCCTCAATCGTGCTGAAGGCAACCTGAAGCCGCGCGAGACGTTGGCTCGTTTCCTTGATTCCCAAACGCCGGCAGACGTCTCGTTCGATGGCGAGGGCACGCCGGCGGTTCACAAGGGTCGCTCTCTTCGACCGGCAAAGCCTCTCTGCCAGTGTCCCCATCCGTCCCATTCTCACCGGTCGAAGCGGCGCCGACGCTTCCGGCGACACCCCGCGTCACGGTCAATGCGGTCTCGATGCATCGGGAGAACGACCGGCAAACGCCCCCGGACGCGGCATCCCTGCCAAGCGGAGCGGGAGTTCTACCATGATGGACGACCCGTTGCAAGAGGCTAGACCAGTTCACGTTCGACTGTGGCAGGGCATAGGGCGGTGCGTACGGGCCGCGCAAAGTAGCGTTGGCGTATTACTCGGCCTTCGACCTCGTGTAGGTCGCCGTCATGGGTGTGAAGACGGTCCCGTCGTCCGAGAAGGCGCGGACGGTCAGCGTTGTGGTTTTCGTGAAGGTCAGCGGCCCATCGCAGAGGGGGGAGGAGCGGGTCGGAGGGCTGCCGTCGGTCGTGTAGCGCAGCGTCGCTGCCTCCATCAGGTTCCGGACACCGACCGTGACCGATTCCTTGAACTCGCGACCGTGGGGCGTGAGATAGGCGAGGGTGTTGAACGTCCGC
>Ga0307433_1001485_pt1 | contig 12725 bp, 17 predicted proteins | sample SalMarWE160210MG_FD_202166 | JGI IMG/M metagenome (GOLD analysis project Ga0307433, IMG submission 202166) | Salt marsh sediment microbial communities from the Plum Island Ecosystem LTER, Massachusetts, United States - WE1603-210 | ecosystem: Environmental > Aquatic > Marine > Intertidal zone >... | reverse complement strand
CTGTAAAGGAGCTAGAAATGGATTTTGAACTTACCGAAGAACAAAAGATGTTCCAGGCAATGGTGCGGGATTTTTGTGCCGGGGAAATCGCACCTTACGCTGCCGAATGGGATGAGACGGAGAAGTTCCCCTATGATGTTGTCAAAAAGATGGCTGCTGCCGGGTTGAATGGTGTGCACTTTCCCGAAGAGTATGGGGGAAGTGGGGACGAACTAACCTTTGCCATAGCCACTGAGGAGATTTCCCGTGCCTGTGCCGGTATAGGTGTGGCGTATCTCGTTAGCCTTGGCCTGGGTATGTATCCCGTCGTCATGCACGGCAGTGAACAGCAGAAAAGGCACTACATTCCCCGTGTAATTGATGGGGCGATAGTGGCTTTTGCCTTAACTGAGGCTATGGCTGGTAGTGATGTCGCAGCTATGGAAACAAAATACGCCCGGCAGGGCGATTATTATGTTTTGAACGGTCAGAAGATTTTCATAAGTAATGGTGCTGAAGCTGATATTGTGACCACCTTTGCTACGAAGGACAAATCGCTGGGCTATCGTGGCATCAGTGCCTTTGTCGTGGATAAAGGTACTAAGGGTTTCTCTGTGGGCAAGCTAGAAAGAAAAATGGGACTGCACCCTGCTTCGGTAACGGAGCTTATCTTCGATGATTGTAAAATACCTGTGGCTAATATGTTAGGAGAGGAGGGGAGAGGCTTCAGGATAGCTTTAGAAGGTATAGATGCCAGCAGGGTCAGCATAGCTGCTCAAGCACTGGGTATTGCTCAAGCTGCTTATGATGCCGCCGTGGCTTATGCTAAGGAAAGGAGACAATTTGGTGCCGAAATCGCTCGCCTTCAAGCAATCCAGTGGATGATTGCCGATATGGCTACGGACATAGACGCAGCCCGGTTGCTGATCTACAGGGCTGCCTGGTTAACCAAGAAAGAAGGACACGCTCCTCCTAAGGAAGCGGCAATGGCCAAGGTTTTCGCCTCCGAGGCAGCTCACAGGGTTTGCCACAAAGCCGTTCAGATATTCGGTGGCTATGGCTATACTAGAGACTTTGCCGTGGAACGCTACTACCGTGACCAGAGAATAACTGAGATTTACGAAGGAACCTCGGAGATGCAGAGGTGGACAATTGCCCGCCAGGTATTGGGTGTAAAGTGAGGGGCTAATTATGTTTACAGAGAAAACCTTGCAAGAAGTAGGGGAGGGTAAGAAGAGATGGGAGAAGGAAGTAGGAAAGGCCAAAAGACAAAAGGCTGAGAAGGGAAAGAGATTTTCCACCGTTTCCGACCTTGAGATAAAGGAAATTTATACCCCGGAAGATATCAAGGACCTGGATTTTGCCAAGGATATCGGCTATCCCGGCGTTTTCCCCTTTACCAGAGGTTGCCAACCCACGATGTATCGAGGGAAAGAATGGACCTTTCGCATGTTCTCCGGGATGGGCAGTGCCGAGGATACTAATAAAAGATGGCATCACCTGCTTAAGGAAGGGGAGACAGGGCTGAGCACTGCCTTCGACTTCCCCACTTTGATGGGATATGATTCCGATTCGCCCCGAGCTCGAGGTGAGTGTGGGAAATGTGGCGTGGCCATTGATACCCTGAGAGATTTCGAGATTCTGACTCATGCCATTCCTCTGGATAGTGTCACTACTTCTATGACTATCAATCCCCCTGCCTCCGTACTTTGGGCAATGTATCTGGTTGTCGCTGATAAATCGGGGATAAGCTGGGATAAAATCGGGGGCACAATTCAAAACGATATGCTAAAGGAATTTATTGCTCAGAAAACATTTATGCTCCCGCCCGAGCCATCAATCAGGCTGATAAGCGATACCATCGAGTTCGGCACACAACATGTTCCCCTGTGGAATCCTATAAGCATTAGCGGTTACCACATTCGGGAAGCAGGCTCCACCGCTATCCAGGAATTGGCTTTTACCCTGGCTGATGGGATAGCCTATGTCCAGGATATCATTGAGAGAAAGAAGCTGGATATTGATTCCTTTGCCCCTCGTCTCTCTTTCTTTTTTAATTCTCACCTCGATTTCTTTGAGGAGATTGCCAAGTTCAGGGCAGCTAGAAGGATGTGGGCTGGAATTATGAGAGATAGATTCAAAGCTAAGAATCCTCGCTCCTGGTGGATGAGGTTCCATACTCAAACGTCAGGTTGCTCTCTAACCGCCCAACAGCCCTACAATAATATTGTCAGGACTACTACTGAAGCTTTGGCCGCAGTCATGGGTGGGACACAGTCTCTACATACCAATGCTCTCGATGAGACCCTGGCTTTGCCCTCTGAATTTGCTGCTACCATTGCTCTGCGCACCCAGCAAATCCTCGCCGATGAAATAGGTGTCACTAACACCATCGACCCCCTGGCCGGGTCTTATTTTATGGAGTCTTTGACCAGCCAGATGGAAGAAAAGGCCTGGGAATACGTCAACAAGATAGACAATATGGGAGGCATGCTTGCTGCTATTGATAAAGGTTTTCCACAAATGGAGATTGCCGATGCTGCCTATCATTACCAGAGGCAAATAGATAAAGTAGAGAAGGTCGTGGTGGGGGTGAATAAATATGTTGTTGAAGAAAAGGCTCCTCCCGAAATATTGAGAATAGATGAGGCGGTCGAAGAAAAGCAGATTGCCAGGTTACAGAAAGTAAAAAAGGAGAGGGATAACCGCAGGGTGGTTCAAATTTTGAGTGACCTTCGCGCTGCTTCTAGGACGGACAAGAACTTAATGCCCTATGTGATAGAGGCAGTAAAGGAATACACTACCGAGCAGGAAATCTGCGATGTCTGGAGAGATGTCTTCGGGGAGTATCGGGACCCGGGATTCTATTAAAGTTCCCCTCTTAAGTTAAGAGGGGTCAGGGGAGTTATGAATCCCCTCTCCCTCGAAGAGAGTCCCCTCTCCACTTGCTGGAGAGGGTTAGGGTGAGGGTGCGATTCATAGAAATGCTCTGTAGTGGCGGGACTTGTCCCCGCCAAGGTGGGGATGAGAAGGGACGAACAGCCGAGGATTTCCCCTCTTAAGGTAAGAGGGGAAAGGGGAGTTATGAAGTAGTGGCGAGGCTCGTCCCCGCCAAAGGGGGAATGAGAAGGGAAGGAAAGCTTAAAGTTCCCCTCTTAAGTTAAGAGGGGTCAGGGGAGTTATGAGAGAGTGGCGGGGTTCATCCCCGTTCCGTAGTGGCGGGGCTTGTCCCCGCCAAAAAGGGGACTAGCTGAAGGAAAAGACGATATGAAGAACTCAGGAAGAAGGATACGGATTTTAGTTGCCAAGCCCGGCCTGGACGGCCATGACCGGGGGGCGAGGGTTATAGCCAGGGCTTTCCGGGATGCCGGGTTCGAAGTGGTATATACCGGCTTGCATCAGACGCCGGAGCAAATTGTTGCTGCGGCGTTACAGGAGGATGTTGACCTGATCGGGCTGAGCGTCCTTTCCGGGGCTCATATGCACCTATTTAAGCGGGTGCTCGAGTTGCTAAAAGCCAACAAAGCAGATGACATAATAGTTATTGGCGGAGGCATCATTCCTGAAGAAGACATTCCCAAACTTAAGCAGCTTGGAATCAAAGAGATATTTTTACCGGGCACCTCTCTCGATAATATAGTAGGCTGGGCGAAAGACAACGTCAAGCCGCGCTGCTGAAGCTAAGCTCATGGCTTGCCTCCTGCATACAATTCTGGCTTCCAAAGCTAATTTGCTATAGGGAAGCGGATAAGAAATTAGACAAGACGGTTACTACTAAGATGGGGAGCTAACGTCCCGCTTCCTTGACCTTCCCCCAGGGTAATGACGAGACTAGTTACAATGTAATTCGGGGGGAGATTGGTGGGGAAAGGTTTATGGGTATAATGCACACAGGTAACAAAAGGTAGAGATATTCCCCGACATTATGTACAATCATATAAATTATGTATAATATATACCATTTCAATTGACAGATGTGGTAAGATAGTTGTAGTCTGTTGTCTGTAATTCTTAATGCTAGTGTAGGAGTAAGCGTATTCAATGATATTGCCTAATACGGCTAATATTGTGATAACGGCGTCCAATTTCAACCCATCAATAATTACAAAAGATTGGCTCCACCAAAATAACATACTCGTTGAACCACTAACAGACTTCATTAACACACCCGTTTTTTCGAATTCGGAGACTAATGAATTTCAAATGATTGTGGCTGAAGATAGGCTGCAATTAACGCTAAAACAAGTAACCGAAGCTAATATGAGAGCCGCTTTAGATAAACTGACGAAGATAGTTGACTTGCTTCCCCACACGCCATATAAAGCGATTGGCTATAACTTTGGCTATAGGTTCAGTAAAGACGAGTGCAACATTGAATTCTTGTTTTCTCCTAATCGTGAACATATAGCGGAATTGATGTCTAAAGAATATGAACTCGGAGCGAATATACTATTTCCTTTCGAGGGATTCATTGTTACCTTTAGTGTGTCTCCTATAGCTCGGGCAAAGAAAGACCGTGAATTGAGATTCAACTATCACAGTAGCATCAGTAGCTCTGCTGAGATAAAGGTTCGGTTAAATAAACAACAAGAGGTACTCGAAAAAACGATTTCAGTGGTGGAGGCACTATGCAACAAATAAAGACTGACGCAGCCGCTCTTGCGCAAGTAAGAAGACAGATGAGAAGTATTGAAGAGATTGCACAGGACTTGCCTGAACTGAGCTCTAGTGAAACATTACCCATTCCAAAATATGTCATCGAAGTCAAGTCTCATTTCTTCAATTGGAAAGCAGGTGCTTCAGAATTGGGGACTTATTCTCCATATGAAACTATTATACGGATTATGCAGGAGAACGCTGAGCTTAGATTGGAAAACAGGAAATTGGCAACAATAGCAGCTAAATTAGATAAGAGAATGAATATCCTTGAGAGCAAGTTGCCAGGGGAAGAAAATGTTGTCGTATTGCGTGAAATTACCAGAGAGGAAGCTAAGGCAGAAATAGCAAATCTATTTTCAGAAGGACAAACCTTATACTATTCAGACATTGCGACGAAATTGCGGCTTGACTTGGAACTGGTTGTGGACATCTGTAATGAACTTATGAGTGAAGGTGAAATCAGCGTTGCTGATAGTGCATAGAAATATAGGCGATGCTCTCCGTGGTGAGAAGATAGCCGTAAAAGCAGAAAAAATACGGATGGGTAATGTTCAAGCTGGTTCGTCACACCACCAAATACAGACGCTTACTCTAGAAGATAAGGTGTTTTGCATTATTGAGATTCCTCTAGCTGCTTCTCGTAAGTAGCTCGAAAGGTTTCTAATCATCGGTTGCATTCAATCGGGCGGGTAAATGTATGGTGCCACCATATCAAGGCAAAGACCATGCACTAGCGGGTGAAAGAGTAGCTGCTAGGGCTAGACGGATTGTTAAGCGTCCTCAAATGGTTGAAAAGACACAAGACGAAACTATCCTTCTCCAATGTTGCACACTAAGGGAATCTGCATACTGCGTTATAGAAAAACCGCTTCGTAAGACTAGCGTTCCACCACCTGTTTTACACACAAACTAATCGGTAGCCTTCAGTGGAATAGGAGCATCTCTCCGTGCTCTTTTTGCGCGTCTCGCCAGTAGTGGGTATCAATTGTGGTGCGGTGTTTCCCTTTGCTCTATTTGTTCATATCTTCACTACAAGATTGGCTGATGGTACAATTGATTTGAGGGGTAGAAGTGAAAAGAAGGAAGACAATAAGGGTGAAGAGAAGTAACATGATTCTGACAATTGATGAAGCAAAGTCAAGAATAAAAAGCTATATAGACAAATATTATTGCGATGTGAGAGATGATGTATTTGACTGGAAAAGTTTTGAGTATCATTTACATGGCTATGTGGTTGATTTATCTCATAAAGTTGGTTATAGAAGAGGTTGGCAAGGGCATAATTGGCGACAGGAATTGAGAAAACTGTTGATTAGTTTTGCTTATAATGAAATAGAGAAAATAGACAAAAAAGGTAGAAGAAAGAATAAGATTAAGAAAGTGTTGACTAAAGTTTTTACTTTTGGTTTGGCAAAATAATGCCGAGCGGCTGTAATTTTGGGAATTCATATGTGAAAGTAATAAATCGGTGGTGTCTGATAGTGGTGCTTCACTTGCTGATGAGAGCGTTCCTGATAGTGTAGTAGCTAGCAGTATAAGCAAGGCGAGCAATTCTTCGGCAAGTGCCACGATAACGATTACGATGTATGCTGTGGCTGATGAATAGCTAAGGGGGGTCACTGTTGGGAAGGAAACTGACCGTGAAGAAGAAGCAAGCATCTCTCTCCGATTTGTTTAGGGAGGCCCTCCAATCAGAGCCACTCAACACATTCACGATTAATGTACAGGCTATATCCTTTCTTCTTGAGATGACCTCAGAGCATATAAGTAAAAGACAGCAGGAACTTGCACGGGACTTGGACAAGACTGCGGAAGACAAGAAGTATCAAGAAGCCAAACTGCGACAAGATAAAGACCGGCTAGGTGAACTTGACAAGATGAGGAGCCAAATCGACAGTGAGGAGAAATCAAAAGAATTCGGACAATTGATTAGGACAGCCCGAACACTAATTACGGAAAGAAAAGCATTCATTAAGGAGTTGGGGTCACACATCGACGCAACTTACCGACCACTACTTGATATATACCACGAACAGAAGGCAGTGCTCATGCCCATGGTATTCGTATATCTAGTTAGCATTTGGGATGCCTTTGTACTTGATACCGTGCGCAGGATTCTTAGAGTTCATCCCCAACTTATAACGGCTAGTAGAGATGCCAAGACTGAAGTCAGCAAGGCATTTCTTTGGGATGCCCGTAGTATAGAGGATGTGCGGAATCACCTGATAGAGGAGGTGGTTCAGGATTTGGATTATGACCGCAAGAAACTCATGAAGTGCTTCGCTGACTATTGGGGAATTAACTGGGAGAAATCTGGGATACCGTTGGACGAGCTTGTTGAGATTAGGGCTCGTCGTGACATTTGGGTCCACAATAAGGGCATGGTGAACAGGCAGTACCTTGATATGGTTGGTGAACATGCTTCATTTGAGGAGGGACAAGTCGCAGAAATAGATGCTCAGTACATCGATGCTTGCCTAGACAAGCTAAAAAGACTGGCATTATACATACAGGGAATTGCATACGTGAAGCACTATGCCAAAACCGATGCTGGTTAGTGCATTCCTTGCTTCGGCTGAGTAATAGCCCAGCCAGCGGATTTTCTAACCCTCATTGAATTTTTCTACGAGCCAACATATTCGTGGCTAGTCTTAGGTAGCACCAATGTCCCTGGGGGATACCCCCATGCCAATTAGCTTTGTTGTGAACAACCAGCTTTGCCTTGTGAACAACCCGGCTTTGAATACCTGCTACCTAGGCAACCGTGTCAAATTTTATTCGGCTAGTTAGAAGTATCTAGGGTGCTATAATTAGAATATGCATAAGACCCACCGAATAAAGAATATAAGAAGGAAGGCGTACAAAGGGGTAAGCGGGGCTAAGCGTAAACAATTTTGTGATGAATATCGTCGGGTGCTACCTCAGGTATATTCAAGTTTTCACAAGCGTTGTGTAGAGACCTTAAGAGAAGGGGAGCAAATCTCCTGCAAGAATGGGTGTTTCTATTGTTGCTATCAACATGTATGGGTGACTTTGGGTGAGGGAATAGTAATTGTTGATTATCTATATTCGCATGACGATGTGTTGAATAATTTTCTAAATAACTACCCTCAATGGCAAGAATCCGTAGGTGATATTTCCCGTGAACTTGATGCTGGGTACAATTCGGCTATTCAAGAGCGTGACCCCGCTGCGGTTCTCAGGCAAGCTGATAACCCTCTTATCCTAAGTTACTATGATATTCAAGTCCCTTGTCCATTCCTCTTCAATTCAAGTTGTTCTATCTATGAAGTTCGACCATTGAATTGTGCAGGTCATTACTCTACGAGCCCGTGCGAATGGTGTTCTAAAAGCAGCCCCAAAAAACCCGTATTAAGAGGAATCATTCCTGATGAATCAGATATGATTAAGCTCATGTCACTACCTAATATTACACCCAGTCTCTTTCTTCACCGGTCAACACTGCCAATAATGGTGTATGAACTTCTTGTCGATGGCTTACCTGCCTTCCTGAGCAAATCTGGAATAAACACCGCTTTCATGTGAACGGGCATTCACAGCTTTGTACAAGCTTAAGGCCTCTTCAAACGTAAGCGACTGGGCATAGTGGCTCACCATGTCAGGACTTTCCCAACCACCAAGAGCCTGGATAACCTTGTTGGATAGTCCCGACTTTACATTGCGAACACAAAACCCTTTCTCTTGTTTACCAACTATAATATTTGAGGTAAAATAGATTCAGTTTCGCGGGAGTAACTCAGTGGTAGAGTTCCTGCCTTCCAAGCAGGGTGTCAATTGCGGTGCAGTGCATCCTTTGCTCTATTTGTTCATATCTTCTATTAGCGGTTCACTAAGGATATAATGGATATGTTGGTGGATTCCTAACAAATCAGGACTCAAATGGCAAAGAGACAGCGGAGAATTAGACCAGAATTTTGGGTCGGTTTGATATTTGTCGCACTTCTGGCATACGCATTAATAGCGGATTGGTGGAAAGAGCATGCGGTATTGGGTTGGGTAATAGTTGGCATTGTAGTAGCTCTATTAGCTTTCTCCTTATACCGATTCCCAGCATTTCGTGGATTGTTTATTAGGACAGCAAAGAAGGCTGGTGAAAGCATGGTTTATGGGACAGAGGCTTCTGGGCGTGAACCTCTATCCCCAGATTTGAGAGAACATATACTGAAAAGGGCAGGTTATAAATGTGAGAACCCCGATTGTAAGGAGCACATTAAGCCACACATTCATCACATAGATGGTGACAACAGTCATAATAACCCAAGAAACCTTATTGCACTTTGTCCTAATTGTCATACCAGAGCACACCATGGCGTGTATAGCAACAGCCAACTCAGAAATTGGGTGCGGAGAAGTTGGGAAACATACAAAAGGGGTAGACAAAGATTCAGATAGTGAGACGAGACGGAAATGAAGAGGCTGGTCACTGTAGTCACCATTACAATCCTTCTAGTAGGATTAGTCCTACTTGGCTTAAGTGATACGGACATCTCCGCTGCTGATACCAGCATTCCCGATAATGAGGTGACTAGCAGTGTAAGCAAGGCAGGTAATCCTTCGGCAAGTGCTACAATTACGATTACAATGTATACTGGGGATGAGTAGCCCAACAAGCGGATCTGGCGAGAAACTAAGGAGGGAGCAGCTTATGCCCGTAAAAAGAATCTCGGAAGTGGATGAATTAGTTCCCGCTCTATATTTTATTGGCACGCACAAGAACGAGTTGCCTGCAGAGTTACGAGGTTGGGTTAATATTCTAGACTTGTATGTTCAACTTCGGCACGTAGAACTTCTAGCAACTTCTGCGGACAGTCTGGTAGCTGGAGGAAAGCACATAGGATATTTTTCTGCCACCTGTGATTATCCTCAAGACAGTAAGGGGTATGCCGAAACCTTGGTGGCCACTACGTTCGGTGATTTCACTAGCTGGAAGATAAGAAGATTTGACCAACGGGTTTGGGAAAAACGCTTTGCCCATCTGGTAGAACCAACGGCCGAGATTGCGTGGTATCTATGTATCCCTGATAAAGAGAATCCAATGAGCACTTACGGCAGTAAGAGTGATGTTGAGAAGTACAAGATTCAATTACTACCTAAGCTTCAAAACGCTGCAAAGCATTTCCAGTCAACGGGCGAATGGGTTGGCCTTCACAATCACAAGTGTATGACTTGTGGCAAGGGTGTGTCTTGGTGGACTTATTTTCATTTTGAACCATGTCCGTATTGCTCTGGCAAAGTGAGAGCAGAGAAGCTATAAGAATCAATGTTGGGCAAGGAGAAACCATGAAAACTCAGTTGAGGCAAGGGGAGCAAGTAATCAAAGAGGGTGCTGCTAACTTGCAGCGGAATATTGAGACCGTTGGCGGCAAGCTATACTTGACGAACCAGAGGCTCGTCTTTGAAGCACACAAATTCAACGTTCAGAGAGGTGCGACAGAGGTAGAACTTTCAAACATCCAGGCATTGCGTCCTTGCTGGACGAAGCAGTGGGGACTCTTTCCAATATTTCCCAATTCTCTTGCCGTCTACACGAAACATGGGGAAGAACATCGATTTGTTCTGTTTGGACGTTCAGCATGGGTAGTTGCCATTGAAGCTCAAAGGAAAGCATAGAGGCACGCTTAAGAAACTAAGATGGGTCATTGCAGACGATAAAAGAATTCCCATTATGGCTATCCTTCACAACAATGGACTTCACTGACTTGGTTAGGCGATGTGGTGCTTTCCTTTCACTTGTCCTATTCCCTACTCTTCAAGTAAGGCGGTAGTATAGAATGCGGTTTGGCACCCTTCGTATATTTATGATTTTCTGGTATAATTAATATAGTATGGAGAAATCTAATGAGCTGAGCCTCAGCAATATCAAGAAGGTTATTACTGTATCTACTGGCTACACAGATGAGAGAGTTGATAGATGTCGCCTCCACGTTAACAAGTTATTAGATGTGGGATGGATATTGCTTGAGGTTCAGAAGTGTGACTACGGTGAACCTGGGGTCGTCAAACAGAATGTCACATATCACTTGGGACATACCGAACAACAAGCTGAGACATTTGAACACTATGACTTTAGAACAGAACTTGAAGAGTCAATAAGGGAATCCTTACGCTAATCCATTTTGCGGTGCTCCTCTTTCTCATTTTTCCTTACCCAAAACACCTATCTAAATCAATAGTAATAACACTACGGGGCTTTTCAATCTGTGTTTACTTTCTCAATATCTTCTGAACTAGAATATAAACTAAATTTCGTGGAGGTTCCTTAGTTATAGTCCCTTCGATTTCATTGTAATAATTATCTTTCCAGTGCTGAAATCGGACTGACTCAATGAACCCATAAATTGCTCCTAAAAACATAACGAGAGATGCAATACGGAGCCAAACCCCTGCTTGAGCACATTCCCGAAGTTGAAAACTACCGATTAGCAAAGCAACGGAAGCAGCTAGTAATGCTATTCCCCAAGACCTGTAGATCCCTGCCACTACGAATAGTATTATAACACTCAGGCAGAAATATGCAGTCAACAACATTGTTTGAAAAGAACCAACACTACTAACTTCTTAGTGCCTGTCAACGTGGATGAACACATCGGCGGCACGCTGTTCTGTCGAGATTTTGAGACTAACTGGTACTTTTCTATGAGCCAATATATTCGTCGCTAGCCATAGGTAGCACCAATGTCCCCAGGGGACACCCTCCTATCAAGATGTGAACAACCAGCTTTGAATATCTGCTACCTAGCACTATGTCGCTAGATTGCCAAAAGTGAACAATCCTGACTGCGGTTACATATCGCCCCGTTGCGAGCTACACGTAATTATCAAATACTGTCATTATGGGCATATATGCAATTTGTGTTGTTTTCTAGCTTCAATTTGAGCATAAGTCATATATTATGAACAGAAAAACTCTGCGCTCGACGTTCCCAAAAACTCAAGGGAAGCCAGTGTGACGCTAAAGGGAAACAACGGTGGTCTTGGCGGTCTCGTGGAGAATCTCGTTACTCCAATCTCTAGTCTTTCGTCTCTAGTCTCCAATCTCCAGTCCCCAGTCCCCAGTCCCTAGCCCCTAGTGACATTTTCCCCTTGCTCAAAAGAAGAATTCATGCTAATTTCTGATTGGAACTCATGTGCTACCCTGACGAATTAAGTCCCGCGGGTGAGGTTTCTCAAAACGTGACTGCAAACCAAACACAGATTAAAAGTAAGCGCGGTGGCCAGAAAGGCAACCTGAATGCCCGGAGGCATGGCTTCTATTCCAGTACCCTTAGCCCTGCCGAAACATCCCAACTGTGGAACATTACGAATCTGGAAGGCGTTGACCCTGAAATAGCGTTCATTCGCGTCAAGTTACAGTCTTCCCTTCAGCACGATCCTGGTAACCGCCGCGTAATCAGAGAAGCCTCCAGATTACTCGTGAAATGGTATTCGGCAAATTACCGGCTGGACCCAACCGACCGCAACTACCTGAAAACTATTGTCGAGAATCTTTTGGAAATTGCCTCCATGCGTCAGTTCGCCAGCCCCCACGGCTCAGGACAAACCGACGAAACGAATCGTGTGTATTTTAAGGGCTAAATGTGCCGGAGGTAATCGCCTTGCGTACGAGAAAGAGCTATTGAACTCCAGAAAAAAAGTGATTTTTACAAAACGAATCATCTCGGAAAGGGAAACAACGGTGGTCTTGGCGGTCTCATGGAGGACCCTATTAGCATCCAAATAACAACATTTTTCGCATGTATGCCCAGAATGGCACTGTTGAGTGCTTCCCGTTCCTTTTATTTGCCAGTCACAAAGTCTGAGGTAAGATACTCCAGCCTCGCAGAGGTAACTGGGTGGTAGAGTTGCTACCTTCCGGGCAGGGTGTCAATTACGGCGCTCTCCTTTGTTCTATTTGTTCATGTCTTCCATTGGCGGTTCGCTAACGATATAATGGCATTGAAGGGAGGCTCGAATGAATTATAGAAGGCTGTCTTTTGGAGAAAAAGTAAAAGGTTTTATCGCAGAGCCGGTGAATACATTCAATAATGTGGAGGCGGAAGCGCTGGGGAGTGCTCTGAAATACTTCA
>Ga0307433_1001482_pt1 | contig 12737 bp, 9 predicted proteins | sample SalMarWE160210MG_FD_202166 | JGI IMG/M metagenome (GOLD analysis project Ga0307433, IMG submission 202166) | Salt marsh sediment microbial communities from the Plum Island Ecosystem LTER, Massachusetts, United States - WE1603-210 | ecosystem: Environmental > Aquatic > Marine > Intertidal zone >... | reverse complement strand
GCGTCGGCCATGGCGGCAAACTCGAACGGCGTGTGGGCCTTCGGCACGAAGTTCGACACCGCCACGTTGATCTTGCCGGGTCCGTTGCCGGTTTGGCGGCGCAGGTCGCTGACGCGTCGGGCCAGGCGGGCGATGGCCTCGATGTCTTCATCGGTTTCGGTGGGCAGGCCGACCATGAAGTAGAGTTTGATGGTGTTCCATCCGCGCGACCAGGCTTCGCGGGCGCCCGCGAACAGGTGTTCATTCTCGACGCGTTTGCCGATGACGCGGCGCATGCGGGGCAGGGCGGCCTCGGGGACCATCGTGAGACCGCTTTTGCGGACGCTTCCCAAGAGTCGCGGCAGGAGTTCGAGTTGGTCGTTGGTGCGCAGGCTCGGCAGGCTGAGGCTGACGCCGCGCGGCGCGAACTCGGCGTCCAGCGTCGTCAGAATCGCCCTCAACCGCGGGTGGTCGCTCGGCGACAGGCTCGTCAGCGAAATCTCGTCGTGGCCCGTGTTGGCGATGGTTGCGCGAGCCAGATGGAGAATCGCCTCCGGGCTGCGGCAGCGGACGGGCCCCTTCGTGCGGCCGGCCTCGCAGAAACGGCACCGGCGCGGACAGCCACGCATGATCTCAATCGTCACGCGGTCGTGGATGACCTCGCTGCCCGGGACGACCGGGGCGGTGGGGAACGCGGCCGTCTCGAGATCGTCCACGCGCGCGGCAACCGTTGCATCGGGCAGACCGTCCACGGTGGGCGTGAGAGCGGCAAGCGTGCCGTCGGCGTTCCAGGAGGGTTCGATGAGGCCGGGCGCATAGAGGAAATCCAACTCGCGGGCAAGCGTCAGGAGCATCTCGGCGCGGGCAGCGCCGCCCGCCTTGAGGTCGCGGTAGCGGTCGATGAAGCGCGGCAGGGCGGCTTCGGCGTCGCCGACGACCATGAGGTCGATGAACGGGGCCATCGGTTCGGGGTTGTTCGCGCCCGGCCCGCCGCCCACGACGATGGGGTGGCCTTGAGTCCGGTCGGCCGCCATGACGGGGATGCCGCCAAGCGACAGCATGGCCAGGACGTTCGTGTAGAGCATCTCATACTGGAGGGAGAATCCGACGAGGTCGAACTCGCGGACAGGACGCCGAGATTCCCACGAGAACAGCGGGATGCCCACCTCGCGCATGCGGTCCTGGGCGTCGGTCCAGGGGGCGTACGTCCGTTCGCAGAGCGTGTCGGCACGGTCGTTCAGCATCGCGTAGATGATCGCCGACCCCAGGTGGCTCATGCCGATGGCGTAGGTGTCGGGGAAGGCGAGGCAGAAACGCACGTCGGCGCCGTCCCAGTCCTTGCGCACGGCCCCCACCTCGCCGCCGATGTACTGGGCGGGATTCGTGACGAACGGCAGCAGTTCGCGCGAGACGGCCTGCGCCAGCGTCGTCTTCTCCTCGGCCATAGTCGCGCCACGGTACCCGTTTGCGTCGGAAGCGTCAAGGAAGTGGTCGACCGGTCCATGGAGCGCAAGCGACGGGGTGTCGGCGGCCGCTGGAATCAAGGGCTCCTGGACCCTCGCACGGCTTCAAGGGCCGACAGGACGGGTTCGACCTTGATGGCGGTCTTGTAGACGATGACGCCGGCGCCCGGCTCGGCGCCCTCCCGTAAGGACCGCTCGGGCACCGCCACCAGGATGCCCTGGCCCGGGAACCGGCGGAGCGTTTCCCGCTTCTTCGCGAGGTACTCGGGCGTCCAGAACCCCACGATCTCAAACAGGACGGTCGTGCCGTCGTCGTGGCGGAAGACGAAATCGGGAACGAAGATCGTCTGGCCGTCGGCCAGAACCTCCGACTCGCGCTCCAGGCGCCAGCCTTCGCGCTGCTGGCCGAACTTCCTGGCGAACCGTTCCTCCACGCCTGAGTCGAACTCCTCCGGCGGCGGCAGCGCGGATGTGTATCGGTCCTGGTCCGACAGGTCCAGGACGGCCCGCGCCCGCCACCGTGTCCGGACCACGGCGGTCATCCGCCACCCTTTGCACGCCAGAAGCGCCGGCAGGAACCGCGCGAAGGCCACGCCGTAGCGACGCGTCCCGCGCAGGACCGAAGCCGGCCCGGAGAACTCGATGACGTACTCGGACGGGCCCACGCGCCGGACCTCGTGCAGCAGCCGCGCGAGTTTCGCATACCGCAGGATGGTCTTGAAGTCCTGCGTCGCCCGCACGGTCACCCGCTCGGCCGCGTACAGGCACGCCTGAAGTTGCGCGACGTTGTACCGCGACAGCAGGGCCACGCCGTCCGGATACCCCTCGAACGATTCGAGTTGCTGGAAGGCCATGACGTCGGCGTACAGGCGCGCGTCGATCTCGTCCCATTCCAGGCCCACGTCGGCGGCGATGGCGGCCTTCGTCTCGGCCTCGGCATGTTCGAACAGGCGGTCCTTCCGGCGGACCAGCGGATGAAGCGGTGCGGCGGCCTCGAAGACCCGCAGCCTGAGCCGCGACGCCTCGCCCTTGGGGTCGGTCTGATACGTGCTCGCGTCGTCGAGCAGTTTCGCGAACGCGCGGGTGCGGCGAAGCGGGCAGTCGGGCTCCTTGGCGAAGAGTGTCTCGACGTCGCGATGGAGGGCGCGGCGCTGGCGGCCGATGCCGGTTCGGTAGATGGCGAGCATCTGCTCGGCGCAGGCCGCGTAGTGGGCGTGGCGCTTGCGCTGAAGGCGGTCGGGCCGGGCCCGGCCGTCCTTATACTCGACGATGACGTGTTCGCTCGTAAGCATCGCTTCGGCGTCGAGCGCGGGATCGCTCGACCTCCCTGGTGGCCTCGCAGACGACCTCGTAGAGTGTCGCCCGCATGTTGCCGGTGCGTCTGAGGATCCGCCCCAGGCGCTGCTTGGCCTGCCGCGTGGACGCCTGGCCGCCGATGACGACGGCAACCTTCGCCGCCGGCACGTCCACCCCCTCGTCCAGCACGCGGTTGGCCACGATGACCGGCAGCCGGCCTTCCGAGAAACCATCCAGGACGGCCGACCGCTCGCGCTTGCGGGTGTGTGAGAGGATCGTCGGCACGAGGAACCGGCGCGAGACCTCCATCGCCATGACGTTCGACCCGGCAAAGACGATGATCCGCTGACCGACGTGCAGGCGGAAGAGGTCCTCCAGGACGCGGAGTTTCTCGGCAGCCCGGTCCTCGATGCTCTTCTTCAGGTAGTACGCCTTCTGGGCCCGGCGGGCCGCCGGGTCGGCGCCCGACTCGCTGCACAGGTCCCGCCAGGCGTATCCCGGCCGCTCGCGCCGCTGGGCGGCCATGTAGTGTCGGACCTGCCGGCTGCACGCGTCGTAGGTGGTCTGCTCGGTCTGGGTGAGTGCCACGGGCACCCGCACCACGTCGTAATCGGCAAGGGTGCGGCCGCGGGCACGGGCCAGAGGCATCGCGTAGACGACCGGGCCGACCAGGTGGTCGAGGTCGGCGTGCCGGCCGTCGGACCGCTCCGGCGTGGCCGAGAGGCCCAGCCGCCCGGGCGCCGTGCACATCAGCGCCGCTTCCCGCCGGCACGGCCCCGGCAGGTGATGTTCCTCGTCAAAAACGATGAGGCCGAACCGGGCGCCGATGCGGTCCATGTGGATATAGGCGCTGTCGTAGGTCGTGACCGTGACCGGCTGGAGGTTATAGAGGTTGTCGCCCACGATGCCGGCGTCGTAGCCCAGCCGGGAGAGGATGCGGCGGTGCCACTGGTACATGAGGTCGCGGATGGGGGCGACGACGAGCGTAGCCGCGCCGGTCTCGGCCATCGCCGCCAGGGCGACCTCGGTCTTGCCTGTGCCGGTGGGCATGATGACCTGGCCGCGCCGGCCGGCGGCCCGCCATGCCGTCAGCGCCTCGTCCTGCTCCGGGCGGAGCGGCGGCAGATCGACCTTCGGCCAGTGGACGGGCGGCGGCCCGGGAACCTCGTCGCGCCACGCGCCCACCCATCGCTCGTCCGGAATCTGGCGGATCGCCGCATAGTGCATCGCATCCGCACGCCATGCACGCACCCGACCGTCCCACTCCCACAACTCGGGTGCGGGGAGCGCGCGGGCCCGGTTCCGGGGCACGCCCTGAAGAAGCAGCGTGCCGCGATCAAAACGAAGCCGAACCGCATTGTCGGCGTCAGGTGGCATCGTTCCGATTGTAGGCAACGCGACCGTTTTCCGCCATCGTTCATCTGGGCCTGTCGCTGAATTGGACGAGGTGGGGCTGTAGTGCCAGCCCTGACAAAGAGAAAGCCGTTCGACGTGCTCGCCGAACGGCCCTCGTGGCAGTCTGGTCGGGCCGACTGTACAGAATTCGAACCGAACGGCCAAGGCGGCCCGTCAATCGTTGCCGCGTTCCTCGAGCCACCGGAGCCGCACGTCCTGGCGGTGACGCGGATGTGGCGAAAATCAGCCTGATTTGACGGCTCCGAACCGCCCATAGCCCGTCCTGCAGTGCAAAACGGTCGGTCGTCAGGTCTTCCGCTTGTCCAGTCCTCGGATTAGGCCGGAGAGCATCTTGGCGATGGTCTCCAACTGCGCAAGCAACTCCGTGTGCTGGGCATCGGTGATGAATCCGCGTCGCCGGGCGATCGTGAAGAAGTTCTTGCGGTCGGCTTTAGTGAAACGGCCGTTGCCTTCCGCCAAGTTCGTCGCCACCGAGAGGGCCGCCCGGTTCAGTTGGTCCACGAGGAAGTAGTAGCCGCGGGGGAAGCCTTCTGTCATGGCCGCAACCTGGTCCACCAGATTGACGGTTTTCTGGTAGACCTCCAACTTCTCGAACATGAAGGCCATGACATCCCCCCGAGCGTCCGCTGCGCCACAAGGCAACGGCTTGAGCAGGAGAACAGGAGAGCAGGAGACCGCAGGTGAGCGGCGGTGTGCCCAGCTCGCAGGCTCATCGTATCGGAAGATTTTTGCCGTGTCTACTGTTCACCTGTTCCCTGCTCACCTGCTCTACCATTTGGGCCTTGCCAATGGCAAGGCCCAAATGGTCGGGGTGGCGGGATTTGAACCCGCGACTTCGTGCTCCCAAAGCACGCGCGCTAGCCAGGCTGCGCCACACCCCGACGGGGGCTTGTTCTTATAGGCCTTCCTGGCCCGTTTTGCAAGGCGATTCGTCCGTCGATACGTGTTATCGGCACGATAAGGCTGCGCTCCTGCGGTGCGGCCGCCTTTCTAATCAAGTCCCCCTCGTTAACCTGCCGAGATAACCCCCTGAGAGGGGACTCACGGCTGAGGAGAGACTTCTGCGGCTCCGCGCGAGACGGGGTGGCTCTCCAGGGGGCGCACGATGTACAACGACTATTTCCGGTTCCGCGAAGATCCGTTCAACATCACGCCCGACCCGCGCTTTCTCTTCCTGACGACCCAGCACCGTGAGGCCCTTCAGCATCTGGCGTACGGCATCCGCGAGCGCAAGGGGTTCATCTGCCTGACGGGCGAGGTCGGCACCGGCAAGACGACCCTTTGCCGCACGCTCCTGCGGCAACTCGGCAAGGAGGTCCGCACCGCCCTCATCCTGAACCCCATGCTGCCCCGGGTCCAACTGATGCGGGCCATCGTCGAGGAGTTCGGTATCTACACCCGCCAGCAGGACCTGCTCGGGCACCTCGACACGCTGAACAAGTGGCTGCTCCACGTCAACACCACCGGCGGCGACGCCGTCCTGATCATCGACGAGGCCCAGGACATGTCGGTGGACTCCCTTGAGATGGTGCGGCTGCTGTCGAACCTCGAGACGGAGCGCCAGAAACTGCTCCAGATCATCCTCGTGGGGCAGCCCGAACTCCGCGACATGCTGGCCCGGCCGGCGCTGCGCCAACTCGCGCAGCGGATTACCGTCCGCTATCACCTCAACGCGATGGACCGCGGCGAGATGGAGCGTTACCTGAGCCACCGCCTGCGGGTGGCCGGACGCGAAGACGGGCCGCTCGTGCGATTCGACCGGGGCGCCGTCCGCGAGATCTATCGGTACAGCGGCGGCACGCCGCGCCTCGTCAACGCCATCGGCGACAAGGCGTTGCTGGCCGGATACGTGCACCGCACCGCCCGAATCGATCGCCGTCTGGCACGGTTGGCTGCCGCCGAACTGAAGGGGTGCCGCTGATGAGCCTTGTCAACGAAGCCTTGAAACGCGCCGACGAAGAGAAGGGCCAGCGTGTTGCGGGCGTGACGCCTCCCGGCCCGCCCACCGCCGACGAGCCGCCGCGGCGGTGGCTTCGCCGTCTGTTGGTCGCGCTCTGCCTCGTTGCCCTCGTTGCAGGAACCGCGGCGTACGGCATCTGGTGGGCCGCGGGACGGTTCCTCACCCAAGCGACCGCCGCCGTCGATGACCTCAAACAGCAGAGCGCCGCGGCGTTTGCGACGTCTCCTGCGCCTGCGCTGCCTGTTGCGACAACCGTCCCGCATCAGGCAGAGCCGCCGGACCGGACTCCGGCCCTCCGCGACGCGCAGCCGCACGACGCCCGACCGCCGGACCCGGCGGCAAAGGGCGGAGCGGATCGGTCGCCGGCCGATGACACCTCAACGCAGCCGCCCCACGACGGGCCTGCCACGATGGTGAAGGCGGCAAAGCCGGCGCCCGCCGTGCCCGAGACGCCGCCCGCACCGGATACGCCCCCGGCCGACGCGGGCGCCCAGGCCAAGGCGCCTGCCCCGAACCATGGGACTCCTGAAGAAAAGGCCCCGGCGTTGGGCACGCCGAAGGTCGCAGACGGAAAGAAGCCCGGCCCGTCCGTCCGGCCGCCGCAGCCCGCACCGCCGGATGCCGAAACGAGGCCGGCGCCGCCGCCGGTGCCGGTGGACACGTCGCACCTGAAGGTCAGCAGCATCGTATGCGGCCCGCAGGGTGAGACGGCCATCATCAACGGGCGGCCGGTCCGCGTCGGCGACACGGTGGGCGGCGCGAAGATCATCACGATCACCCCGCGCTCGGTTGAGGTGGAGATCGACGGCCGCCGCGTCACGCTGGCCCTCGGTTGAGTTGAGGCCGGGCGTCGAAGCCCGGTCATCCCGGTCGCCCAGAGCCTGCCGGCGACGGCGCACGCCCTCCGCATAAGGCTGTTCCGGAAGTGCTACGCGGTCCGAGAGAAGTCCTGCAGAACGGCATGTCGTCCGACGAGTGGATTGGACCGGATGGAGCCGGGCATTTCCAGGTCTTGTTTCCGCGGCCTCTCGGGGGCCGCGTTGTCGACGAGCGCGGCGATGCCTTCGCGGTGCGGCCACAGGCCACGTAGTGCTCCGCCATCAACGCCAAGCAGGCCTCGTAATCCGCGTCCGAGAAGAACGTCGGCTGCCGCCGATTGCCCCGCTATCCCCCATTCGCGCAAAAAAGCGGGCGGCCCCTGCTGGAGCCGCCCGCTGGGTGCCTATGTCAGTAGGCTCTTACTTCCGCCTTCGGCGAAGCAATGCCAGCCCACCCAAGGCCAGCATCGAAAGCGTGGCCGGCTCGGGAGTCAGTTGGACGTTGTCGAAATCGACCTCCGGATAGCCGCTGACGCCTTCCTTATAAAGACAGAGCAACCTGATCTGCAGGGGCTCTCCCAGCAAGGCCGAGTGCGCCGGATTGTAGGCGTACGTGACGGTCGACGTTTCGAACGTGCCATCCGCGATCGTCAAGGTGTTGTAGTCTTCGGCAAGGAGGGTTCCGCCGGTGACCGGCCCGGTGTAATCTCCTCCCGTTCCGGGCGTGTGGGGGGTTCCTCCGGCGAGGAGCTGAACGGCGTATCCATTCCACGGATATGAAGGAATGTTGCCCACGTCCACCGTCAGCACGTACGTCATGTCAGCCAGCGTCGCGCTTGGGTCGGTCAGGACCTGGGCGAAGCCGCCGTCCGCGTCGCTGCCGGGGTTCGTCCAGCCCACGTTCTGACCCTCCGGGGCCTCGCCTGGATACTCGGTCGTTGGAGGATTGTACGGCCCAAGATCTCCGCCGTTGTTGTAATAGCCCCAACCCTCGTCATCCATCGAGTAGTCATAGTCGTCGTCGGCCAAGACCGGATACTCGAATCCGGGGTTGTCGACCGGTATGCCCCCCGCGTTGGCCGCGGGAACTGCCAGCGCCACAACTGCCAATCCTGCCACCGCTGCCCAAAAAACCGTGTGCTTCAACATGGATCTGCTCCTTCCACCTTCCGGAGATTTCGGATTGCGGTCCCGCAGCCGCGGGACGCTTTCCGATAAACGGTGTGCCTGTAATTTGCCGTGGGGTCCGTCGGTGCCGACCGGCGGCCCATTCGCACACGCCACGCTCTCCTCCTTTCCTCCCCCGGAAAGACCGAAGTGCGTCTTATCCGGCCCGGCGGCCGACCCCCCCAGCCCGGGCCGTGCAGCGGATGTACCCCTCGGAGGCGTGCTTGAGGAGCCTTCCGACCCTGACAGTATAGCACGTTTTCGGCCGAATGCAAACGGGCGGGGCGGGATTTTGCGATTGGGGGGGGGCGGCGGGGGGCGCGGGCTCCTAAGTTCTTGTTACGCAAGAGGTTAGAAGAACTCCGACCGCCGGAGTGTTTTGGCCCGCCCCGCCGGAATGCGTTGCGCCGGCCCCCCCCGCCGCCGTCCCGGCACCCTACGGAGAGGGCCATCATATCCCGGGACGCCCATAACCCCCGTCGTCTCAAGGACGCAGGCCGTGGCGTGCCGCGGCAATTACACGACCTCCGCCATCTGGAAGATGACGTATCTCGCGTGCGAAACAACCTTCGCCCCGATCCTGATGAGTTTCTCCCGCAGCGTGGTCGGCGACCAGTGCTTCGCCCTGGGAGGCAGCGCCAGCCGACGTTACCAGAGCGACGGATTTGCCCGGTTCAGGCTGAACCAGTACACTTGTCACCCGCGGTCCGGCCTTCGGCGCCAAGCCGATAATCCACCGCTCCCCGAGGGCCCCACGCACGACCCACGTTAAATCAAACCTCCTATCAGTGATCGGTATGCTATCATTCAGCCCAAGGCGCACGGCTCCGGCGAATCGCCTGAAGCCCACGAGTCGTGGTAAAACAACATTGGCTCCGCTCTTGGCAAGTGTGTCCCGCGCTGGAAGACGCTGCCGAGAACGGTCCCGATGGGGTTATGGCCTTAGCCGGCCCTTCGTCTCCGCCACCTTCCCAATCCTGCCGCGCCGGCGGCAAGCAACAGAATCGAGCCCGGCTCAGGAATGAGTGACACGCTGTAATAGCCCAGGCTGGCATAATCCGAGTACCCATTCGTGGCAGGATCGCCAAAACCCGTGCCCTCAATTGACAAATAATAGTCACCAGCGGGAAGCGTTACGGCAAACTCAGCATTTAACGCATCTGGCGGATTTGCGGTATACAGCACCGTGCCGTCTGCATCATACAATTTTCCCAGAATGTCCAGATTCGGGGCAAGGTTGTCAGGGTCAATGGCTATCTCAACGTCGCCACCGCCCGGCATCGTAAACGAGAAGTAATCGATATCCGTGTTCTGTTCGATAATGCCTTCTGCCAAAACCCCCGAACGAACGGCAGTTGCCGAACCTCTTGTCGAACCATGATCGTCAGGGCGATATCCAAAACCGTTTTGCGTGGTAATGATGGCAAGGTCGTCTTCAAAGTTGTTGGCTCCGCCGTACTCGCCTTTGCACCATTGGCTCACGCCATAAGGTGCGGTCATTTTTGTCCAACCCATGATAGGGGAATAATAAGTAGCCCCGGATCCGTGCCCGGTCCAATACTCGCCGTCGCCGCCGCCGCCATCATGACCAAGCCCGAGCGCGTGGCCCACTTCGTGGCTTACCGAATCAGCGATCCAAATCCAAGTGCTGTTTCCCGGATAGACCTGGCACTCATAATCGGTATTCCAATTGAAGGAACCGACATACGCCCAGGAATAGTTCCAGTTCGAGGCTGAAACGACGGCACGAATACCCCATTCTGTATCACCGCCGCCCTTCTTTCTAAGTGCTTCAACACCTGGATCCTCTGTGGTGACATTAACGTCAAACGGCAGGAAATCCTCGGAGGCGGATTGCCATGCCTGCTGTATCACGGTGAGTTCAGCGTTTGAAAACGCGGTGCTGGAACCTTCAAAATTGAAAGGCTCGTAATAATCGGCGCCGGGTTCAAGGCCGTCGTGCCCATCGAAATCAATATAGATGGTTTTGGTTGCACCCGGGTTGCTATGAAGTGAAAAAGTCTGGTCCAACGGAAAGGGGGCCTGCGCGTGCAGAACCTGAGGCGACAAGAAGATCCCAACGACCAGAGGCCATAGCCCGATTCGAGGAGAAAACATGGACTTGCTGTTACGGATAGCGCCGGTCCTCCGGATATAAGAGAATGGCGCCGGTCTCATGGTCGACTCCTTCCAGGGGTTTTATCTTTCGTTGTCGTCATGGTTGTCTTGCGCAACCTCTCGTTGGCAGCTTAAGCGCCCGCGCGGCGCGCGGAGGCGCTGGCAAGCGTATCCCTGCAATCAATGCCGCTGAGCGTTCGGGCGTCCCGAAGATTCGGGGACCGCCGCTGCGGCTGAGCGTTTTACCTCCATCCGATATTCAGTTTTTCCGTTTGGAGGGCGATTGAATCGGCCCTCACCTTTCGAGGCCCGTTCCTGCGGGCCTGTCGACACCGGTTACTACCCGATGCTCAAAGGCGATGATGGTGGAAACGCCCTCCGGGCCACGCATCCCGGCCGGGCCACACCCCGCCGCAGGGGAGGTCTCCCTTCCCGTTCCGAAACAAAGGGCGACGCCGGTGTGGGTCGATGCCCTCCCGAGGTCGCCCGTATTCGCCTGCGCTTACGTTTCGGCCCCCGCCGACCCGGCCACCCCCTTTGGAGCCACTGGCCGACGAGCACTTCACCCATACTATACACCAGGAATGGGCCGCTGCCAAGTCAATCGTCTGACTTCTTTTCGGCCGCGGCCGCGCTCTATGCCAAGCGGTCCCGGGCGGTGGAGCCGGTGTTCGGCCAGATCAAGGACACCGGCGTCTTGACGGGTTCTGCCGTCGGGGCTTTTCGCCGTGCAACAGCGAGTGGTCGGTGATCTGCGCCGCGCACAACCTACTGAAACTGTACCGTAGCGGCAAGGCGAATTGGAACTGAGCGCCGGACGGGGTTGACGCCCCCGACTGCCGCGCTGGCGCCTATCCACGGAAAGGCGCCCGCCGCGGCAGTGCCGGCGGCCCTGAGCGACCAGACCAGGAACTGGCGTCGTGAGGTTACGGGTTGGGGCATTGTGGCCTCCTCCCTTATGCGCGGTGGGCAAGATTGCCCGCCGCGCATAAAGCCGCCAAAGCGCGGTGGGCACGCTGGCTAAGCCTACACGCTACTTTGCCTTTTTTTTGTCCGCCTGGTGGCCTTCCCAGGCCACCAGGAACAGGCATAAACGGCGTTCGCGGCGGCCTGGGAAGGCCGCCGCGCGGAACGTAGCGTAGTCGTACTAAACCGTCCACGGGGTGCGCATGGCGCGACCCATCAGGCGCGTGGCTTCGGCGTCGTCACCAAAGCCCTCGGTCTGCGGGTTCCAGTGTATGGTGCGGCCGAGGCGCATGGCGATGTTGCCGAGATGGCAGATGGTGGCGGACCGATGGCCGATCTCGGCCGGCGTCACCGGCTGGGCGCGGGTCTTGACGCAGTCGAGAAAATCGCGCCGGTGTCCCTGCCGATGGTCGCCGCGCGGCCGGGCCAGGTGAATCTCGTCCGGCCGAATCGTGTCGCGGACCAGGTCGGCCGGCTGTGTCTTCAAGCCGCCCCGCGTCACGTGGACCCATCCGCGGTCGCCGACGAACCGGACGCCCTGCGGCAGGAAGTTGTTGCTTGCCACCCGCAGCGTGACGCCGCTCGCGTACCGGCACTCGAAACGGTAGTGGACGGCGGTGTCGTAGAGCCCGTCGCAGGGGAAGGCGCCTGTGCCGGCCACCTCGACCGGCCCCGTGTGGTCCGTGCCCATTCCCCACTGGGCGATGTCGATGTGGTGAGCGCCCCAGTCGGTGACCTGGCCCCCGGAGTAGTCGAAGATCCACCGGAAGTTCCAGTGGCACCGCTTCTCGGTGTAGGGCTCCCACGGTGCAGGCCCCAGCCACATCTGGTAGTCGAAGCCGTCCGGCACAGGCATCTCGGGCTGCGGGTCGATGGCGTGGCCGGCACCGATGCCGATCCGGACCTCCTGGAGCGGGCCGACCCGGCCGTTGCGCACGAGTTCGCACGCGAAGCGGAAGTGCCGCGTCGACCGCTGCCAGGAGCCCGTCTGCCACACGCAGCCGCACCGGTTGACTTCGCGGACGATTGCCTTGCCCTCGTCAATCGTCAGGGCCAGCGGTTTCTCGCCGTACACGTCCTTTCCCGCATGGATGGCACCGACGGCGGCGATGGCGTGCCAGTGGTCGGGGATGGCGATGCAGACGGTGTCGAGGTCGCGGCGGGCAAGCAGGTCGCGGAAGTCGTGAACCGCCGCACAGTCGGTGGTGCCGTAGTGCGTGTTGACAAGGTCGTAGGCTTCCTGTCGGCGTTTGGCGTCCACGTCGCAGACGGCGGTGAGTTGGCAGTCGTCTTCCTGGATGAATCCCTTGACGTGCCGCATGCCCATGCTGCCCAGGCCGATGACGCCGAGGCTCAGCCGGTTGCTCGGGGCAGGGCGGTCGGCAGCGCCGAGGGCGGAGGCGCGCACCAGCGCCGGCGCCGCCAACGCCGCCGCAGCACGCTTCAGCAGCATCCGTCGCGAGAGGCCGCGGGCAGCGCCGATGCTGCGCGGCGGGTCAGGGTACGTGTTTAGCGGGGTGGCACGGCCCTTGGGCCGTGCAGCCGCACTCGGCA
>Ga0307433_1001481_pt1 | contig 12742 bp, 12 predicted proteins | sample SalMarWE160210MG_FD_202166 | JGI IMG/M metagenome (GOLD analysis project Ga0307433, IMG submission 202166) | Salt marsh sediment microbial communities from the Plum Island Ecosystem LTER, Massachusetts, United States - WE1603-210 | ecosystem: Environmental > Aquatic > Marine > Intertidal zone >... | reverse complement strand
GAATATCATATCGATTATCCCGACTCCTAGCTCCCGGCATCCGATGCGTGCCTTTATGTCGATCCGGTCTTTCCGAAGATTTCCCCTTCCTGATTTTTCAAGAAAGAATCGGGTTCAAGGTGTTCCTATACTCAAATTCCCCCCATTTTCCGCCCTTCCGGCGTCATCAGGCCTCGCGGCACTCTCTCCACATCCAGGCCCTCCCTAAACTGAGACCTCCATAGGGAAGCCCCGCCTTGCGACCACAATATCCTGTGGGCTGATCTTTCTTGACCCCCAGGCCGTTTCACCCAGACTCCCCTCCGGAAAAAGCATGTTCTTCGCCTCGCCTCACCTACTTGCAGTGGCGGAATGAAATTCCGAGCACCGTTCCCTATTCCTTGGCTCTCACGGCATCACTAACTGAAAGTCGTGAGTTTTCTTGTTGACATCCTGTCAATCTACCGTGTAGATTAACAACTATGTTTAAAAGATACCTGCAAAACAGATTGCCGGAAACCAGTTTTTTCCTCTTTGGTCCAAGACAGGTGGGCAAGAGCACCCTTCTTCATAATGAGAGGCTCGATTTGACGATTGACCTTCTCGATCCGGAATTGCAGTTGGCCTACAACAAAACGCCTAATCTCCTGAGTCAGCAGGTAGATGATATGGAGCCTGGCAGCAAGGCCAGAATCCTTATTGATGAGATCCAGCGCGTCCCGAAACTTCTGGATATCGTCCATGCTCTTATGGAGCGAAGGCCCGATCTTCAGTTTATTCTCTGCGGCTCTTCAGCCCGCAAAATCCGGCACGGCGCAGCCAATCTCCTTGGGGGAAGGGCCCTGTATCGAACCATGCACCCGCTAACCCTTAACGAATTGGCTGGTGATTTCAACCTGCAATGGGTCCTGTCCTACGGTTCTCTCCCAAAAATCTACACAGCCCTCAAGGAGAAGAAGACAAAAGAGGCCCAGGACCTCCTCAGGGCCTATGCCATCACCTATCTCAGAGAAGAAGTCAAGGCGGAAGCCCTGGTGCGCAATCTTCAAGGTTTTCAGAATTTTCTGGATATTGCGGTAGCCCAATATTCCGAACAAATCAATTTCTCCGCTGTATCCCGCGATTGCCAGGTAGCCCTGACCACGGTGAGGGAGTACTATTCCATCCTTGAAGATACGCTTATCGGCTTTTTTCTCTATCCCCATTTGAAAAGTGAGAGAAAACGCATGAGCCGCCAACCGAAATTCTACTTTTTCGACAACGGCGTAACACGGGCCCTCCTGGGCAGTCTTCAGGACCCGCCCACGCCCTTGGAGCAAGGGCGCCTTTTCGAACAATGGATCCTCCAGGAAATCGTTCGTCTGAATGAATACCATCAAAAAGACTGGAAATTGTCATTCTGGCGGACAAGCCACGGGGCCGAGGTAGATGTTGTCATCAGCCGGGGAACAAAACTATTGTACGCGATAGAGTGTAAATTCAAGCGCCAGCCCTCAGCAGGGGATTTGTCGGGATTGCGATCTTTTCATGACAATCACCCTGAAGTCCCCTGTTTTGTTGTTTCCCCTGTTACCCAGAGCTATCGGTTGGCCTTTGCGCGGGTTCTTCCACCGGATAAATTGTTCCGGGAACTGCAAGGAAAAAGATCCTCAAGCATCGAGGGTTGTGGGAACTAAAACCCCTCCTCCTCCCAAAGCCACAAAAAAAATCCAAGAATACCACCTTGATAACTCGACCTCCCAACTCCCTGTACCGGATACGTGGCTATATCTCGACCCGGCGTATCCCGAGGTTTACCCCTCCTGATTTTTAAAGTGCAAGAAGGGTCGATAGGATGCGTCTATAGAAATTTTCTCCATTTTCAGTCCTTCCGCTACGATCAAGCTCCTCTTGACCATCTTAGTATCCACTTCCCTGCTGGTCAGAGTGCCCATATCCGGCCACTGAGTTCCTGCCGCAACATCATGTGGCTGAATTTTGCTTGGCATACAAGGGCAAATTACTGAGACTCCCGTCACAAAAAGCTCGCCAGGATCATGCGGGAGAACCGGTGGTCATACCGGCCGCGAAAGAGAAAATGGGTTACCACAACCCACAGCAACCATGACCTACCGATCTATCCAAACCTGATTAAGAACCTGACCATACGGAATGTGAATCAGCTCCGGGTGGCCGATATCATTTCCATACGGATCCTTGCCTGCTTCGTCCACCTGGCCGTGATCCTGGATGCCTTCTCGAGGAAGGCCATCGGGTATGCCTTGTCACAACGCTTAGACACAAGGCTGGCCCTCGGTGCGTTACAGATGGCCCCTGGTGACAGACATCCCGAGCCAGACTGCATCCACCATTCAGACCCTGGTGTCCAGTGCGCTTCGCGTGAGTATGTCAAAAAGCTTACATCCTATAACGTTCGGATCAGCATGAGCAGGAAGGCCACCCCCTTTGACAACGCCCATGCTGCGAGCTTTATCAAACCCCTTAAGTCCGAGGAGGTTCACCTGTGGGAGTACCATACCATGGAAGATGTCCGGGAAATGATTCCTTCTTTCATCGAAGAGGTGTATAATCAGAAGCGGCTCCACTCCTCCCTCGGCTATCGACCTCCTCGTGAGTTTGAAGCTATAGTAATGGTAACCCAAAACCCCTGTCAAAGTGCTCTAATCTCAACACCCTGATCTGTGTAGGTCATGGGGGCCAGTCCAAACTAAAAAAATGCAGGAGATGCACTATGAGAAAGGTATTACTATTCAGCTTTCTTTTTATAGTTATAACTCTTCTATCGAGTGCCGCCTTTAGCCGGAACCAGGATGAAGCTGAAAGAATATGGGAACTCGGTGAGAAGGCCTATAACGAAAGCAGATATGGAGAAGCGCTCGCCTATTATAAAAAGTCCCTGTCCATGTGCGGGGATAGCCTTGAGTGTGTCGCGGCTAATCTTAACGGCATCGGGGCATCTTATGAAGCTCTGGGAGATGATCTGAAAGCCCTTCAGTATTACGAGGAAGCTCTCAAGACCGCAAGGAAGATTGATAATAACGATTTGATCGCAACCAATCTGTTCAATGCCGGAGCCATCTATTATGAAAAAAGAATTAATTATGAAAAAGCGTATCATTATCTCGATGAATCACGAAAATTGTTCGCGGAATTGAATGATGAGGACAGCCTCGGTATTGTTCTTCACAAGCTTGGAAAAGTGGCATCAACCCTTGGTAAATATGAAACGGCATTATCCTGTTTTAATGAATCAAACAAAATAAATAGACGAAAAAACAACGTACAGGCAGTAGCGGCCAATTTGGTCGTTATCGGCAATGTCTACTCAAAACTCGGGCAGTATGACAAGCCGCTTTCATATTATCAGGAAGCGCTTTCCATCAATAAAAAGATACATAACCATAAGGAAACAGCTACGGCATTACGGAACATTGGGGACGCATACGCCGACCTGATGCAATTTGATAAAGCGATCCCTTATTATGAAGATGCGCTCAATACACAGAAAAGAGAGAATTTCCGTTTTGACGTTGCTATGACCCTTAACAACATGGGGACTCTTTTCAGCGATATCAATGAGCGCGAGAAAGCGTTGAATTACTATAAAGATGCGTTGATCATAGCTGAAGCGTTAAAGGATACTTCCTTAATTTCTGTAATTCTATCTAATATGGGCCACAGATATTCGGATAACGGTGAATTTGATAAAGCATTCCTGCATTTTAATAAGGCATTGAACCTTGAAAAAAGACCAGGCCAAAAGGCGATAGTGTTGAACAATATCGGAATGATATATTTCAAACTCGGAGATTATGACCAAGCGCTCCATTATCTTAATGAAGCGCTTGCCATCGAAAGAATATTGAATAATTTTCATGATATTGCTGTGAGATTGAATAACATCGGCGCAGTCTATCTGCGGCAAAAGAAATACACCGAGGCGGAAAATATATTTCTTGAGAGAAAAAAGCTGCAGGCAGGCATTGCAAAGATAAAACTGATTCATGCCGGCTTAATTCAGACTTACATCGATTTGAAAAGATATGATGACGCATTGACTATGTTACAAGAAACGCCTCCTGTATGGAGAGACAACAGGGTAAGGCATATGGAATACCACGCGCAATATGGGCAAATATTGAGAGGAAAAGCAATGCTCGCAGAAGCCGCTCTGGAATTTCTAAAGGCCGTCAACATCATTGAAGACATGAGATATCGGGTCTCTGACAGGACCGGTTTCTTTGCAGGAGGGGGCTATATCTCACGGACGAATCCATATCGTCAAACAATATCGGACCTTTGTGAGATGTCCCGAAAAGGCTATCTGATCCCTAATGAATTTAAACCTTACGGCAACGATTCCGCATCCGCTGCCTTTTATTTTTCCGAACTCACAAAAGCAAGAACGCTTCTTGAAGCTATGGCTGAATCAGCAAAAACGAGGCAGGGCGCGGAGATACCAGGGTATCTGAAAAAGCGTGAAGATGATCTCTTAGCTCAGCTTGCATACATAGATGGCAGGTGGGATAAAAATCTGAAAAGAGGGGAGGCTTTTGTTAAAGAGTTGTCGGAACAAAGGAACCAAATAAAAAGTGAACTTGATAACTTAATACAAGAACTCAGAAAACAATATCCGAGGTATGCTGCGCTGCATTATCCGGCGCCCGTATATCCTGAGAAATTGCCCTTAAAGGATGATGAGGTCCTGCTTGAATATGCCGTTACAGATGACGCCGGTTATCTGTTTGTAATAAAACACGGCGGCATCAAACGATTGATAACGATACCCGTTACAAGGGAAGCCCTTGAGGAAGATGTTAAGGCATTCATTGAGCCGATGAATGCAAAAACGTCTGATGGATTTTCAGTAAGGGATGCCAAAAAACTGTATGAGCTTTTGCTGTCAGAGGCATTGAAGGATATACAGGGAAAAGAAAAAATCATTTTAGTGCCGGATGGAATACTGGGACTGTTGCCTTTTGAAGCCCTTGTAATAAAAGAGGGAAACAGTATCAAGGATAGTATTTATGTAGGTGATCGATACGCCATCAATTACTATCAGTCAGCCACCATCCTTGCGTTTCAGAGAGTTTTAAAAAAATCTGCGCCTGAAAGAATTTTGTTTGCCCTCGGAAACCCTGTTTATAGCAGAAATGATCCGAGATATATCGCCTGGAAACAGAAAAAGACCGCGCCGCTTCCGGCAAATCCAGCTGAATACTCGTTTAGAGGGCTTGCCGTAAAGGCAAAATGGGGAAAGGTTACAAAGGAAGACAAAGGCAATGATATTGCGTTTGCTCCACTTCCCGAGACAGAGATTGAGGTAAGGGCGATAGCAAGCATCATGAATGTAAATCCTGAGCCGCCACAGGCCCTTCTTTCAGTCATGGCAAATGAGACAAACCTAAAAAAAGCAAACCTTGAAAAATATCGATACATCCATTTTGCAACCCATGCAGCATTGCCGGGCATGGTTCAGGGGATACATGAACCCTTTATTCTTCTTGGCCAGGTGGAAAATCAGGGAGATGATGATGGGTTTTTAACCTTAAGCGAAGCACTTGGGATTCATCTGAATGCCGATATGGTGGTTCTTATGGGGGGGAGTATGACTTTGGAATAGTTGGCATTTTGTGAGTTGTGAATATTCAACTTACTGATTTTATTATACAATAAACAATTATCAAAACAAATTTCAAGCGCTCAAAAAACGAGACGAATGGACCAAAAATAAACCTAAAATGCTTAGAGAATACACCTAGTTGCGAAGATAATAAGAAAGAATGAATAAGATTGCCCGGAAGATTCTAAACGTGGCCGCGAAAAATGCCTGATTTGAGGGATTTTGGCCATATGACTTTAGAATAATTAACCACCCTCCATTTAGGCTCAAATCCCCACTAGTAGCCATTTTCATCAATTTAAAAACCTAAAATATCGAATCATTTTTGTCTTTAATTATATCTAGAATTAACGACAGAAAACCTGTTAATCTAAGTATCTGATATTATTATCAAAACAATATTTATCAGATAAATAATAAACGACACGAAATGATTTGCTTAATTTTTACTTGACATAAGAATAATCTTAGTTTAAACATAAGAACGATTACACAGTTGGCTGCCTTATGGATGAAAAACTTTATTTAAACAAAGATGCAGCGAAAATAGCTGGATGTACAGAAAGACAAGCCCAGTCCTGGGCGGACAAAGGCTTAATTACACCAGTAAGAGAGGCGACAGGCGGAGGTAGTAAAAGAGGGTACGATTATATTAACTTAATTGAGCTTGGTCTTTGCAATTGTCTAATTAATGGAATGGTGAGGGGATCTATACAGCTTGTTAAGGGAATAATGTCAGAGCTGCGGGAAAGAGGTATTATAAGAAGATGGGCGCATGATCCAGCGAGTTATTTTAAAGAGGAGTGGGAGCAATTGGGTTACAATTTTAAAGAACCTCCAACAGGTGACCCTAAAGATTCTGAGCGATGGAAAATGCTTTATGCTCATTTCCATAAGTTTTTTTTAAAAGGGACCATTAAAGCAGAAAAAGGCTCAGGGTTCCTTTTTGCTTTTTTTGGATCAAAAATAAGGGAAAAATATTTTATTTTTCCTGATTTTTATGATTATGAGTCTATAGAATCCTTCACAGCGATGGAAATCTTTTATGGAAACCTGACCTTATTTGATGGTGCTTTGTTTGTAAATATTGGAAAAGTCAAGAGAGATATCGATCAGGCATTAATAGATCAATAATTTTTTTATAGTTATAAAACATGAATGTGTTTGACAAGTTAACTGTCTAATCAATTATTAAAAGGTATTCAAAATGAGATTATGGCTTAAAATGAAGATCATTTCAGAATTTGGAAGTCAGCGCAATTTCGCTCGGATTATAGGGAAAAGTGATGACTATGTAAGCAAGCTAGTCCAAGGGGTAAAGAAGCCCAGCAACCCAGACAAGACGCTGATTTGCCAGGCTTTAGGCGAGGATTACAATGAGGAATTATTTATCGAAACAAGAGGTCGTTAATGTCCATTGATAAAAGAAAAGTCCGTCTATCCGTTGAGGCGAGCGAAACCTGGGAAGAGTTAGAGAATGGCATCAAAATAGATTTGCGCAGAGCCAATAAAAAGCTGAGAAATAGAGCGATCAGAGAACTGAAAAAGAGAGGATTAAAGGTCAAGCTCATCTCCGAGCTAACAGGGTTGCAACGAGGCAGCATTTTCCGAGTGTTAAAAAGCACAAAATCGGATAGCGATGCAGATTACTTAATTGTTGAACGACTGAGAGGACTGAAAAGAGTTTTTGAGTCTTTCTCAAATGCGTTTCTACAGCAGCTAAACGAAATAATCAAATCACAAAAAATTAAATGACTAACGAAGTCACAGCGAAAAGAATCGCCTCAATATTGGGTATCAATGAACGGTCAGTTTTGAGGCGAGCCGTAATGGAAAAATGGCAATATCGCGAGGTAAACGGTCAATATCGAGGGAGGAGAAGCAAGCACTTCATCATTGATGATCTTCCCCCTGATATTAGAGTTGAAGTGATCCAAGCGCTCAATTCGGATTACCAAAAAAATGTGATATTGCCACAGCGAAAGGATTTGAGCATTTCCGAATCGAAATCCCTAATCCAGCAATGGAATGATGCCCCGGCATGGAAAAGGCGCGAGGCGGAGGCCCGCTTTAAAGTCCTATCGGCATTCAAGCGATTCCCGAAAGAAGACGGGCGCAAGCGGGCGGCGGATCGATTCGGGAATGAATATAACGTTCACAACCATAATCTTGGCGTTTCTGCCGAGACTTTCACCATTATCGGAACGATCAGGAGGGCAACGCTTTACAATTACCAGGATGCCTATCGACGATACGGCCTGGTCGGGCTTCTTCCGCGAGGCAAAGGGAAACCTAAAGGCGTATGGACCCCGGATATGGAAACCTACATGAGAGGACTTTTCGCAAAAAATCCCGACATGCGGGCGATTCGCATGTGGGATTATATTCGGAATAAGTTCGCAGGACCTGGCGTTTCCATGCCGAGCAAGAAAACGATAAGGACCAGGGTCCGAGAATGGAAAGAGAAAAACGGATCGACCTATGCCTTCATGCGGAGCCCGGATCAATGGCGGTCGGAATATCAACTCGCCCTGGGCGACGCAAGCGAGAAAGCCGAACATTATCTCCACATAGTTGAATTTGATTCAAGCCCGGCGGATGTCTTATGTGCAGACGGTAAACGCAATGTAATCATAGGGGCTATCGATGTATTTTGCAGAAAAGCCAAAATACTGGTAGCTCCCAGGAGTAAAGCCACAGCCATTGAGAATTTAATGCGCCGGATCATTTTTGATTGGGGCATTTTCAATACAATGGTCGTTGATAATGGGCGGGATTATATCTCCATCAATGTACAGGTAGCCTGCCATGCCTTAGGTATCAAACTTGAGCCTAAACCACCCTTTAGCCCCGAGCGAAAACCTTTTATAGAGCGATTTTTCCGCTCTTTATCGATGGGACTCTTCGAGGAACTTCCGGGGTATATCGGCCACAACGTGGCGGAGCGGAAGGCTATCGAAAGTAGACGCTCCTTTGCGCAACGGTTCATGAAGCAAGGCGAAGTGATCGAGGTCGGCTTGACCACTGCCGAACTTCAGGCCGTATGCGATACCTGGCTAGAAAAAATCTACCATCAACGGTTTCACCGCTCCCTTAGAAAATCACCTGAAGCTAAGGCAGCGGAAAGCACCCGGCCCGTTCGCAAGATTTTAGATCCCCGGCTCCTGGATCTGCTTCTTGCTCCGGTCGGGTATCCGACCGTTCAAAAGAAAGGCATTGAGTATCACAACTCGTTTTATATCGCGCCTGAGCTCGGGGATTTTGTGAGGCAAAAAGTTGAAATCCGGCTTGATCTGCAAGACGCCGGGCGGATCTACGTTTTTGAAAAAGACACGCGCCGTTTCATTTGCGAGGCGGAAGACGCCAGCATTTCCGGCCTCACTATTGCGGAGATCAACGAGGCCAGAAACCGCCAGCTCAAAAAGGTCAAAGAGGCTGTCCGCGCTTTTAAAACCCTCGCGAAACAGATCGGAGATCCAATGACCGATCTCCTTGAATCGAAACGTCATGAGCCCGGCCAGATCCGGGCCTTCCACCGGACGGAAGAGGCCACCGGGGGCATGATCGAGGAGGCAAAGAAAGCTCTCAAGGCCCAAAATGAGGAATTTGCAGCATCAATCCCCACCCTGGAAAACAGGCCAGTGAACAAGGATGATCGGTTATCAAAAATAGTACCTTTCTCCGACCGGCCTGAGTTTTTTCTCTCCTCGTATGAAAGGGCTCGCTGGATCTTGGACCATCCGCAGCAAGTCACGGATAAGGATCGAGACTGGATGGATAGATATAAACTAACTCCCGAATATGATAGGATTTTTGGCGTATTCCACGAGAATCAAGGAGGAGCAAAATGAGGAATCTCTTTGCAGATACATCAAATACCGAAGCCTTTTCCGACCTTTGTTATTCCCTTGAGCATAGAGATCAAGGCACCCCCGGCCTGGGCCTGGTACACGGAGATCCCGGCCTGGGAAAAACCAGGACGGGGATCAGGGAGGCAGACAAAACAGGGGCGGTTTTCATTCGAGCCCTGGCTAGTGCAACGCTGCGCAGCTTCCTTGAGGATTTGGTTATCGAATTAAACCAGGAGCCAATGTTTCGGACCTCGGATCTTTACCGCCAGGCAGAACGAGAGCTCTCAATGAATCCCCGGCTCGTGATTGTAGATGAGATCGACCGGCTCGCCAGTAGTTGGCAGACAATCGAAGTCCTTCGAGATCTCACCGATCAGACAGGCATCCCGATCCTCATGATAGGGATGGATACCTCTGAGCGAAAGCTCGCGCGGTTCAGGCACATTTTTTACAGAATGAAGAGCCACATCCTGAGATTCACACCCTTATCAGAACCGGACGTGAGGCGGTTTTCGGATCAAATTTGCGAGATTCCGCTTGATGATTCTGCAATTCATGAGATTCACCAAGTCACCGGCGGGCGGATCGGGGACATCATTTCAGAGCTCTACAAAGCGGAGCGGATCGCCCGCGCCAATGAATATGCCACCATCGAGGCAAAGCATCTAATCAGGAGGGCGGCGTAATGACGTTGGCAGCGCGAATCAGGGAAGCCGCGAAAGATCTCAAGGAATTTCGGCGCCGGGCCATTTCGGATTATATGGGGGTTATGAGCCTTGAAGAGCGGCGGAAGGTTTTTGAAGGATTCAAAAATTTTATAAAGCGTGGCGAATTTGAACGGATCGGCCCTGGTTTATACCGATATGCAGGCAGAGAAGAAAAGCAGACCTATCGACAGCGATTTTGGGACATTGCCAGGCGGATGGTTTACTTCAGCTTGAATGACTTAGAACAAATCACAGAAGGCAAGCGAGATACGATCAAAGAGTTTTGTTATTGGATGATACGGAAAGGATATGCCCAGCGTGTAGGGCCGGGCCGGTTTAAGGTTATAGGCAGGCTCAAGCCCACGGTGCCAAAGTACAGCAAAAGGAAAGAGTGCTTCAATGAGGGCGGAAAACCTCAAAGATAGTTACCTGGAAAGGCTCTATAAGGGCTTTTACCAGGCGCAAAACAAGAAGATCCACACCGCGCGGGCACAGCTCGGAATGAGCCTTGACGAATGCCGTGAGCTCGCGAAGGAAATAAACGGGAAGCCCTCAATCAGCTCCTTGGATTTGGAACAGCGCTGGCAGTTGATCGAGGCACTCAATCGAAGAGGGGCGAGGATTTTTAATCCGAAAATACCGCGAGAATTGAGCAAGATAAACGGAGCCAAAGCGGTACAGGATAACAGCGAACCCGTAATGGAAGCGGGTAAACTATTTCCGATTCATCTTGAGTATTGGAATAAGAGGTTTCCCAAGGATCGACGGGGTTTTCCGTCAAATCGGCAATTGGCTTTGATCGAGACACTTTGGGAATTGTACTTCGATGATCACAGGCCGGGCCGGGGGCTTCGGGGGTTTATCTTTCGGCAAACCAGAAGCCTTCCAGACGGCCCGGTTTCGTCGATCGAGTTTTTAAAAAATCATCATGTTGAGGCGGTGTTAATGCCTCTCGTAAGGAAAGGCCGAAGTATGGGAAATCTAAAAAGAAAGGGGGTGGTTACGTTCAAAAAAATTGCAAAAAATGATGAGAGCCCTGCCAAAAATCTAGGGGGGTAAGGCTCTCGGAGATCGGGAAAGCCCGATCAGGCAAAGTTTTTTATATCACAGCAATTAAGGATTTTCAAGGAGGGATTAGTTATGGAGGGATTAGAAGAAATACAAGAGGCAATTGAGACCACAAGACAAGAGGAAACATCCGAAAAAGATATAGATGCAGACAAAGAATTGCAATGGCAATTATTAATGGCTGACTTTAAAGAACTTGCATCCGCAAACAATAAGGATTTCAAGATAGCGGCTACCGATTTAATAAAAAATCATCTTGAATGGACAAAAGATCTTCAACAGAAGCATAATGATGAGCTACACGAAATCGCTATCACGTTGCAAGAGCGTTTCAAGATAATGGATAAGGCCATTACCGACTTATGGGATTATACCAATACCGTCGATGATCTCAGATGGGCCATGCTGTTCCATACCGTTCGTCTCGATCATGCTTTTGATAAACTCGTTAAAATGGGGTTTATAGAGCCGTGGACGGAAGAGATGAGAAAGCAAATGTGGAGCGATGATTATGTTCAATTGTTAGGATTCGATTGTAGTGGTGAAGAACTGAGGCAGCAAATGATCGATAAAACTAAGGAACATAAGAAGAATCAAGATGGTCAAAAGGCAATGATAACAGGTAAAAAATAACTGGGGTTTGCCCCGGATAGACTCTGCAGGTCGAACGGCGGACCCTCCCCGCTTTCCGGGGCACTAAATAAGGAGGGGTAACCCCTTTTGTTTAATCAGGAGTAGAAGATGGAACGAGAAGAAAAACTCAAAGAGAGAGAAGAGGCACTTAAGACAAGAGAGCAGCGCCTTGAGGAACGCAAAGCATCCTTAATAAAAAGGGAGCGGATTATTGCCGAGCGGGAACGAGTATCTATTGAATTAGGTGAGCCACAACGCCCTCTGAGCAAGGATGAACAGAAGCTCATCAATGAGACCCTGAAAGTCTATAAGATCCCGAAGGAATATCTCTTTCATGCCAGGATAGATCCGAACACGGGCGAGGCGGTGATTGTCACCAATGGCGGGAAAAAGCTCAGACACAGGAAGGGCGGAGAGGCGAAATTCCGACTCACTGAGGTGGAGATAACGGGTGAACTCCCGAAAGAGGAGATGGTCTGGCACGAGAAGCTTAACCAGAGGATACCCTCCAAGGGGCTTTTTAAAGGACGTAAAAACAAATAAAAATAGGAGGCTTAATTATGGGAAAAGAACAACCAATTTGGAATAGAGACAAGGTCCTGAAGGATATCGAAAGGACGCTATTCTACAACAATCCGAGCATTCAGGTCGGCAGGGATGAGTTAGATAAAATGAAGGCCGCCATGATTAAACTCTTTAATCCTGAGTACGATTCTAGAGGCGTGGCCGCGTTTCGCAACTTCCACGAGGCTTATATAACGCTCACCGGGGATGAGCAGATGACCGGGGATTTCTATCCTCAGAACTGCTTGGACGGATTGCGGGCCTGCATGGATTTTTCTTCAAATAGCTTTACCTATGCACTTCAAAATGCCTTATCG
>Ga0307433_1001480_pt1 | contig 12745 bp, 14 predicted proteins | sample SalMarWE160210MG_FD_202166 | JGI IMG/M metagenome (GOLD analysis project Ga0307433, IMG submission 202166) | Salt marsh sediment microbial communities from the Plum Island Ecosystem LTER, Massachusetts, United States - WE1603-210 | ecosystem: Environmental > Aquatic > Marine > Intertidal zone >... | reverse complement strand
TGGGCGTAGAAGGTATTTTTGACGCAATTGTGGTTGTATTTGAAAGAATCTTTGCCGCCATTCCGCCCATTATCGGCGCTTTAGTAATTCTTGCTATCTTTTACCTCGTAGGCCGACTCTTAGTCAAACTGGTTACCAAATTTCTAACCAGCATTAACTTTGATGAGTTGCCGGTCAAGTTAGGTCTGGCAAAAAAGCCCGCTGAAGGCGCCGGCTCCCCCTCCAATGTGGTTGGCTACATCATTATGGTATTCATAATGCTCTTTGCCCTAATAATGGCAGCGGACTTGCTCGGTTTTACCGTTGTGAACGAGTTGATCGCCGTCTTGACCCAATTTCTGGGGCAGGTTCTTCTGGGTGTTGTTATTATCGGCGTCGGCATTTTTGTTGCCAATTTCGTGGCGAATATTCTGCGGGCAGGCGCCAGGTCAGAATCTCTGGTTTCCTTCGTCAGGATATCCATCATTGTGTTGAGTGTCTTCCTCGGAATACGCGCAATGGGTTTTGCCGACGATCTCATTCTGCTGGGTTTTGGACTGGCCCTGGGCGCAGCTGCTATAGCAGCTGCTATTGCCTTTGGACTGGGCGGTCGCGAGGTTGCTGGTGAGCTTCTAGCTCGCTGGACCAAAACCGGCTCCAGCACCGGTAAAACCGATGACAAGACCAAGAAATAGCCGGGAAATGATAAACGGAGAGAGAGCGCACTAACTTACAGGATCGAGATACTGTAGGGCTAAAAGGGGCCGGGTAATCATCTCTCACTCCCCGGCCCCTTTTAGTAATTCCAGGGACACCATACCAATTAGGCCTATTACAAATCGGGTATTATCTCCCCGGAATACCACACCAATCCCAGGTCATCGGTGAGCGGAAAGTTGACAGCACCATGTCAGCCGTCTAAAGTGTAAGTCAGTGAGTTGTGCCACGCTCACTCACGGTACTCTGAGCGTCTATGGAACCAGGATACGTTACACTACACCACTCTGGCGAGTTGGAGCGTCGTGCGCAAGCACTTGAGGCTCGATTAGCCTCCTGCGATATCTGCCCCAGGGAGTGTCGGGGCAATAGATTACAAAACGAACCGGGCTATTGCCATTCAGGGCGTCTCCCCATAGTCTCGGCGGTCTGCGCTCACCAAGGTGAGGAGCCAGCTATTTCAGGAACCAGAGGGTCGGGGACGGTTTTCTTTGGCAATTGCAATATGAGATGCGTTTATTGCCAGAATTACCAGATAAGCCAGAACTGGGAAAAACAGAAATCAAGGGAAATGGACTGCCATACCCTGGCGGAAAGGATGCTCTACCTTCAGGATGAACTGGGTTGCCACAATATCAATTTCGTTTCGCCATCCCATTTTGTTCCCCAGCTCCTTCGGGCAGTTGTGGAAGCAGTGCCCATGGGGCTTCGAGTGCCGCTGGTTTACAACACTAGTGGCTATGATTCTACCGCTTCTCTGAAGGAGCTGGACGGTGTCATAAGTATCTACTTGCCTGATTTGAGATATGGCTCTGACAGGTGGGCTAAGAAGTTCTCGCATGCCCGGGATTATGTAGCACGGGCCCGTCAGGCTATTAAAGAGATGTATCGGCAGGTTGGAGACATGGTGGTAGATGAATCTGGATTGGCACAAAAAGGGTTGATAGTACGTCATCTTATTCTGCCCAACGGTCTGGCAGGCAGTGAGGAATCGCTAACCTGGCTTGTTCGGGAGATTTCTCCCACGGTGACGGTCAGCATAATGTCCCAATACATGCCGATGCACCGGGCGCCGCGGATACCACTGCTTTCACGGAAGATCACTGTTGAGGAGCATGAAACGGTCCTCCAGCTGCTAACTGACCTGGGAATAGAAAACGGCTGGGTGCAGGAAATGGGGGCGGTAGAAGAGTATCTCCCTGATTTTGAACGAGAAGGTCACCCTTTCTCCTCGGCAAATTACAGGGACGCCACACCAATCAGGACTACTACAAATTAGGTATCGTGATTATCCCTTGACATCACGTAACCGATGTGTTATAGTTAGTAGTGAGGTGAGTGTAAAATGAGAAAATATACTATAACGCAATTTAACAAAGAATTCCCCGATGATGATGCTTGTTTAGAATGGTTACGCAATTACTTATATCCTAAAAAGATTGATTGCCCGATATGCAATAAACCGACCAAGCACCACCGTATTAAAGGTATTAAAGTCAAGAAAGTTTACGGCTGTGATTACTGCGGGCATCAAATATCACCGACCACAGGCACTATCTTTGAACACTCACCCACACCGCTTAAACTATGGTTCTACGCTATATATCTAATGAGTGCCACTCGTTGTGGTATATCAGCCAAGCAGATACAAAGAGAAACAGGCGTTACTTATAAGACAGCTTGGCGTATGTTCAATCAGATACGTTCTCTTTTACAAGAAGAACATGAGCCTACATCTGGCGAATTTGAAGTAGATGAAACCTACATCGGTGCTAGTAAGCCAGGTAAGCGTGGGCGTGGTGCTGCGGGTAAAATGGTTGTGTTCGGTGTTGCACAAAGGAAAGGCAATGTTTCAGCATCAACCCCCAAGAATCTTAAAAGCACAACTCTTGTTCCGCTTATAAAGAAGCGTGCCCTTCCCAAAAGCAAGGTCTATACCGATGAATTCCCAGCATACGACTATCTAAATGAACATGACTTTAAGCATAAGAGGGTTCACCACACAGCGAAGGTTTGGGTTGCTGGTGATGCTCACACTAACACGATTGAAGGCTTCTGGAGTGCCTTAAAACGTGGTATTAACGGAGTTTATCACGCTGTTAGCTTAAGGCATTTACAAGGTTATATCAACGAGTATAGCTTTAGATACAATCACAGAGGGGATGACAAGCCTCTATTCAAGACGATTTTGGAGAGGATTTAGGCTTCCCAATACGGTGGCTAACCTTTTTGAGTACAGCCTCAAACTGCTTTTTAGAGATAGGGTTCTTTTCTATTTTTTCAGCTAACCTTTTGTCTTTAATCTCTCGCATTATTATCAGCTCCCATGGTCATATAGCTGAAATTTGGGGTCTAGCCAAATTATATGGAATATGCAACCATCCCTACAACCAACCACCTTTTTCTTTCCGTCAAAACGGAAGGCTATAATAGGCAAATCCTCAGTTAATTCTTTTGGCATAGCCTCCTTCATACTACGTGGATTTCGTATCTTCTCAAACCCTTTCACCCTTTTAGAAATAATAATACTCCATGATTGTTGACTCAATATCCTTAGAGTATGTGCAAACCCATATACTTCATCTTTATTACACTTAGTCAAACAAAACTTAGAACTCAAATGACGCAAGCAAAATACAGGATAATCAATCGTACTTGGGAGTTCAGAGGGATTAGTGATTGGAGTTTTATGTAGTTTGTCTCTTGCAATTATATGCTTGATTCTTCCCATGAAACGTTTACAGTCTTAGCTATCTTCAAGCTGAGTCTCAAAATATGCTTTTAGGGATTCATGGGTTATGGTATTGTCTGGTTTTCCTACGGCATTTACCCAAGGCGGTTCTCGATGTGTCATTTGGCTGAGTTTCCAAGCCGAATATTGTCCAAAGACAGCATATACTTCATTTAGCAAATTTGTGGTATTTTCATCGAATTTGGACATATCTAATTTCGCTGGTATAGGGATAGGGTTTGCAGTATATTCTTTATATTTACGATACAACTCAGGAATAACTGGGCCAAGTGCCCATGCTTCAATTGTGTCTTCAAACAAAGGCCTATCATGGATAACTAAAGAGAAACCTTGTGCATAATATACGAGCTTTTGCAATTTTAGATTGCTAATTGAATCCCCCGTCTCTTCATCTACCAAAGAAAGGAAGTAATCAGCTATATCAAGGCATGTAAGATTAGTAACAGTTTGCTTTCCTGCCATTTTAACCTCCTAATATTCATTGTATCATCTTAGTCCTGTTTGTCAATCTGCCATTGACACCCTCTAACCTAGTGATATAATCAGTATTACCCTGCCTTTCCAGTAGTGGAAAATACTGGGTAGGGTATAGGAGGTAACGCAATGTTAAGCCTGGGTTTCTCAATGCCAGGTGGCGTAATGCCTCCTAGACGGGTCTACGTCGAGTGAGGTGCTAGGGTGGTTCCCTAGTATGCAGCCAATCCTGAACTAGCAATAGTGCGACCAGCACTAAGCTACGGACGGATTGCTTGACGGCTTCACCAGCGTCTAGTATCCATTAAACTGGTGATGGTGCTCACAGCCGTACTGAAGAATTAGGCAAACCTTCAGGGTCTGTTGGGAATCAGACCGACCCAGCTAGTTGGAAGTGCTTTAGGTTGGACTACTAGCCCCTAACCAGGGTATAGGCTCTAACTTTAAAAAACTTTCAACGGACAGGGGGTTAGTTTCAGATAAGACTTCTATATGGAGACTTTATGGAATATAGCCCCCTGTACTTATACGTTACGTCAAGGGATAGTCACGTTAGGTATTATGTCCCCAGAATACCGGTGGACACCGTAAAACATCCTGGTCGGCTGTTTTAGTCCTACCTGTCAGCTTTCCTTTATCCCGCTGAGTCGTTTCCGGTCTATTTGGCCCGACCCGGTCCTGGGCATGCTGTCGACAAACTTGATTTGCTTGGGCACTTTATAGTCAGATAAGCTCTGGCGGCAGAAATCGCGTATTTCCTCAACCGTAGCGCTTTGTCCGTCCTTAAGCACTATGAAAGCTGTGGGTATTTGCCCTTTGTAATCATCAATGACACCGACACAGGCTGTTTCGGCTACCGCGGGGTGCCTCAGGAGAACTTCTTCAACTGCCGCGGGGAGAATCTTAACTCCCCCCGAGGGCACTATGATAGATGATGTCTTTTCTATAAACTCCAGGTAGCCGTCCTCATCCAACTTGACCAGGTCGCGAGTATGAAACCAACCATCTTTGAGGACCCGGGCCGTAAGTTCGGGCGACTTGTAATATTCTTTCATCATCCAGGGGGCTCGGGCGACAGCTTCCCCTACGCTGCCGCGGGGTACTTCCTTGCCGTTTTTATCCAGCACTTTAAGCTCAGCCAGGGGCTTCCCTGCCGTACCCAATTTGCGGTCACGAATAGCACCTATAGTGACGATTATCAACTCCGTGAGCCCGTATATTTCGCACGCAGTTAAGGCAAACTTGTTCTCAAGCATCTCCATAAAAAGGGCTGAGGATTTTGCCCCGGCAGAAAGCACCGCCCTTAACGAACTAAGGTCATAGCTCTTCATCGTCTCTTCGTCTATCAGGGCCAGGCCGTTAAAGCTAGCCGGGACGCCTATAAGCATGGTTGCTTTTTCCCGCGCTACAGTCTCCAGGAGACTCTTTGAACTGAAATGAGGGAGGATTGCTATGGTGGCTCCCCTCATAATGGGCATGAGAACGACCAACCCAAATCCCAGAAGGTAGTTGAAAGGGAGCAGACCTAAAACAACATCGTCCCTCTCCAGTTCAAATTTTGCCACCACTATGGGCAGAATCGACATGAACGACGCGTGAGTATGCACTACGCCCTTGTTCTTCCCCAGCACGCCCAGGGTGTAAAAAATGACAGCATCATCCTCGCCCTCTATATCGACAGAGGGTGATACAGGGGAGCTACTGGCCACCATCCTATTGTAATGGTCTGTATCAATTTCAAGAACCTGTTTCAGCAGGGGGACATTGGGCAAAACTGAAGACAGCATGGGAGAGAATCTTTCTTCAGTAATCAGGATTTTGGAATCAGAGTCACGGAGTAGAGGCTCAAGTTCGGGCGCCTTAGCTCCGCTATCGAGGAGCACGCTCACAGCTCCAGCTTTAAGCACTCCAAAACAATTAATGACCCACTCAGGAGTACGAGACATTAGAATGGCTGCGTGGTCGCCCTTCTTTATTCCCAGACTTATAAGGGCGTTGGCTATCTTGTTAGAAGTTTCATCCAATTCCCGGTAGCTAACTCTGCGAGAGCCAAGGACGATAGCCGTTTGCTGTGGCACCTCGCGGGACGTTCTTTCTAGCATCTTTTTGAGATTCATTGTCTCTCCCCAAGACTTGACGAGTTTTAATTAGGATTATGAGCTAAATTCCTATTTCCTGTCAATGGAATCCCAGGGATACCATGCCACTCAGGCCTGCCATAAATCAGGGATTATGTCCCCAGAATGCCTCTTGCGCCAAATTATAGGGCATGCTTAAATTGGAAAGTGAACAGATTATAGGCCAAAACATAAAGGGAGGTATCAATAACAATGACAACAAAAGTGTCGCCGACCCCGCCCGCATATCCCGCCACTTTGATAATCGACTACCCGGACAGACCCCTTAATCGGTTAACCATGTTCTTCAGGATCTTCACACTAATTCCAATCGCTATTATTCTGGCTTTGGTAAGTGGTGCGAACTTTGATTCGAGTGGAATGAATGGTTGGTCCTGGCAATATGCTGCGGGAGGTATCTTGTTTCTAGCAACCTTACTCATGATTCTTTTCCGGCAAAAGTACCCCAAGTGGTGGTTCGATTGGAATGTAGCATTGATTAAGTTCGGCACACGTGTTGCCACTTATATTGGTCTGCTTACAGATGTATACCCGTCAACTGACGAAGAGCAGGCGGTTCACATTGAGATCCCCTATCCAGACGTCCCGAAAGACCTTAACCGTTGGTTACCACTAGTGAAGTGGTTCCTAGCTATCCCACACTACATCATCCTGGCCTGCCTGGTGATTGCAGCCTTGGTTTGCGTGGTGATAGCCTGGTTTGCCATCTTGTTTACTACTCGCTATCCTAGAGGTTTATTTGACTTTGTAGTTGGTGTATACCGATGGTCGCTGAGAGTAGCTTCATACGCTTTTTTGTTGACAACGGATCGGTATCCTCTCTTCAGTCTGACCTAGGTGAATTCCGGGGACACTATACCAATCAGGCCTACTACAAATTAGGTATGGTGACTATCCCTTAACGTAACGTATGGCGCGGGGGCAGGATTGTGCTAGTTCGGCGTAGAGCGGTAATGCTCGTCAACCGTCACCACCTGGCCACTAGGAAGTTTCCTAGTATGCTCAGGCACGTGCACTTTCTTTTTGCCTTCCTGAGTTTTCGCCACTTACAACACCTCCTTTCTTGGGAATAAGCCCCAAGTCCTGGAAAGGCATAACCCCAATTCAGTTAGTGTTCGTGGCTAATAGGTTGGCTAGCCCCCGTGCCACCGCACCCATTTCTGGGCAAATTAAGTCTATGGCGAGCTATGGAGATTGTCAAGATAGGAGTAGGTAATGACAACTAAATGTAATAATGGTGTTGAGATTAAAATTGAAGAAAGCCCACTTTTTCTTAAAGTAATTGTTGGTGATAAGACTTGGTATTGGTCTAAAGAAACTGGCGAGTTTGACGGAACATCATTTAGGGTAAACGAAGACTAGGAATAGCCCTTTTCCTCTTCCCATTTGCGAGCAGCTTCTTCTGTTGTTTTGCGTCCCACTTGTTTTATATGTCCTGTGGGGTGTTCTTGTTGATGTTCTTGTTCCCGTCGGTTTAAGTCATTGGTTTGACCACCATGCACAATCTTATTGCCCAATTTGAAAACATACTTGTATGTGTCTCGCTTTGCCATAATACCACCCCCTCTAATGCAAATTATACGCATAAGACAGAGATTGTCAAGCTAGGGTAAAGGGTGTCAATTTGGAAATGTTTCTGAACATGAATATTCCGCTTGCAATAGCTTGACAAGACATCACCTTTGTGCTACAATACAATGACTTGTATGATAAGTGTGAGGTGTATCACATGGGTGAATTGAGATTATCTATTCCGAATGAACTCCACAGGGAATTAAAGCACAGAGCACTTGATAAAGGGGTCAGCCTTAAACGGTTGATTCTTGACATCTTTGAGAGTTATACTGGCAAACAGAGACCAGGAGCAAGTGAACTAAAGAAGGAGGGCTAAATGGAGAGCAAGTTGAAGGCAGCAATCTTGACTATCTTGGAGGAGATGGGAACCCCTGTTCATCGAACTAAATTGGTAAAGGTCATCTATTTGATAGACGAGCTATTTTATCGGCATTTTGGCCGAACTATGACGGGCTTGAGTTATATGTGGGATGAGTTTGGACCGAACGCTATTGGAAATGCAATTGTAAAGGAAGCTGACGGCCTCGCTCACGAGGGTATCGTGCGGATAGAGCCATATCCCAATGTTTACGGCGAGACAAGTTATCTCTATAGCCTGGAGCAGGGAAAGGCCGATTTGGCAGAGAAGGTGCCTCAAGATGAACGCTATGTGATTCGTGATGTGGTAGCACACTATCGAAAGCATGGGGTGAGGGATATTGTTAGAGCGTCCAAACAAACAGAACCATTCAAAAATGCCAAACAATACAGCCTCCTAAAGATGGAGAAATCAGCGGAATACGAAAAGCTATTACGAGATGTTAAGGATGCCCCAGCTTTTATAAAGGGTATTGAAGAAGAGGTTCAGGCATTAAAGTAATTGGGAAAATCCGATGGCCTATCAGATTGTACGTGGGAAGCTTGCCCAGCTATTTCTGCAACAAACCGACGTAGATGTCCAACAGAAGGTTCAACGACTTCTTGATGAGCTTTCTGGGGATCCGTTTGTGGACATGAAAACAAAGTTTTATTTTCCTTGTCCTCCAGTAATGTTAACCATTTATCGTGCAGAAGGGCTTTGGATAGTGTATTATCTAGAGGAATCGTCCAGTAGTTTGAAGGTTGTTAACATCGGGTATGCTAAGGAAAAGCCGATAATTCGATGACATCTGTACTCCCCCTCTTTATGCATTCCAAAGGGTAAGAGGGTAAGAAGAATGGCTAAACAAGTAGATATCAAGAAATTATCTACCACCAAATCAGCGTTTTATTCTAGCCTCAAAAGGGTGAGCCAGCGTATTGTGAAGCCTAAACCCTCTCCAAAATCGCCTTGAACATAGGCTTATCATCTCCCCTATGATTGTATCGAAAACTATACTCGTTGATATAACCTTGTAAATGCGTCAAGCTAACAGCGTGATAAACTCCGTTAATGCCACGTTTTAATGCACTCCAAAAGCCTTCGATGGTATTAGTGTGAGCATCACCAGCAACCCAAACCTTCGCTGTATGGTGAACCCTCTTATGCTTAAAGTCATGTTCATTCAGATAGTCGTATGCTGGGAATTCATCGGTATAGACCTTGCTTTTGGGAAGGGCACGCTTCTTTATAAGCGGTACAACAACCGAACTCTTGAGACTAGTTGGGATTGATGCTGAGACGTTGCCTTTTCTTTGTGCGACACCGAACACAACCATTTTACCCGCAGCACCACGCCCACGCTTACCTGGCTTGCTAGCACCGATATAAGTCTCATCTACTTCAAATTCCCCAGATGTAGGCTCATGTTCTTCTTGTAAAAGAGAACGTATCTGATTAAACATACGCCAAGCTGTCTTATAAGTAACTCCTGTCTCTCGCTGTATTTGCTTGGCCGATATACCGCAACGAGTAGCACTCATTAGATAAATAGCGTAGAACCATAATTTAAGGGGTGTAGGTGAATGTTCAAAGATAGTGCCTGTGGTCGGTGATATTTGATGCCCACAGTAATCACAGCCGTAAACTTTCTTGGTTTTAATACGGTGATGCTTAGTGGGTTTATCACATATCGGGCAATCAATCTTCTTGGGATATAAGTAATTGCGTAACCATTCTAAACAAGCATCATCATTAGGGAACTCTTGGTCGAATTGTGTTATAGTATATTTTCTCATGTTACACTCACCTCACTATTAACTATAACACAATAATTACGTGATGTCAAGGGATAATCACGTTAGGTATTATGTCCCAGAATACCTAAATGTTGTATAATTAGGTACACGTAAATCCAGCGTGAGGAAACCTATGCGAATGCGAAGCACCAGAAGCGAGGGATGGAAAATAACTTTGAAGGCGTAAAGGGAGAGTTATATTTATGAGAGTAGCAATCATCGGAGCAAGCGGACAGATTGGAGCATTCATTCGCGATGAAGCACTGGCGCGGGGTCATCAGGTAACTGCGATTGTGCGGCATCCTGAGAAGATAACTGTGCGGAACCCGCATCTTACCATTATGAAAGCGGACGTTCTTAAAGACAAGGTCGACGAACTGGTGAAAGGTCATGATGCAGTCGTAAGTGCCTACAATCCCGGCTGGAGCAATCCAGATATCTACAATGAGCAAATCAAGGGCGCTAAGGCGATTATCAGCGGGGTCAAGAAGTCGGGAATCAAAAGATTGCTGGTTGTCGGTGGGGCTGGAAGTCTTGAAGTCGCCCCTGGTGTGCAGGTTATTGATACGGTGAGCTTCCCGGAGCAGGTGAAAGGCGGAGTGCTGGCAACCAGGGAAACACTTTACATGCTAAAGAAAGAAAATGAACTTGAGTGGACATTCTTGTGTCCACCATCCTCGATCGCCCCCGGAGAGCGGACGGGGCATTACCGGGTTGGGAAAGACCAACTTCTTAAGAACAAAGAGGGCGAAAGCAAAATCTCTACGCAGGACTACGCCGTTGCCATGCTCGATGAACTTGAGCATCCGCAACACGTTCGCGAACGATTCACTGTCGCCTACTGAGGCCTTACGCTATTCAGGTGGTTCTGGCTGCACCTTGGCCTGAGTTCTCGCCGGTAGGCCCCAGATGTGGATGAAGCCGGGGGAGGCACTCTGGTCAAAGGCATCGCCTTTATCGTAAGTAGCCAGGCTATAGTCATAAAGGGAGTAGGGCGACTTTCTACCCACTATCTGGCAGTTACCTTTGAAGAGCTTTACCTTTATGGTGCCGGTGACGTACCTTTGTGTGCTTTCCACGTAGGCGGCTAAGTCCCGGCGCATACCTGTAAACCACAGCCCATTGTAGATAAGGTCGGCATACTCAGCGGCGACCTTTGCCTTGAAGCGGAGCTGTTCCTTTGCCAGCACCAGGTTTTCTAGAGCCTGGTGCGCTTTCAGCAGGACCACGGCGGCCGGTGCCTCATAAACCTCCCTCGATTTTATGCCCACAAGCCTATTTTCAACATGGTCAATCCGGCCTATACCATGCTGGCCAGCCAGGTCATGAACCTTCTGGACAAGGGGAGCAGGCTCTAACTTTTGGTCATCAAGGCTTACCGGTATCCCGTGGTCAAAGCCAATCTCCAGATAAGCAGGCCGAGCTGGTGTTTTTTCAGGCGACTTTGTCCACAGGAAGACATCCTCGGGTGGTTCGGTCCAGGCATGTTCCAGCACGCCGCATTCAATGCTCCTGCCCCAAAGGTTCTCGTCGATGGAATACGGGCTGGCCCTGGTGATAGGGACAGGAATATTGTGGGCCTGGGCATATTCAATTGTTTGCTCCCGGGTCATATTCCACTCCCGAGCTGGAGCTATTACCTTTAGCTCGGGGGCTAAAGCGGCTACGCCTACATCAATCCTCACCTGGTCATTGCCCTTGCCGGTGCAGCCGTGAGCTACCACTGTTGCCCCTTCCTTCTTAGCTGTTTCCACCAGGAGTCGGGCGATGAGAGGACGTCCCAGGGCTGTGGCTAAGGGATACTGCCCCTCATAAACGGCATCGGCCTGAAGGGCGGGAAAGACAAACGACTTAATAAAGGTTTCCTTGGCGTCGACTACCAGCGCTTTTATGGCTCCGACTTTGAGCGCTTTTTGTCTAATAGCCTCAAAATCAGGCACATTGCCTATATCCACGGTGAGGGTGATGACCTTCAAGCTATAGCTTTCTTCAAGCCATTTTATCGCCACGGATGTATCCAGACCGCCGCTATAGGCCAATATTACCTTGTCTGACATTTCTACCTCCTTCGGAGAAGTCCTAATATCTAAACTCTAACAAAAATCAAAAACCAAAGATAAAAGATCAAAATTACAATTCAAAGTGCAAAAAGGCTTTACTGAATTGATTTTTAAACTTTGTCCTGTCATTTTACATTTTGACTTTTGCCTTTAGCATTTCAATGCATCCCCTAAAATACCTATCGCCTTGTCCACCTCCTTTTCGGTGATGATAAGGGGTGGCATAAAGCGCAGAACATTCGGCTTCACTTCGTTAACCAATAAGCCTCTGTCAATACAAGCCAGTACCAGCTTCCCGGCGATTTCCTGGTTAAATTCCAAAGCTATCAGGAGTCCCCGGCCCCTTAGCTCAGTGATAAAATCAAACTGCTGCTTCAGGCTTTCCAGCCTGGTCATGAAATAATTCCCTACTCGCTTAACCCTTCCCGGTATGTCGTTAGCAATGATGTATTTCAGGGTGGCATGAGCGGCGGCACAGACCAGTGGGTTGCCACCAAAGGTCGAGCCGTGCTCGCCTGGAGAAAAAAGGGAGACGTTTTCCCTGGCTAAGAAAGCGCCAATGGGCACACCACTGCCCAGTCCTTTAGCCAAAGTCATTATGTCTGGCTCAACCCCATACTGCTCATAGGCGAATAGGGTTCCCGTTCGACCGATGCCCGTCTGGATTTCATCCAGAATAAGAAGGATTCCCTTTTCCCGACACCAGCTTTGCACCTTTTTGAGATAGTCATCGCCAGGTATGTTCACCCCACCTTCTCCCTGGACTGGTTCCAGTATTACAGCACAGGTTTGCTCACTGGTTGCCCGCTTGACCGCTTCGACATTGTTGTATTCCACGTTGACAAAGCCCTCAGGCAGAGGTATGTAGGGCTTCTGAAACTTACTTTGCCCTGTGGCGGCAGTCATAGCCAGAG
>Ga0307433_1001479_pt1 | contig 12751 bp, 13 predicted proteins | sample SalMarWE160210MG_FD_202166 | JGI IMG/M metagenome (GOLD analysis project Ga0307433, IMG submission 202166) | Salt marsh sediment microbial communities from the Plum Island Ecosystem LTER, Massachusetts, United States - WE1603-210 | ecosystem: Environmental > Aquatic > Marine > Intertidal zone >... | reverse complement strand
CTATAGCCACAAATGTTCCTCTGGCCATATATTCTATTCTTACATAAAGAAAGTTATTTGACTATCCTCATCTTTCAGATTATTCTATAGTTATGAAATGCTTTTTTTAATTATAGACCCCTCTTTTTAATTTAGTAATTATCTTTCTGAATAGTTAGTAATTTTACACCTCTACCATGAATCTGTTTAAAGACTACCCCTTCTGAAATAAGACGAAGCAATAACTTGGGATCAGTTACTCTTGTTCCGGAAATTAAATCTACTCCGTAATCAAACCACACCGGTGAAAGAGGTGTAGTTGCTCCTAAGACCATAACTATACTTTTCTTTGGACACCAAGATAAAAGTTCTCCCATAGTACTATTAATTAAAGCAGTACCGGTAATAGCAATAACATCGGCTTGAGGAATTACTCGCTTTGCTTCACTGGCCGGTATATCTCCACTTTGAGGCTTTCTCTCTACCACCCAAAGCTCTTTAGTTAATTCGCGCAATTTATTAACAAAAGGAAAATGACCTACTACTACTACTTTTTTATTTTTTCCTTTTTCATAAAGTACTTCTGCTGCATTAATATTCTGGCATTTATTCAAATCGACTTCTAAAGCAGAATTAATAGCAGCCATACCAACAGAAGCCTGCAACAGACAATCAGAATTTGCATAATTACAAAGTTCTAATACCGATTTTTGGGTTAAATTTCCCGCTTCTTTTATAGGAGGAGGCATTATCGGTTCATGGGTAAAAGTAGTAGAAGCTAATCCACCATATTTAGTCCAAACTCCGGTCCAAAAAGGTCCTATACGTACTTCTTTAACTAAAATATCTCGAGCACTCTCCCCAATAGTTGAAATAATATCTTCTATAATTTTCATATATATTACTTATCCTCCTTTATTTTTTTTATTTTGGGATTATAGGATCTTTTCAGTCTTCTGTCTTCAAAAACAATTAAGAATTAAATACAGAGAACATAAAAACAAGATCTTTTCTGTCTTCGAAACCCGCAACTTGTATTCGTTCTTTTCTTGACTATATACTCGATACTCGATACTGTATACTGATTTATTCTGTCTTTAGTGACTACAAAAACAATACTGTTCATATCCCATAAGATAGGCAATTCCACTAATAGTAACTCCGTAAAATATAATCGGTTTTTCAATTAAAAGAGAAGTTAAAGTATTATTTACAACAGTAGTACCTGTAGCCAAAACTATATCCCCCCAAGATAAAATCTTTTTCGTTTTGGAAATACTCTCTATTAACACTCCTGCTTTTCTTTTACCAATATTATCTACGTCCAAGTCAACCACTCTAATCTCAAAATTATGTTTTAAGGCTGCAATCATAGCAGGTTGTAGTCCAATAAAAGCAATACGAGGCTGGTTAAAACGTTCTTGAATATAATCTTTAAGATGATCGGCACATTCTCCCGGTTCTTTATCTCGACAATGAACCGTTTTAGAAATAAATTTAAAATAACGCAATACAGCATTTATGCTGGCTGTAAAAATCGCTCTTTGGAAATTATTGGCTAGCGGCATTTCAAAAATTTCCCTCAATGTGCCACTATAATTTCCCGGCATATCTGTAAAGGCCTGGCCTAAACTTCCTTTAAAATCTGCTTGTATCATCACTTCTTTCCCTCTTAATAAGGGAAAGTCATCTCTCTCCGGATTCCCAATTGCCTCTTGAGGAGTAAGAGATCGAATATTAACTACATTTATCCGGGAAGACCAAACTTCGTCTCCTTTGATTAATTGACAAAATTTTTCTTTTATCTCCTGGTAAAAGTCCATTACTACTTCCTTTCTTTTTTCTTTAATGAATCTTTTAAATAATTTATATTATCGCCCAAAATAACAATAAGGATAATGGCATACCGAACAAGTAGAACAAAATCCTCCTTCTCCCATCTTTACAAAATCTCTTTTAGTTAAAATATCCCCAATAAATATCCTGGGCAAAACAATATCTAAAATAGTATTTTTATAAAATAAAGAAGCGCCCGGTATTCCTATAAGAACAGTCTTCCCCAAATACGCCAGCATAAACATATTTCCTGGTTGTACGGGAACTCCATAAGTTACTACCTTTGCACCACTTTCCCGAATAGCCCCAGGCGTAAGGTCATCAGGATCTACAGACATTCCTCCACTTAAAGCAATCAGATCAGCTCCTTGTTTTCTAAATTGCAAAATTACTTTTTTGATTTCCTCTATATTGTCTGGACAAAAAGTTTGTCCTTGTAATTCTGCTCCAAAATAAGAAAACTTCTCTTTTAATAACGGGCCGAATTCATCCTGGATTAATCCCTTGTATACCTCGTTCCCGGTAGTAATAATAGCTACTTTTAACTTTTTGTACTTTTTTACGGAAAAAACCGCCCCTTTCTTTTGGCATAATTCCTCTATCTGTTTTATTTTTTCTTCTTGAATAGTTAGAGGAACAATTCGCACTCCTGATAATCCTTGCCCTTTTTCCACTTTAAAATTATTAGGAAGACAAGGGATAGTAATATTTTCCAAGGAATTTATTTCGTATAAAAGCTTACTTTTTACTTTAAATAATCCTCTCCCCTGAGATTTTAAAGTTATTTTCCCTTCAATAGCTTCGGTTAATTCTATATTTTCCCCTGTTATCGCTTTAGACATTCTTAAAGAAGCTTCATCTTCATGAATCTCCCCCTCTTTTGGCAGCCAAATATATAGATATTCCTTTCCTATTTTCTTTAACTTCTCTATATCATCTTTCTGAACTATGTGACCTCTCCGAAAAGCCGGACCTTTAAATTTTCCGGGTATAATCTGAGTGATATCATGACATAATATCATTCCCACTGCTTTTTCTACTGGTATCTTTTTCATAATATTTGAAATAACACCCCCACCTTAATCCTCCCCCCTCAAGGGGGAGGAAATTTACAAATCCGACAGGCGGGCCTGTCCTCGTGAAAACGGGGAACGCCTGTCCTACGAAATTATGGAAAACAAATAAAAAATTATTCTTCCTGAAATATTTTCTTATATAAGGAATGCAAGTTTTGGTCAGCTTTCTTGTGGAACATTTTAAATTTCATCATTAATTCTCTCGCTTCCTCAGTAACTTCTGACCCTCCGCCTTTTTCTCCTCCGACTTTTCTTATTAAAAGATTAAATCCTAATCTTTTTTCTAAATCTTTCATTAAGTTCCAGGCCTGGGAATAGGACATATTTATTTCTGCCGCTGCCTGTCTCAACGAACCGGTTCTTTCAACCCGATGAAGAATATCCAAAGGTCCATCGCCAAAAACTTTTTCTCCATCCTTTTCTATCCAAAGCTTATATCTTAATTTCAATATCATCACTTCCCATAATTTAACCTTAAAATTATCACAACTTAGTTTCTTTCCCTCTAATTACGGGCAAACACAAGGTCTGCCCTTACATATTACATATTACTTGTTAAGATATTTCTTTTTTTCTTCTAACCTGGATAATCTCGGCCATAATACTTACCGCAATCTCTTCCGGAGTCTGGGCGTTTATTTCAATCCCGATAGGGGTATGGACTCTGTCCAGCTCTTCTTGGGATATCCCCTTCTTTGTTAATCGTTGAAAGACAGTGGCATTCTTCTTAGAACTACCGATCATTCCGATATATCCGACACCTAAATTAATAACAGAGAATAATGCTTCTTCGTCTTGTAGATGTCCTTTAGTTACTATAACCACATAAGTAGAAGAAGTAACTTTAACATTAGTTAAAGCTTTGCCTGCTTCTTCAATAATTATTCGATCTACTTCCGGAAATCTTGCCCGATTAGCAAACTCTTCTCGATCATCGATTATAGTTACCTTAAATCCCACCATTTTCGCCAATTTAGACAGACAAACTGCAATATGACCTGCTCCAAAAATCAATACCTCTTCTTTGGGTTGCAGAATATCTATAAAAATTTTCATATCACCACCGCAGATAGTCCCCTCATCCAAAACAGCCTGTTCTTTGGTTAAATGATAATCTAAAAGCTTTCCTTTCCCTTCTTTTAAAGCCTGCTTTGCCTCATCTATTACTCTGGCTTCTGTTATTCCTCCCCCTATAGTGCCGGCTATCAAGCCATCCTTATCCACTACCATCTTTACTCCCACCTCTCTTGGAGTTGAACCTTTAGTCTCAACTATGGTAACCAATGCGATTGTTTCACCTCTATCAATTCTCCCTAAAGTCTCTTTTAATATCTCTGACATCTACTTCCCCTCCTTTGGTAAAGTTCCATTTCACCATCGTTATGCTTATGTAAATATAACGATATGCAAAAAAAATACCTTTTCTTAAGGATTGTAATATACTATGCTAAAATTTTAGTATGAATATTTTTTTAAAGTATACAATATTACTTTAGGATTTTTCAAGATTAACTTAGTTCGTATCTCGTGAATCGTATCTCGCAAAGATATAAAGACAATAGAAATCGAGAATCAGAATAAATTCGTATCGCGTACTACGTAAAAGAAGAGAAAAAAAGTACCATCCTTCTTTTTATCTAACTAATCCACTAAAGTTTACACAAACTTAATTTAAACTCTTATAATTAATTTTTTCTGATTATTTTTTATTCATATAAGCACAAACCGCCTCTAAAACTGCTCCTCCTATAGAGCGAGCTTTATCAGAAACAGTAAAGCAGTATTCTCTTATTCCTCGAGGATCAATATCTCCAACTTTCATACCTCTGGTAACCCTACTTTGAGGATAAATTAATCCTCGTAGAACCCCTGATATTTCTGCTTTTAAAGGAACTCTTCCCACTTCCGCAATTACCTCTCCTACCTCAACTATATCGCCAATACTATGTAAGGGTGTGATTTTGCCTTTAGCCGGAGCTCGTAACAGCCTTCTTATAGATTCTCCCCCTACTTCTCCGGGCACACCGGTATCCGGTGTGGCTTGACCGTGATAGTAGACTCTCCCCAGGTTATGTCCCCGCATGGTCTCCACTACCACATCAACATCTTCCCCTGCGATAAAACCCGGGCCTAAGCCAATAACCAAGGGTGCCTGATCTATTTTTGTCTCCAAATTGCGTTTGGCCAAAATAGCATCTACCAAAATATTTGGATTAAATTCATTAATATAGTTTCCTTCCGGATCTATCAAAACTGCGATTTTCCTCTTATTAATAACATTTTCCGCCTCTTCGCAGGAAGAAACCAGAACTCCTTCTATATCTTCAATAACAGCTTTGCTTTCATAAACTGTTCGTGCAAAAGAAACCGGTAAACGAATAACTGTAGGACGCTCTATTTCTAAAATAATAATTTTTAATCCAGCTCGAAAAAGCCTCACCGCCACCCCGGTAGCCAAATCTCCTCCACCGCGAATAACTATTAATATATTATTCAATTTCAATTTTCCCTTCTATTTTGCAGTAATTTTAAATACGTCTGGGCTTTTAAATAATCCTTTTCTTGATCAATATCAAATAAAATTGTTTCATCTGAAATATTTACTCTTTTTACCTTTTCGGGATGGGCCTTAATTAAAACTCTCCCTCCCACATCACCAGTTACAACCATTAATTCATCTTTCCAACAAATATCAAAAAGAACCGGATTCCCTCGCTTATCCTTAAAATAAGGTACCACTATTTCCCCTTTACCCGGAGAAAAAGATTTCATTAATTTATTTATAATTTTTGAAGTAATTAAAGGTTGATCTCCTAAAATAAGAAAAAATCCTTCTGCATCTTGAATGTTTATTTTTAGCAAAGCCTTCTTAATTGAAATACTCATCCCTTTACGAAAATCAGGATTAAGTACAATTTCAGCTCCCCAAGCTTTACCTATCTTAATAATATCTTTATCTTCAGGTCGAACCACTAAAAAATATTTATCTAAGGAACTTAGCTTTGCTGCTTGCAATACCCATTCTATCAGTTTCTTATTACCCAGAGGAAGAGTTAATTTTACTTTCCCCATTCTTTTACCTTCTCCAGCCGCTAAAATTATTCCGTAAATCATGGCGTTTTTACCTTCCTGATTACCTCAGCTACCATTTCCTTTTGAGCAGCAGCTCCTATAATTATATCACTAATTCTCGGGTGACAGATTTTTAAAACTTCAAAAGTTAATTCTTCAGCCATTTTTAGATCTTTGGAATCTTCTACTTTATTAATTAAAAGATGACGGCGGCAATCCAGAGGGACTCCTTTAAATAAACCTTCGGGGTGACAAATTAAAAGGGATAAGGCTTCTATTCCAATCTTTTCTCCTAATTTTATACCGGTTATCTGGGAAAAAATTTCAGAACGGAAAACATTCTCTTCTTGTAAAGCAAAACCCAGAGCATCTATACCAACCACTCCGATTAAATCAGTAGTCGATAGAGGAATTACCGGTTCATGAGAAGCGGGAGCTTTTACCGGTCTTCCTGCCGCTCCATCGGCTTCTACTAAAAAATAATCTGCTAATTTCTCTTTCCACCATTTATCTAAGTAAAGGGGTTCGGGACCCGAAATTTTTTCTCCTTCTTTTTCTTTTATACGATGATGGACCAGTACTATTTCTCTATTTTTATTTTGATAAAAATATTTTTTAATATTATCTTCCATAATTTTTTCATCATTAAACTCAATTAAGTTTCCTTTTTTTATAAAAGGAGTTAATTGCCAAGTCAACATATGAGTAGTAGTAGTTAGAATAATCTTCTTTTTCTGTTTGCTTAATTCCTGAGCTAATCCTTTAAAGAGAGTACTCTTCCCACCTGCACCTACTAAAGATATAAAAGCTCTCTCTTTTAAATCTAAAGCTTCACTGATTAACATTTAATTAATCCTTATTTTTGATAGTAATTTAGTTTCTCTAACTATACTTTTTAACAGATATAATATTTTTACTTTTTAAAAAAATCTTTCTTTAAATCTCTTATTATTCTTTCTGCGGTCGCAGGTAATCGCCTTATTCTTACTCCGATAGCATCATAAATAGCGTTTAATATGGCAGGGACAATATTATTAAAAGAAGGCTCTCCTATGCCTTTGGCTCCGTAAGGTCCTAAACCGCCGCCTGATTCAATCATAATAGTTTCAACTTCCGGAGAATCAACAGCCGTAGGAATAAGATATTCGGCAAGAGAAGGAGTTTGGGGAATTCCCTTTTGCAAGGCGTAATCTTCACATAGAGCATAGCCTACTCCCTGTATAGAACCGCCCTCCATCTGTCCTTCCACACATGCTGGATTGAGCGCCTTTCCTACATCATAACAACTGACAATTTTTAGAACTTTTACCTGTCCAGTTTCTATATCCACTGCTACCTCTACTGCTTGAGCACCAAAGGTAAAGTCTGGAAAAGTCATACCTTTCATATTGGTTAAATCTGGTATTCCGGTAAAAGGTGCATTAAATTGAGCTTCCGAATACAATTCTATCCCAGCTGCATTGCAGGCTTGTATAGCTTCCGTTAAAGGTAAATATTCTGATTCATCATATTTTACTACCACTTTTTCAGAAACAATATCTAATTTATCAGGATTAACATTTAAAACCTCTGCTGCTTTATTTAAAATTCGATTTCTTACTCCTCTCGCTGCCTTGAGTGCAGCATTCCCTGACATATAGGTTTGCCTGGTAGCTGTAGTAGTTCCGGCTAAAGGTGTTAGCATAGAATCTGTATTATAAACCTTTACTTTTTCCATAGGAACTCCCAATTCATTAGCCGCGATTTGGGATAGAAGAGAAGCCTGTCCCCCGCCTAAATCAGGTATCCCACTTCTTACTATCAAACTACCATCAGTCTCTAATTTTACATAGCAGCGGGAAGAATCCCGCAAAAAAGTCATTCTTCCATAACTCATCTGCCCCATAGCTAAACCTCGGCCAATTTTAATATTTTTGTCCTTAGAAACAGTAGGTTCTTCCAAACCCACCCAGGCTTTTTCCGCAGCTTCTGGCAGAGCTACATAAGTTTTTATCACTTGCTTGGTAGTAGATAAGGCATCTCCGGTATGCATACAATTTATTTTCCTAATTTCTAAAGGGTCCATATTTAGCCTTCTCGCTAATTCGTCTACTATACTTTCATAACCGATATTAGCTTGGTTTGCTCCAAATCCTCTAAAAGCACTGGCAAAAACATTGTTAGTTAAAACCATTTGAGTTTTTATTTTGACATTAGGAATCTTGTAAGGACCAGTAGCACTAACGGTAGCATACAAACCTACCCAGGGACTTAAGTAAGTATAAGCTCCGGCATTTCCGATATAATGTGCCTCTAAAGCCATAATTTTTCCATTCTTTTTTGCTCCAATTTTATATTTTTCAATAAAAGCATGCTTTTTACTATGAGCCATTAATGATTCTTCTCGAGTATAAACTAATCTTACCGGCCTTTTAGTTTTCAAAGTAAGTAAAGCGATAAAAGACTCTACGGTAATATCTTCTTTCCCCCCAAATCCTCCTCCTATCATTGTACCGATATAGCGAACTTTATTATGGGGAAGATCAAGCACTTCTGCTACATCTCTAAAATGCTCAATAACCTGGCTGGATACCCTGATATTAATTGTTCCATAATCATCTAACCAGGAAATTCCAGCTTCCGGCTCTAAGTAAGCATGGTCAATAAAAGGAATTTCGAATCTATCTTCCACAATCACTTCGGATTCAACAAAACCTTTTTCTATATCTCCAGCAAGGCAACCGAATTCGTTTACTATATTGCTATCTTTTTCTCCGACTAAATAAGCATTTGGTTTCATGGCCTCTTCCGTATCAAAAACTCCGGGAAGAAGTTCATATTTAATTTCAATTAAATCACAAGCTCTTTCTGCTATCTCTTCAGTCTCTGCGGCTACCAGGGCAATTGGTTCTCCGACAAATCTAATCTTCTTACCTTCTTCTGCTAATACCCTATATAAGCCTTCAAAACCTCCCTTAACATCTGTAGATTGGCCAAATTTAGTGACTGTTTCATTTCGGGGAACATCATGAGCTGTTAAAACTGCTTTTACTCCTTTTAATGATTTCGCCTTACTTATATCAACTGAAATAAGTTTAGCAGCCGGATATTTACTGCGGCAAACCTTGGCATATAGCATTCCTGGTAAAGTAAAATCATCTGCATACTTAAGTTCTCCTCTTACTTTTGCCCAGGCATCGTGTCTGGGTATTGGTTTACCAACTATCTTAAATTCAGACATTAATATCACCTTCTTCCTATCTTTCTAAAACCTGACAGGGGACGGTCCTTTGTCAGGTTTTAGAAAAAAAAATTTAAATTTATTTCTATTTTTGATCTTCTACTGCGACATCATAAATAGCTTCTACAATCTTTTTATATCCTGTACATCTGCACAGGTTACCCGAAATTGCTTTTCTGATTTCTACCTTATCGGGTTCAGGATTTTTATCTATATAGACTTTTGCTGCCATCAGCATACCGGCAGTGCAAAAACCACATTGTACAGCCCCATGTTGAACAAAACTTTCTTGCAATTTTCGACCTATTTCTATTTTTTCTAAACCTTTAGCTGTTAATATTTCTTTCCCATTAGCTTGCATAGCTAAAGTAATACATGACTTAATAGTTTTTCCGTTCATAATAACTGTGCAGGTACCGCAGTCTCCTTTTTCACAGCCGCATTTTACTTCTGTAAAGCCATTTCGGCGTAAAAATTTTAACAGGGATTCTTCGGCTTTGGCAGCAGCACTTATTTTTTCATCATTTACAGTTAATTCTATTTTATATTCTTCCATCTAAATCCTCCTTGGTTGGTTACCTGGTTAGTTGGTTGAGAAATTGCCGCGCTCCCTAAGGTCGCTCGCAATGACATTTATAATTAGTTACTCAGTTATCTGGTTAATTAGTTAATTAGTTTTGAAATTAATAGACAGGTGAGACGCCTGTCCTACGAGATTATGTTAATTTATTAAAAGCCCGTTTGAATAAGATTCCCGAAACATATCTTCGATATTCTGCGGAAGCTCTCACATCCCCTATAGGTTTCACTTCTTCTCTTACCCTTTTTACAGCTTCCTCGATCAATTCATCATCTATTTTCTTATTTTTTAAAAATCCTTCTACCTTAATTAATCTAAGAGGTGTCGGGGCAATCGAACCCATAGCAATACGTACATCTGCAACTTTATCTTTTTCTACTTCTAAAATTAGGGCAACTGTAGCAAGAGAAATTGCCATAGCTTGTCTTAAACCTAATTTAATAAAACATCCATTTTTGTTTATAGAATTATCCTTAATCTTTATACTGACAATCATTTCATCATCATGCAAAACTGTTTTTCTCGGACCTACAAAAAAATTTTTTAAGGAAATTTCTCTTTTTCCATCCATACTTTCTACTTCTAAAACTGCATCTAAAACCAATAAGGGCGGTGCAACATCAGCGGCCGGTGAAGCATCAGCTAAATTTCCTCCAATGGTAGCACTATTTCTTATTGTCGGGTCAGCAAACTCTTCTGCTGCTTGATATAATATATTACATTCTTCTCTAATAATTTTAGAATTAATTAAATTAGAAATTGTTGTAGCTGCCCCGATACATAACTTACCTTCACTTTTTTTAATATAATTTAATTCTTCAATACCAGAAATATCCAATAACAACTTTTTGGATATTATCTTGTCCTTTATATAGGGTAATACATTACTGCACCCTGCCACTATGCAGGCTTCTGATTTTTCTTGTTTCAAAATTTCTAATACTTCTTCTATTGTTTTAGAAGAAATATATTTAAATTGATTCATTTTCCCCTCCTTCTGCGCAAGCCTTAATTGCTTTTACTATTTGCACATACCCGGTACACCGACAAAGATTTCCTCTCATATAATCTTTAATCTCTTCTTCTGTAGGACTTGGATTTTCTTTTAAGAGAGCAACCGCGGTAAGTATCATACCGGGAGTGCAAAATCCGCACTGTACTGCCGCATTTTTTAAAAATGCTATTTGCATAGGGTGCAGTTCATTTCCTTTTGCCAGCCCTTCTATAGTAGTAATTTCTTTCCCATCAACCGCAGCTGCTAAAGTTAAGCAAGATAAAATTGGTTCATTATTTAAAAAAACAGTACAAGCCCCGCATTCACCGATACCGCAGCCATATTTAGTTCCGGTTAGATATAAATCGTCTCTTAATATATTTATCAGAAGGTCATTTGGATTTACGAAAGCTTCTCTTTTCTGACCATTGATAGAAAATTCAATAGGAATTTTTTTCACTTTATAATTCGCTCCTTCCTTTAAATTTAATTAAAACTAATCTTTCGCTCTTGCCCAGGCTAACTTAAAGCCATCTTTAAGCATTTCCTTAGACATTGCAATTCTATACTCGGCAGTTGAACGAATATCATCTATAGGTTTAATCTCACAAGATGCTTTCTCTTCTGCTTTATTTATTAACTCAGAATTTACTATCTGTTCTTTTAAGAGATTTTCTGTTTTTTCTGCTCGCAAAACTTTAATCGCAACTGAACCAAAAACTATCTTACAATCTTTACAAATATTGCCTTCTCTTTCCAAATAAATTGCTAAATTTATTTTTGAAAGGTCGGCTTTCACTCTGCTTTTCTTTAAAAAAGCACTTCCTGTATTTTTGTTTATTTGGGGAATAATTATTTCGGTAATCAGCTCATCGGGTTTCATATTTGTTTCCCCTACCCCGATAATAAAATCTTCTACCAAAACACTACGCTCTCCTCTTTTGCTAACTAATTTTACTTCTGCTCCATAGGCAATCAAAGGAGGAACAGTATCTGCCGCCGGAGAAGCATTGCCCAGATTACCTGCCATAGTCCCCATGTTTCTAATAGCTGGAGCAGCCATAGACATAATCCCCTCATATAAAGCAGAATATTTCATTTTAACTTTTTCTTCCCTTATAATATGTGAAAGAGGAGTAACTGCCCCTATTCTTAATCCCTGATTAGTATCTACAAAATTAAGTTCCGGAATATTTTTTATATTTATTAAATAATCAACTTTTAAATCAATTGTCTTCATCTTAACCAGAAGGTCGGTTCCTCCGGCCAATATCTTAATATTTTTCTCTTTATATTTATCCAGTAAATCCAAAGCTTCATCTATTGTTTCGGGGGCTAAATACTCAAATTCTTGAGCTAATATTTTTGTATTAGTTTGCATTTCTAACTTTCCCTCCTATCTCTTTTTCTTCCAAGGCTTTAAGCATTATTTCCGGCGTTATTGGGAGTTCATGAAATCTAATACCTACCGCATTATAAACCGCATTTCCAAAGGATGAAGCTACTGCGCTTAAGGCGGCCTCACCTATTCCCTTTGCTCCAAAAGGACCAGTCGGTTCATAAGTATGGGCATGGTCTACAATAATATTATCGATATTAGGCATATCAATGGTAGTGGGAACTTTAAAATCGGTAATAAATCCATTGCATTTTAATTTACCGGTAACCTTATCATAAGGTATCGATTCTAACTTCCCTACACCTAATCCCAAAGCATAAGCACCCAATATCTGTCCTTTCCATAGCTCAGGATTGATAATAGTACCCGAATCGCCTAACATCACTACTCTTGGTACTGTAATTTCACCGATTCTGGTATCAACTTCAACTTCTGTAAAGTAAGTAATAAAACAAGGTGGACAATTTTTTTGCCTTAAGGTAGAGGTATAAGAAATAGTCCCTACACTCTTTATTCGAGCATGATCTGCTATTTCCCCAATGGTCTTGTAATTTTCCGGTAGCCCCTCCGGGTATATTACACCCTGACCAAGTTT
>Ga0307433_1001471_pt1 | contig 12822 bp, 19 predicted proteins | sample SalMarWE160210MG_FD_202166 | JGI IMG/M metagenome (GOLD analysis project Ga0307433, IMG submission 202166) | Salt marsh sediment microbial communities from the Plum Island Ecosystem LTER, Massachusetts, United States - WE1603-210 | ecosystem: Environmental > Aquatic > Marine > Intertidal zone >... | reverse complement strand
CGGTTCGTGTGGGGCCTCAAGGCGTTCGGTTGCTCGTCGTCGATCTGGGTGTTTGATCGGAGGAGTGTATGCCCTGCCTGAATGGGGTATGTTTTTATGTTTCATTCGCCGAATGATGTTGACAAACCTGTTTCATTCTGGTATAATGGGTGTAAACCTGGAGGGGCTCGCGGGCATGTGGCCCGGGACAAGCACCCGCCGGGGTCAGACAACTCTTGAGGGAGGGTTATTATGCCGAAGGTTACGCCGGAGGAAGGCGCCACCAAACTGATTGATCGCGCCCGAGCTGCTGCTCCTCACATTGCGGACCAGGTGCGCAAGGTCACTGTGGCTCCGACCGAAAAGGCCGCCGACAAGCTGGATAAGATGGAAGCGAACTTTCTTGAAGCCATCCGATCTGGCAAGGTTGAGCGGGGTATGCGTCGGGTCAGCCTGAGCGATTGGCAAGCCGCGATGGTTGAGAAAGGGGTTCCGCGAATTGTCCCGGGGTTGGAAGCGAGCCGGAGCAAGATCGTGGAGTTCAATCGTCAATTTTACCCCTACCTGGAACGTGTTCAGGCTGAAGTCGCTGCAATGCCTGACACCACGCTTGAGGACTCGATTCAGCGGATGATCACTAACGTCCGCAAGATCTCCGAGTTCAAGAGGAGCTAAGATGGCCACTAAATGGCAACTCGCGTATCTCAAGAAAGAGGAAGCGTACTCGTCGGATTCTGGGACTATCTTCGTCGATCTTCCATCGGATGAGCAGATCTCGATGCTGATGGTCGAGTTTCAGTGCTACAATACGTCCCCGACGAGCCGTGACGACGATCGAAGTGTACTCGACGTCGTGAAAGATGTTCACGTGTTGCTGGAAGGGTCGAAGTCGGCTTACCACGTGAAACCGGAAGTGGGGTCCTACCTGTCGTTTATCGGGTCGGGACAACTGCCGTTGCACAATCTCCGCGAACGTGGAGCGCAGAACATGCGCTTGCCGATCTATTTTGGGCGCTATCCTGGGGATCCGGACTATCTGTTGGACACTCGGCCGTACTCCAGTGCACAGCTCCAGATCGAGTATGAGCTGAACACTACCTACGAGACAAGCGGGACCGCGGTACTGACCGTCTGGTTCCTGCGTCCGTTGGATCGCCTGGCTCCTGCTGGGTTTGTGCGCAGCCGGATCGTGAACACGTTCACATCGAGTGGATCGGCTGAGACCAAATCGATTGATCTGCCGACAGGGTTGCCCTGGCTCAATGTGGGATTCCGTGTCTTCGATTTCGACTACTACCCCACGGGGAACGTGACGGACGTGGATTTCGACGTCGACGAGGGGCGGCTGCATCTGTTCGATGGTGGAAGCGGGCAACTGATGACGCTGAACACGGAATGGTATCACCAACCACTGTGGGGACACCGCTATTGGGCGATGCCTGTCAGTGGCAATAATGTCCAGACCTTTATGGGCGACGCGGAGACGATTCAGTGGTCGCAGGGTGGTGCTAACTTGGTTATCTTCAACTCAAGCGCGATCTGGGGGCCGAGTTACGCGATCACGATGCGCGACAACGATGGGACTGCGATCTCGACCGCGACGGACATTTTCAGCACACCGCTGGGGAGCTTGCCGTACCAGTGCTTCACCCTCGGTAACTTCGCTGACGACCCATTTCCGGCGCCGTCACACGCTGATGCCAAGGTCGTGTTTGAGCTGAGTGCGCATGCCGCGCTCGTGGAGACTTTCGTCCAGGAAGTCGTCGCAGGGACGCTCTAATGCCCTACGAATCGTCGGGTTGGACTCTGGCAACGGGCGATCTGCTGATCACCGAGCAGCCTGCACTATTGCACGGTGTGGTCGTGAATGCATCCTCAGCGGGCGGGTACATCACGCTCTACGACGGCACCGATGAGACGTCCGGTCGTAAGATCGGGGATTTCAAAGGTGCGGAGAACGTCTCTCGTGATGTAGGTTTCAACCCGCCGCTCCTGTGCCTGAATGGGATCTACACAGTTGCAGCCAGTCACGTTGACGGAGCATTGATCTGCTGGAGCCCGCGGCCAGAGCAAGGTTTCTAGCCTACACTCCCCTATCTCCTCTCGTGCTGGGGTGTTGCGAGGGGTGTGTAGAGGGGTGTCTGTGTTGTAAGGATACCGAGGAGGCCTGATGCCTGGAATCACAGATCCTGCTGAGGAATACTTCAAGGACGGCCTCTGGGGCTGGAATGGCACAGCCTGGCGAAAGGCCGGGTTGCTGTTCAGCTACGGTGGTCAGGTACTGGGACAGGTGGTAGTCGCGTCCGCGACGGCGGGCACAAACATACTGACTGGGGACAGTCCAGCGTCCGGTGAGGTCTGGGTTATCACCGCGATGGAGGTTCATAATACGGCTAGTCCGGTCTCTACTGCGCGACTGGCCATCTTCTCGGGTGCTAAAAACTATTGGCTGGCGGCGTCTCCAGCGTTGGCAATGCAAGTGGGTCTGTCGTGGAGCGGTGTCGTGGTGCTCGAAGAGGACGACGTGCCCCGTGGTGCTCTGTGGGGTTGTGTTGCTGGGGACGGACTGTATTTTCACTACCTCGGCTACAAGATGACAATCTGAGGTCAATGATCGATGCGCTATCGAGGATCCCTTACGATTTCAGCCGGGAAAACGGAGGCCGATCCGGCTACGGCGGATCTTGAGCTGTGCTACGGAGACATCACAGAGGTCGAGATTCACTTTCAGGCGGGGTGCGGCTGGCTGGCTCACTTGCAGATCTGGTACCAAAGCCGCCAGATCTTCCCCTTGAGTGTGGGTGCGTCCTTTATAGGAGACGACCAGGTGATCGAGTTTGCAGAGCGTTGGCCGATCCGCGAGGTGCCACACCAGGTAGAGCTCAGGGGGTGGGCTCCTGATGCGAGCTATGATCATACCGTTGCGGTCGAGATCACGATGACGGCACCGGAGGGGCTAGACCTTGCGGTCTGGCGGGACCTTCTGTTTGGAGGAATGGCTGTATGACTGAAAGGCCAGATGGCGAGCGGGCTGTCACGATGCTGGGGAAACACGGCGTGACGCTGGTCCCGGTAGGCGTGGATGCAGACGGGAACCTGGTCGCGGTTATGAAAGGATCACCCGCAGTTGGTGTGTTGGCAACGGTCAAGTTAGACAGTCAGGGGCGCATGTATGCCTACGTCTCAGACGAGGCTGACCAGTGGGGAAACACCCTTCCGACCGGGCTGACCGAGCTGGCGGCCAGGTTGGGCAGCATTGTCAGCTACGATCGGCGTGGTCAGACTGTTGTCCTCGATGATTTCTCGGCTGGCTGGGGAAGCTGGCGCACAAGTGGTTCAGGTACCCCGGTATCCGCAATCTCGTGTGACTACTGTATGTCCGCTGGTTATAGTGCGTACCTGGAAACTGAGGCTGTAGCTGATGCCTGGATCTACGCGACTCGGTACATTGGATCCTTTCCCGCGCAGCGCGCAATCGGTCTGGGTTTCTGGCTGATGTACTACTCTTTCCCGGGTTACTGGTCGGCTGGTTATGACTGGGGCGATGGGACCACGCTCTGGCAGCCACGTGTGAAGGGTCAGTACAGCGACGGTAAGGTGTATCTGTACAATTCCGTTGGGGGCTGGACAGAGATCGGGACGTGGGATGTCGGGGCGCTTGGTGACCAGGGGTTTCGGTTTATCAAGCTAGTTATGGATCCAACTACAGGGAAGTATGATTACGTGGTGATCGATGGTGTTGAGTATGACGCGTCGGCTGTGGCTGTGAAAAGCTCGACTACGGCGAGCCGGTACATATACCTGACCCTGATGATTACAGCAAACGGAGCAACTGCTGCGAAGATGTATTTAGATAATGTGGTGCTGACTACAACAGAGTGAATTTGAGGACCGGAGGTTCAAATGACTACATTTTGGAGACTGTTCGAGGAATCGGTCATTGTTCAGGCGCTGATCACGCTGGCTCTTGTGCTGGCCGTGGTCTACCTGGTGGCGACTGGCCAAGTGGTACCAGACATTTTGAGCTCCGCGCTGATGCTGGTGCTCGGGTTCTATTTTGGCTCCAAATCTGAGCAGCAGATTCACACCGCGCTGGGTACGAAACAACAGCGGGAGGATATGAGAAATGCCTAGATATGTAGTGGAGCGAACACAGCCCACGGTCTACGTGGGCCGGTCAGGAAGACCCGTCAACGGGTTTCTGGTTTACGTTACACTCCTGAACTATGACGAGACACACGAGCTCCGCGTGGAGACTCTCGACCCAGAGACAGTAGGACTAGCGGTCGATCAACTCATAACCCAGCGCCGGGCTCTGGCTGAACTGGGAGCGTAGTACCTGCCAGGAGGCTCTGAATGTGGGGTCTGCTCACGTGGCTCTATGAGCGAGCTTACCGTGTCTACTACTGGTTCGACACTCTCTGGACCCGAGCAGTAGACACGATCCAGCACGTCTGGAGTTGGATCACAACTACCGCGATCGCGTACTACGGTCTGGCTAAGGCGTTTGCACTCGATTGGTACTGGCGCGGGGTAGCCCTTGCCCGATCGCTCTACGACGCCGCGGTTGCTCTGGCGTCTCAGTGGGTAGCTGACGCCAGAGCCGCAGCCCTTGGGTGGGTGGAGAGTGCGCGGGCGCTGGCCTGGCAGCTCTACAACCTCGCAGTGGCTTGGGCCACTGCTGGAATCGACGCGGCTAAGGCTGTGATCATCGACGTGATCAATCAGGCCGTGCTCAGCCTGCAAGGACTTGTTGCCTCAGTTCAGGCCACACTCACGGCTTGGGCGGCTCCTGTCGTGGGCCTTTTTCCCAGTCTCCAGGGGATCGTGACAGGATTGAGCGGGGGGAACCTGGAGAAACTCATCGCTCTTGCTGTTTCCTACTACGGTTCTCTGACGGCATTTCTCAACGATCCCCTGGCTGTGATCTATGCCTACATTCGGGATTCGTTTGTGACGTTTCTGTCTTACAGCCTGGCTTACGCACTCGGGACGGAGGAAGCCACGTTACCGCCGTGGCCTGTGTGGGGGCGGGGAGGGGATGTGCCTCCTGGCCCTGAACCGCCTCCACCTCCTCCAGGTGCTGAAAAGATCGGGAAACCAGTCGTGCCGCTCTATATCTCAGGCTATACGTTCGGGCCGGGTCATTGGGCGACTGATTTCGGGCTGACGATGGGCCAGGCTGTATTCGCTGCGCACACAGGTACCGTGGAGACTATTAGGATTCAGGAGACCGGCTTGGGTCATCACATCACGATCCGAGGCGGGGACTGGTGGACGCTCTATGCGCACTTGTTGTCTCCAGACGTGACAGTGGGGCAACCGATCGTACAGGGACAGCGAATCGCAAGCGGTGACAGCACAGGACTTTCCACAGGGCCGCACTTGCACTTTGCGGTCAAGTACAAGGGTCAGTACGTGAACCCTGTGCTTGTGATCGAGAACTGAGGACAAGGGAGACTATGGCTGGACACAAGGGACCGCTCAGAGTTGCGATAGAGGATTTTCTCGGCACGTTTAACCTCCGAGACCTGTTACGCAAGTGGGTAGGAGAAGGCGCCGAGGATGCAGAAGGCGCCCTCGTCGAGGCCCTGAGTGACTTCTGGGATGAAATCGACCGGACCCCGGGTATGCCTGACTGGCTCCGGCGCTCGATGCCGGAGAAGTTCCTCGCGAACAAACAGGCCGGAGCCGCAGTAGCTGCAAGCGCGGCGATGGGTCTGGGAATGACCGCCGCGTCTGGTCTGATGGCTCCATTGAGCAAACTCCTCAATTACCAGATCGATAACTGGGTGCACTCCGCCCGTGCAGATCCCGCAACTGCGATCGCAACAGCCTGGCGGCAGCACTACTCCATAAATCGCGTGTTCGAGCACACGCGCGATCTCGGCTGGACAGACGAATTTGTCCGCGATATACAAGAAACCCTGAGACCGCGGGCTGACGAGATGAGCCTTATCACTCTCTGGCTGCGTGATCAACTCGATGAGTATGACCTAGACATGGAGTTAGGCAATCGCGGGTACGAGAAAGAGGGTATCGCACAACTCAAGAAGCTTGCCCGCTTGCTTCCAGGTCCCGGGGATCTAATCTCGATGGCTGTTCGTGAGGCATTTGACCCTGCGATCATCGACAAATACGGGTACGCAGAGAACTTCCCCCCTGAGTTTGCCGAGTGGATGCAGAAACAAGGTGATAAAGACAACTGGGCAATGAAGTATTGGGTGGCCCACTGGCGGATGCCCGGTCTCGACCAGGCGCTCACATCTCTCTACCGGCTCGATGACTTTGGAATGACTGAGCTAGACGAGTACCTCCGGGTGGCGGACATCGCGCCTGCCTGGCGCGACTACATCAAGCGAACAGCATACCGGACACTGACTCGGGTAGACATCCGCCGGATGTACGGGGCGGGGGTTCTCGGGGTTGAGGATGTCAAGCGCAAGTACCTGGACTTTGGCTACGACGACGAGGACGCGGAGGCAATGACCGCCTTCACGGTCAAGTTTGAGGGTGCCAGTGAGCGTGAAGCAAGTCGAGCGGATATCCTCTCCGGCCTCACACTGGGGATGCTATCCGGGACGGAGGCTCTTGAGTGGCTCCAGGAGATCGGCTACCCAGAGGAGCTGGCCGTCTACTACGTCACTCGTGAGATCACCAAGATTGAGCGCAAGAAGGCGGACAAACAGGCTACCTATCTCCACAATCTCTACATTCATGGAGAGCTGACTCCTTCCGAGGCCAGCTCCAGGCTTGCCGCGGCTGGGTTCTCCGCCGGGGAGATCGAGGCTAAACTCACTGAGTGGGACATCGACCGGCAGGCCAAGGCTAAGCGGCCACCTCAAGGGACGCTGGACAAGTTCTTCAAGTCGGACGTGATCACGGAGGCTCAATATACGGATGGTCTCTCGAAGCTCGGGTACCAGGCCGATTACGTGGACTGGTATCTAGCCGAGATCCTCCAGGCGAAAGCAGAGACCGCGCGGCGTGAAGAAGAAAAGGCTAGAGACGAGCAAGAGCGGATCCGCACTCGTAAGGTCAAGAGTGACTACCAGGTGGCGAAGGCGCGGCTCGATGTGGACATTGCAGAGATCACGACTGCGATCTCTGAGACTCAGCTCGCACTACGAGAGCGACAACTGCGCTACAGCAATGAGCTGCGCCTGGCCCGTGAGGCGCTCAGCGAGATAGAGCTACGATCGCAGGCGGAGATCGACATTGCCGCATCTGAGGCGGAGATCAAACAGCGCCAGAGCGTGATTGCCTATCTGCGTGAGCAAGTCGAGGGAATCCAGACTGAGGTTGCAGAGATCAAACTACGAGCTACCCCGGCAGTAGGAGAGCTCTCAACGGAAGAAGCCAAGCGGCTTGTGGCAGAAAAGACGCTGGCGATCGAGCACATCCAGGATGAGATCGCCACTGCTGAGACAGACATTGCCTTGCTGCGTCAGGATATCCACGAGCGCCAAACTAAGCTAGAGACAGATCTGGGGATCGTGGCCCGGCTCCGCACAACTGAGGAGATCGAAACCTCGTGGAGGGTTGACCAGGTGGAGATGACACGCCGCCTGACAGAGTTGCGGACCAACTTGGCCGCACTGCGCGAACAGAAGGCGAGCCTCACGGTCGAATACCGAGTGGGGCTTGTAGCGTGAGGAGAGTACAATGCCGGATCTGAAGGAACAGCTTAGAAAGCAGATCGAGCGTCTCCGAGAGGTTCAAGAGCGAGCGGCGGAGGCGGGGAGGGTTGCGAAGGAGCGCGAAAAGGGCGAAGCTGGTACGTTACCCGCTCCCTCAAGTGCTTCCACATCGCGGCCTGCTTAAGCCACACAGGGTCGAACTCCCAGACCCAGACCCGATCGTGCTCTGGGTCAGCCAGGTACCCGAGCAGCGCGTCGTGGCCCAAATGCAGGTGTGGAGGCTGAATACGCCCGGTACTTCCCACCGTCCCCGCAACTCGGCCATAGCGTAGTTGTTTCTGGACTTTGTGCAGTGTGACCCCATCCAGATCACGAGCTGCGAACCCGTATTTGATCGTTGTGAAGTGCCATTGCTCATACAGATCGGGAGCGAGCTCAGTCGCATTGCTCTTGATTCCCTTCACTGTTCGCAGATCGCCGAACCGATAGTCCTTCTTGGCATAGATCTCCAGGCTCCCGGCCCGACCCTCGACTTTGAGCGCCCCGAGCCTCAGTGGATCGATTTCACTCTCCAGGTTCAGGTACCCCGACACGTCCACGATGAGGCTATCCGTGTCCACGTAGAACACGTGTTCGCGCTTAGCCTTCTTGATCAGTCGCCACATCTCCACCCGACCATAGGCAGCCACGTGGGCCGGGATCGCCGGTAGGCTATCGTAGGGCTCCCCTCCGTCGTACTGGCGCAGGACTTTCCCGCCGAAGGTCCAGTCCACGCAGCTACGACCACTCTCCGCGTCCAGCCAGCGGCGCACCCTAACCTGGTCGATCGGAGCGTCACCGAGAACCTCTTGCTTGTGCGCTCTCTGGCCGAACTTGCCCTGGAGGCTGTTTCGGAGGAGCTTGCACATCCGGGACCGCGCCACATCGCCCGCCGCCTTGTACTGCTGACGCAGCGGGGTAAAATAGTCCACGTAGTGAGAGAACAGGTCCCCGGGTTCGTAGAGTACCACCCGACCCACACCCCGAATCTCGTGCTCAGCGCAAGCAATTCTCAACTCAGGCGTGGTCAGGGTGGTCAGGAACGTGCCGGTCGGGTAGGCGTTGCGGCCACGGATCGGGTAGACGTAGACCGGCTCGTGAGCCTCCACAACTACCTCAGCGATGATCAGGTAGTGATCGAGCAAGTGGCTCAGGTACTCTACACTCACATTCTGAATCACCTTAACCAACTTGCGCGGGTACTCGTGTTGAGACATCATTGCAGCGTACAGGCCGTTCACGTCCAGCTTGTAGTAGGTCTGCCCTGGTGCCTGACCGACAACAAAGCACTCCGACCGGCCCCCGTGATATGCCTCGCGAGCCAGACTTGCAGCAACCGCGTTGTTATGAATCCCGATCTTTCCCTGTCGGAAGTGGTGTCGATAAGCGTTCCAGGCTTGCCGTGCTGCTGTGATCCCGAATGACCCGAGATCGTGCTCGTCGAGGAACTCAAACCACTGTTGCCACAAGCGTACCAAGATCTCGACGTCCCGGCGACAGTAGACGAGTAGCTCCTGATCAGAGACTGCATCGAAGTCCACGGATAGCTTGGGGAGACCCACACTCTTCCCGAGCTGCTCAAGAGAGGATTGCCAGAGGTTCATATTGTCCAAGAGCGTGAGTTTCCGCTTCCCGTGCTCCCACTCAAACAGAGTACACGACTTTGCCATCACAGCGTAGGTCGGGGACCACCCTGTGTGAGGGAGCCAGAAGAACGCCCGGCACAGCCGCGCATCGTAGTCGATGTTGTGGGACACGATCAGGAGCTTGGGAACCTCGCGGGAGATCTCATCTACCCACACCCAGAGATCCTCTTCCGCCTGGAGATCCCGCCACTCGGTTGTCTCTAAGCCGCGCTCTGGAGAATACGTAGCCAGAGCCGCGACTCCGAGCCTAAACGTATGCTCCTGGAGGCTCTCAGAGGGGTTCTCGATCTGAGCCTCAGCGTCCAGGAACAAGATCGTTCCCGGACGTTTGCTCCCCTTGTTGCGACTGAGCCAGTGACACCTTCGCTCTAACCCACCATGCTTCACAATCTATCCTGTGATACGCCAGAGCAAATCGAAGAACAGAGCAGTGATCACCACGACTGCCAAGACGAACACAAAGTTGATAATCTGAACGGTCAACACACCAAACCAGACACGATACGAGTATTTGATCCACTCCCACATTGCACTTCCTCCTTTACCAGCGCCACTCTTCACCCAGGCGGCGCGAAGCGCCAACAAGGGTGATGCTGAATATGTCCGTCGTGGGACTCCGTCCCGCTGACCCGAGCCGGGACTGAGCCTCGTCAAGCGCCTCTTCCACCGAGAGCGGGCGACTGACTGTAATGTCATACTCCTGGTGGGTAAACCGGCCTGTGGCTAGATCCCGCCCGTACACCGCTACCTTGTAGGCAAGCGGTTTGTCCCACGGGATCTCTGAGAACTCAAACCAGTCTAGCGGGACAGGCTGATCAAGGGCAATCAGCCCGAAGCGTTTCTCCCATCCAGCCGGTTTTGAGACCTGGCCCCACTCTCGCGCGACTGCAACCGGCGCGATCTCAGGGGCTACAGGCTGGACAATCCGCACTACTTCACCAATCGAGCGCCCTACGTCGATCGCTCGTGAGATCAGGGAACGCCCGAAAGACCCGAGCGCCCCGCCAAGTGTTTGAAGTCGGTTGAATATCATCGGCTAGTAATCGTAGTGAGGATCCGGGACCGGCTCGGCCTGGTCCAGGATCTCATCCAAGTCACCAGGAGACCACAGGTCGCGCCGCGTGCCCCCGAATACATCCCGATAGTACAAGAGATTGGCGCGGCGGTTGCCGTCGATCTGACCCAGGATCGCCAGCAGCACCGGGCACATCTCGGGATGCTGCGTGTTGACTGTGGCATAGATCGTCGCTAAATACATCTGCGCCTTGCGCAGGTGACGGTCGGCCTGACGGCACCTGCGCTTGAGCCACTCGCGCCGGGAGACAGGCATTATCTAGCTAACCTCCCAAGCGTGACCCACAGCCCGGGCTCCCGTGATGACCCGTGCTACTTTCCCGTACTCACGGACCACAACGGAACGATCCCACGCCTTATTATAGTACGCATCGGGCATTATAGCTATCTGACCCCACCACGGATCCATCACCCACAGGCTCCGATCCTGGAGCCGCTTGCAGGGATCTACCCACTCGATCGCCACGACAAAGTGTTGGTCCACCGTGGCCGTTGCTGGCTTGAAGTCCACCTCGATGATCACTGGTCCAGCCTTGAGCCAGAAGTCCAGCAGTCTGAGATCCGCTGGACGGACGCGCCAATTGCGCCAGCAAGAACTGTCGAACGTAGCCGCCGGCCACACGTGAGCCAGCCCGTACCAGTTCATCACTGTGTGATCCTCCCCGAGCAAGACCTGGTAAGTATGCAGCAACTCCTGGATCCTCAACAAGCTCAGTCCAGGCCTGTGTCGCCACTGAACCCACGAGGCCACACATCCCAGCGCACAACCAGCCCCACCGATCGTGGGACCCCGGCCAAGATTGCCCAGCTTATGCCACCGGTGGCGAGGATCTCGCTGCCAGGTGATCGGAAAGTTGGGTTTGGTACCTGTTTCCATATCACTTGCCCCCTGTTTACATCTGCCGCTTGTAGTAGACACAAGCATGTCTAGTCTCGCTTACGCGCCGCCCGCTCAGCTCACAGTAATACTGCTCATAGTCCTCTCCAGACACCCTGCTATTTCTTCGCTTCCAATAGATATGGTCACAATTCCCACACACCGCTACCTCGGGTTGTTTTTCCTCACGCTTCACGACACACCTCCCTAGCCACTACAGCCGGAGACAGGCGGCGGCCCCTATTCCGCTGCCTGCCCCGGTCTCCGTATACCGCTACTCGATATCGAAGTAGGTCCGACCGCTTGTCATTCCCTCATTCTCAGTGATCGTCGCCAACAGAGGGAGATCATCCAGACACTTCAACAGCTTGCCATAGATGGCCTGGTGCGAGGAGAAGAAAAAGGCAGGGGTACCCTCTAGCTCGATCTGTACCCCCAGGTACGTCCCGGTCGATCCCTCCCGCTCACTGATATCAGTGATTGAGAACTCCTTGCCCACCAGGTCCCGGACGGCAAATTGCTCGCCGTCCATCCGAGCTTGACTCGGAACTACGTCTCCAACCCGTCTACGTCTAGTTGCCTGTGCCATTGTTGCCCCCTTCGGTCTCTGTGAGACCACTTACTGTGTTGTGGAGATCCTCCATCTGCATACGCAGATAGGTCAGCGCAGTGTGTAATTCACTCAGCGCCAGCGAGAGCGAGATCAGGCCATGAACCGCCAGATCGTTTGATTTCACGTTCCCGTTCTCCACTTGCTCAGCCATCACGGTCGAAAGTACCTCGACCAACGCGAAACTCTCTTCCAGATGCTCTTCTACGCGATTGCTCAACCCATTCCAGTCCATTACTTAGCCTCCTTATGGCCTACAGCCAGATTGTACGTGTCTCGGGCCTGGTCTACGAAGAAGAAGAACTTGTCCCGCGCAACCGCCGCAGCCTTATTGTACTCTCCCGCCGCGCTGAATGTTACGCGCTCGAACTCCGCGCGTACAGGAGCCATCGCCAGCTCATACGTTTCCCCAGCAACGTCTTCTGCCTCGTGCCGTGCCCGTTCAGCCTCACGGATAGCCTGAAAATACGCCAATGCTGCCTCACTCTCGATCACACCGTACCTACGAACTCCCTCAGTCATCACTAGCCTCCCTTTCTACTTGCCCGGAACCGCTTCCCGAGCAGCATCATACTCAGCGATCAGCTTGGAGAGCGCATCGCGCAGAGCGCGTGCGGACCAAATCGGCAACTCCACATTAGCTACGTCACCACAGACTGACCGGACCGCTACCGCGGCTACACCAGTAGGAGATATTCCAACCACAATACGTGAGCCTGACTCCACTCCCTCTAAGTCCTCAAGCACAGCCATTGCCTCCCCAGGCGGTTCCTTGCATTCTCGGGCTCTGGGGACCGCCTCCCCCAGGCAGACACAGTATACCACATTCAAGGTAGTATGTCAAGACTTTTCAGAGAGGTCAGACGTCTGACTTCTGGTCCTACACAGGTTCGACTAACGGATTCAGCACCTAGCAAACCGGCTCCCAACGCGACAATTCCCAGCAGCCAGATGCGC
>Ga0307433_1001465_pt1 | contig 12872 bp, 6 predicted proteins | sample SalMarWE160210MG_FD_202166 | JGI IMG/M metagenome (GOLD analysis project Ga0307433, IMG submission 202166) | Salt marsh sediment microbial communities from the Plum Island Ecosystem LTER, Massachusetts, United States - WE1603-210 | ecosystem: Environmental > Aquatic > Marine > Intertidal zone >... | reverse complement strand
TGGCCGCCGTGGCGGGCGACCTGCTCCCGCAGGATGCGGTTGTGCTCGGCGAGGAGGGCGTGGTAGGCCTTGTCGCCCAGGCGCTGGGCCAGGGCGGTGGAGCCCTCGATGTCGGTGAAGAGGATGGTGACGGTGCCCTGCTCGTCGGAGTGGCGGGCCAGGCTGGGGGCGTCGGCCAGAGCCGACGGCAGGATCTGCTCGATGGTGGAGCGCATGGTCCTCTTTGCCTTGGGCGGGGGAGTCAGGCCGGGCGCTACCTTCTCCTGGGCCTGCACCTTGACGGCGAGAACCTTCTCGGCCCTCTGAGGCAGGCCCATGTCTTGATAGAGCTGGAGGGCTTCGTTGAGCATGGCGGTGGCGGCCTCGGCGTCGCCGGGGGCGTCTCTGGCCAGGCGCATCTTGGCGTAGGCCAGGAGGGTGGCTGCCAGCTCCAGGCGGTAGCCCAGGCGGCGGGCCAGGCTGAGGGCCTTCTCGAAGTAGGTGGTGGCGTCGTCCCAGCGCCTGCTGGCGGCGTCCAGCATGGCGATGACGCGAGGAACCAGATAGGGGTCAAGGAACTCCACGCCCCGTCCGTTCAGCTCGCGCAGACGCTGGTAGCAGGCGTCCAGGCCCTCTGCCTCGCCGAGCTCGGCCAGGGCCTCCCCACAGGTGGTCAGGTTGTATGCCCCTCCCCAGCTCAGCGGCTCCTCGAACGGCCAACGGGGGCGGTCAGCGAGGAGTTCCCGGGCTGAGACCATATCCCCTTTCTCAAGACAGAGGCGGAGCCGCCCGGGCCAGGGGCCCGCCATGACCGCAGCCCTCTCCGCTGCTTCGTAGGCGGCCTGCAGGGCCGCCAGGCGGGCCTCGGCCTGGTCGTAGCGTCGGGTCAGCATCAGGAGCACCGCAGAGTGGTCCAAGAGAAACGGTACAACCACGAAGACCCGCATCTCAGAGGCCAGCCTGAGCACCTCTTCGCCGATGCGCTCCGCTTCCACCAGGTCTCCAGCCATGAGACGCTGCAATGCAACGTAGAGGGCCGCCGTGTACGCGGGCTGGAATGCCAGGCGCTCCTCGGAGACCCGGCGCAGCTCTGTCCACTCAGGGCCATCGGCCGACACCCGTCCCTCCATGGTGGCCGACATCAGGCTCCAGAGTCTCGGGTAGCAGGCCAGGGCCACATCGCCCGCCGCTTCGTACTCGGCCACAGCGCGGTCGGCTGCCTCCTGGGCCCTCTGGGGGAAGCATGCAAACAAGTAGAGGCAGGCGATGGTACGGAACAGGGTCGCGAATATTAGGGGGTCGGTGACGTGCTCTGCCAGGGACTCCGCTTCGCCCACCTCCTCGAACGCGGTGTCGAAGCGGTGGAGGCAGAGCGAGGTCAGGGCATGCCAAGCGAGCAGCGTGGCACGTTCTGCCTGCTCTGCCGGGCCGACCAGCTCCAGCCCCTTTTCGGCGAAGCGCAGGCCGCGCTCCAATTGCCTCTGCCAGAGAAGGGCTCCAGCGAGCCAGCTGTAGGCCAGGGCCGCCCCGGCCACGTCGCCCGCCGCTTCGAACTCCCGGGCGGCCTCTTCGGCGCTTTGGATCATCCCCTCGAAGTCGCCCGCACCCCGCTGGGCCGCTCCCAGGCCCCACAACAGCAGGTTCGCCTTTTCCCCCTGGGGCACGCGCACGGCATCCGCCAGCTCGAGGGCGGAGCGATAGAGGGATACGGCCTCGGCAGGCGCGTAGGCGGCCATCGCCTGCTGGGCGGCCTTCACCGTCCAGCGGTAGGCCGTCTCGGCGGGAGCACCCTCCCCCGCCTCCCGGTAGTGATAGGCCAGCTCGGCCGCGTAGTCCTCCAGGCGGTCGGGGTAGGCTTCCTCCAGGGCGTGAGCGGCCCGCAGGTGGAGTCGTTGACGGCGGAGTCCACTCACGTCCTCGTATAGACACTCCCGTATGAGGGCATGCGCGAACCGGTAGTGAAGGCGTCGGTCTTCCTTCTGCTCCCTCACCACCTGGGCGGCAAGGGCCTCCTCAAGCGCCCGCAGAATGACCTCTTCGTCCAGCTCAGCAACTCGCTGAGCCAGGGAAAGGCTGAAGCGGCGGCCCAGCACGGCGCCCACCTGGAGCAGGCGCCGGCAGTCCTCCGACAGGCCGGCCAGCCTACGCTCCATCACCTCCCGCACGCTCTCGGGCAGGCCGATGTCGGAGATGGCGGCCTTGCTGGTCCAGCGGCCCTCCTCCTGATAGAGGACCTCCGTCTCGATGAGGTGCTTGAGGGTCTCCTGGATGAAGAAGGGATTGCCCTCGGTTTCCTGGTGCAGACCGAGGACCAGGGCCCGGGGGACCTCGTGCTCGGCCAGGAGGGTGATGAGCTCCCTGACCTCGGACTCCCGCAGGCCCTTGAGGGGGAGCTCCCAGAAGCCGGACTCCCTTCTAAGGTGAGGCAGGGCCTCCCTGAGGGGGTGGCTGGGCTCCAGCTCCGCCTCCCGGCAGGAGATAGCCACCAGCAGCCGGGCGCCGGCCAGGCGTCTGGCCAGGTGCTGCAGCAGGGAGCAAGAGCCCTTGTCCGCCCACTGGAGGTCCTCCAGCACCAGCAGCAGGGGAGCAGACGTAGAGGCGTTCTTGAGGAACTCCGTGACCTCCTGGAAGAGGCAGTAGGCCTCGGCCTCCGCTGCCACGGGAGGGGGCTCGGGCAGGTCGGGCAGCTTCGCCTTCAGCTCCGGCGCCAGGGGGGCAAGCACTGAGCTTCCCTCGGTCACCGCCTGGCGCAGGGTCTGCACCGACGTGCGGGAGACGTAGTCCTGCAGGGCCTCGGCGAAGGGGCCGTAGGGGAGCCTGGCCTCCCCCTCGTAGGCGGCGCCCCAGAGCACCTGGGCGCCCCGCAGCCTGGCGTAGGTGGCGAACTCCTGCAGCAGGCGGGTCTTGCCGATGCCGGCGTCGCCCACCACCATGGCCACCGTCCCCAGTCCGGAGAAGGCGTCGGCCAGCCTCTCCTTGAGCTGCTCCATCTCCCTTTCTCGTCCAACGAAGGTGCCCCAAGCCACCCGGCCGATGGGAGTGGCAGCGACAGGCTCGGCGGCGGCCACCACCTCGCCCTGCTCGACCTGCTCGCGGAGGGATTGCAGCACTGTCAGGACCTCGTCAGCCGAGGAGGGCCTGTCCTGGGGGTTCTTGGCCAGGAGCCTGAGGATAAGGTCGTTGAGGGCAGGAGGTAGCGATGGGTTGTGGAAGGAGGGAGCGACCGGCGGCGTATTCAGGTGCTGGGAGATGACGGCCACCGGGTCGTGGCCGGAGAAGGGGGGCCGGCCGCAGGTCATCTCGTAGAGGGTAGCTCCCAGCCCGTAGAGGTCGCTTCTGGCGTCAACCTTGCCGCCCAGGGCCTGCTCTGGGGGCATGTAGGCGACAGTTCCCACCATCATGCCGGCCTGGGTGAGGCGGGAGAGGTCGATGGCCACCGCCAGGCCGAAGTCGCCCAGCCTGGCGTGGCCCTCGGCGGTGAGCCAGATGTTGCCCGGCTTGACGTCGCGGTGGATGATGCCCCGGTCGTGGGCATGCTGGAGGGCCTGGCAGACCTCGGAGGCTATCTGAAGGCTCTGGTCGAGGGATAGCCGGTGGTCGGGGGCCTGGTCGACGATGTCCTGGACGGAGCCGCCCTCCATGAACTCCTGGATAATGTAGGGCTGGCGGTTCTCGTCGCCGATGTCGTGGACAGTGACGATGTGAGGGTGGGAGCCTAGACGGCCCATGGCCTGGGCCTCGCGGCGGACGCGGGCCAGGCCGGAGGCGTCCAGGCCCTCGGTCTTGATCAGAGAGAAGGCCACGTCGCGGTCGAGGCGGGTGTCGTGGGCGAGGTAGACGCGCTTGCGGCCGCCCTCGCCCAGGAAGCGCTTGACCTGGTAGCGGCCGGCGGCGAAGGAGGTGGGGATGGCGGGAGTAGGGGCCGGGGTGGGTGTCGGCGGTGGGCGCGTGGGCTCGGCAAGAGGGGTACCACACTCACCACAGAACCTTTCTTCTGGCGCGCATGGCGCGCCGCACGAGCCGCACGTCAACTCCAGTTTCGCGCCGCACTCGACGCAGAACTTTCGTCCTTCACGGTTCTCGTGGCCGCAGGATGGACAAAGCACCGTCCCTCACCGGCCTTTCCGCATGAGGATAAGGCAATGGTGCGTGAAAATAGCGGCGTTGTCAACGTGGCCGGGCCAGGCCCGCCACCTGGACTAGGGCAAGGCCGACTACCACGAACCAGACTATGAAGTCATAGTGTGCGCCACGCTCCCCCGTGGGAATCGCCTCCGGGCGGAGGGCTCGACGAGAGCTGCGTGTCACGACTGATCTCCGGGGAGCGGGCGGGCCAATTCTGTACATGGTGTACAGGTTTTGGTCAGCGCCAGAGGGCGCGCCAGAAGCCCATCGCGTAGGCCAACCGCCCGACGGCCTTGTTCTTGACCCTTCGCTGGATGCGCTTGCGGCTGCCCGAGCTTAGGGCCTGAACATCGCCTAGTAGGCGGGCTGAGCGGTAGAGCCAGCTTCGCAGGTTAGCCATTTTCCTACTCTCCTGGGCAGACGAAAATCCTCTGCCACTGGATATTCTTTGTGGGGTCGACCACGGGCGCCAGGGGCTGCACCCTGGCCCTCATTTAGGCCACCACGAACCAAGCGATGGCGTTGGGCAGCGGGATGAGGGCGAGATCTCCACGTTTACCGACGCGGCCCTCAAGGCAGCGAACCCTCGCCCACAGCGACGACCCTTTTCTGAATCGGTCGACCCCTGCTCTCGGTTGCAGACGAAGATAGGGAGACCGCCGGTGCCTACACGCGGATGCGACCGCATCCGAGGTCAACTCGAACCTTCCAGTTTGTCGTACGCCTCCTGCGTTAGCCAGAAGCCGCGCCGGAACATCCAGCCCACATATCCGACTAGGGGCACATGCGCGAGTCCGTAGAACACCGCCTGGACGTAGCGCCACTCCTGCGCACCCGGAGCCACGTCGAATGCAATGACGCCACTAGCGACGACAAGTCCGATGTATATGAGGCCGACTACCACCATGATGGCTATCAACCACCGGACCATCGGGTTCACCCACAAGTGCCCGAGATGGACAAAGCTGCGGCGGCCATACCATGTCAGTAACGGCGACTGGTCGCCGCCACAAAGGCGATTGATGCGGTCTTCTAGGACGGACAGGTGCCTGCCAATGTACGCCATCATCGATTGCTGCACGCCGATGCCACAAGCGACCAGCACAAAGGCAGCCGGAACCGCAAGGACTACCTCGCCCCTACCTAGTTCGAGCGCTGCGGTCAATAGTCCCAAAGGCAGCAGTACGCCGATCATACCCAGCGTGTACTGGCCGCTCATCAGAGTCCTGCTGTCCGTCGCTAAGTTGTCGTATTCGCGCAGGAGTACCTCCGCCTCCGGTCTATCGCTCTGTGTCACCGGTCGCTGCCTTGAGCCGCTTCGCATCGTGCCCCCCTACAAATCCTCCGTCGGGTTTCGCCTGAACTCGGGCTGACGCTCCCATCCTACTCGCAGCAGCGAAGGTGGGCAAGGGCACTACCCGCCGTAGATGTCCTCTAGGCGCTCGGTGTGCTCCGTCGGCGGGTGCCTGGAAAGCCCCCATATGCATACGTAGGCGTGTTGGTGCCCTTCGGTGTTACCCGCGTTTGGCTGCTGGGCGGGGCACCAAGGCTAGAGGATGGCGCGCCACACGATGGCGTCGGCCAGCGGTAGGGCGGGCAGGGACTCTCCTCCATGCGGCGCAGGTAGTGCCGCAGGATGAGCTAAGGCCCGCCCCCTAGAGGACAGGCCTCTCTTGGCATCGGCGGGATTCAAAGGGGGTGCGGCCCTTGTCTTCCCACATGTTATTACGTTCGACGGCGGCAGAAGGTTCGGCCCTTCCCGACAAATTGGCGGTCAAAATGGATCGAAATTGCTCCGCCACTATCTAGTCGCCAGTGGCCTCATAGGCGACGATGACAGCGTCGGTCATGACTGTGTAGCCGGCATCGTTGGCGTGGATCCGGTCCGGAGCGATGAACTCCGTGCTCTTCCCCTGAAAGGCACCGTACCAGTCCGCGACCGGTACATCGTGCTCCCCGGCGATGGAACGGATGACATCGTTGAGCCCTTCCTCAAATGGCGAGCCTTCGCGTCCCTCCAGAGCCAAATCCGCCAGCTCTTCGAAAGGCAGTCCCGAGCCGGAGAACGGATCGTATAGGTCTGCGGTGAGAATGGGCAAATCGGGGTCTGCCTGCCCTAGCTCGTCCAGCGTCTGGTCAAAGTTCTCCCTCAAGCCGCCCAGCGCGTCCTGAAAGGCGTTGAGACATTCCGCCTCAGCTAAGAACGTCTCCAAGTCAGGGCAGGTGCCAGGCATGACCAGGCTCTGGAACAGCCCCAGGAGATCATTGCCGCCGATGTCCAGGGTCACCACTTGGACGTCATTGTCCGGGCCCTCGTCGAAATTGCGGGCCTCAATCTCATCGACCGCCTTGGCTAGGTGGCCATGCTCGATCAGTTCGGCGCTGGTATCCCCCCCGTGACCCAGATTCATCAGCGCCAGTTCAGGAATCTGCAGGGCCTCCCGCAGGTACTCGTGGAACAGGGGAACATACGCCGTCGACGCTGGGTCAGAGGCGCCGTCTCCCACCGCCAGAGAATCGCCCAGGGCGATGTAGATGGGCGCTGCCGTGGTCTCCGGAGAGGCGGCGACTGTGGAGGCGGGCGTAGCCATGGCCGTGGCTGTAGAGATATCGCCATCCTCTCCACCTTCGCAGGCCACTGCCAGCACCGCCAGGCATATGCCAAGGAGCAGGGTCAGGCCCACGCTTGCCATCTTCATTACGCTGCCTCCATGTTGCGTGTCGGTCTTCAACCTACGGTGGCCCCATCCTACTCGTAGGCATGAGCGTTGGCAAGGACTGTTAGCCTCACCCCATCGCCACCACGTACCACTCTCTGTTATTGATTAAGCTGAGCGCAGCGAGTGGGGCTGACCCAACGAACCACTGGCTATGTGCCCTTTATCGTGAGGTGTCGCTCCCCTCGCTGGGCTCCCGGGGCTTGACCTGATAGGAGCCGGTCCGAAGACCCAAGAGAGTGCCGTCAGCCCCGGAACGTGCGGTTCGTTAGCTGTCAGGAGGAGCAGATGATCACTATCGGGGTGGACGCTCACAAGAGGGTTCACGTGGCACTGGCGCTCGACGAGGCGGGATGTGAGATCGGACGGTGGGAGGGACCCAATAACTCTGTCGGTTGGCGCGGTCTGGCCGAGTGGGCTCTCGGCTTGGACAACGATCGGCGATGGGGCATCGAAGGGGCTTGGGGATATGGCAGGGGGCTAGCGCAGCAGCTCGTCACTGCCGGGGGAGCCGTCTTCGAGGTCAACGCTCGCTGGACCGCCTTCGGCCGACGCAGTGCGCGTAAACCGGGCAAGACCGACCGACTGGACGCCCGCGCCATCGCGCTCCTGGTTCGGCAAGAGGCGTCCACGCTACCCCGGGTACTTCCCGAAGACCACACGGCAGTACTGAACCTGCTCTCTACAGAACGGGAAGGGGCAGTGGCGGAGGCCACCCGCCTCCGTAACCAGATTCACGCTCTGCTTCTCCATCTGGACCCCGAGTACCAGGCACGCCTGCGTATACTCAAATCGCCGGCCACCTTGGCCGCGCTGGAAAACTACGCCGCTCCCAGCGGTGGCCCTCTGCAACAGGCACGGGCCGCCGCAGTGCGCAGGCTAGCGCAGCGCCTCCGACTGGCGCTGACGCAGGCCGAGGAGCTCGCCAACCGGATTCGAGACAGCGCCGCGGCCGACTTCTGGCCACTGACGCGGCTGTGTGGTGTCAACTTTCTCACGGCCGGCACTCTGGCTGGCATCCTCGGCCCGGGGCATCGCTTTGCCACCGACGCGCAGCTCGCGGCCTACGCCGGAGTGGCACCTCTTGAGGCCTCGTCGGCCGGATACGTGCGCCACCGCCTGAACCGTGGAGGGAACCGCCGGCTCAATGCCGTCCTCTACCGCATCGCCCTTACCCAAGCGCGCCACTCGGTGGAGGCACGAGCATACCTCGACCGCCGTGTCGCCGAAGGGAAAACCCGCCGTGAGGCTATCCGCGCTCTCAAGCGTTTCATCATTCGCGCAATCTGGCGACTGTGGCAAGAGTGTCGGCCGATCAGCAATACTACTTTCGCCGAAAATGCGGCCTAACCCTTGCACATAGGAGCCTCGCGATGGCGCTGGCTACCAGGAGGACGGGCCGCGAATTCCACGATAAGATCCTATGGTGGGTATGGGTCTGCTGCGGATCGATGAGCAAGTGGAGAATGACACTCGGACGCGGTCGGAGTCCACTTGGTCGCCGGAATGCGTCTGAAGCTGGTAGCGCCATCGTCACGTCCGACGCCGGGCTCTTGCCTATGGTACGTCATGCGCAGGTGCCTCGCCTGGAAAGGGTAGGGATGATCGAATGCAGTACTTGGAACAACTAGTGGCGAAAGCGAACCAAGTCAGACAACTTACGGAGCCCAGTTGTCGTATCGATCCTGTGGAGAGGTACGCCACAGGCTTCAACTCCTGGCTACACAGTCCGCCGGTGCCGGCGAGGCCGATCTGGGAAACAGCCCTGTTCGAATGCAGCGTGCTTGCAGAAGCCTCATACTTTCTGGCCGCCCACGGGTTCTATGAAGAAGCCTGTGCTCTCCTCAGAGGCCTACTCGACGGCTTCCTGGCAAGGTCATACTGGGATGCCCTAGACAAGAATGGCAAGCTAAAAAAGTGGGGAGAAGGTGGAAGAAGCACAAACGAGTATTGGGAATGGGAAAGCGGCAAGACAGAGAAGTACGCAAGGTCGAAAGAGACGTGGCGGACGCTGCTGGGTGAACATTGGATTGGGAGATACAATCGGCGCTATGGCCTAAAGGCGGAGGTGGAGGAAGAGCTTAGGACGTTAAACAGATTTGTGCATGGGCGGCCCGAGACGCGTCACTATCCGGGGGCATCCAGGTCGAGTCTCTGCGACATAGAGTTCAGGAAACGACACTTCGACGAGTGGTACGAACATCTTAGAATTGTCTACCGTGTAGTGTCTGTGCTCTCAATCCTCCAATACCCTGACTTACTGGAAGGCGCGCATGAACAAAAATTCAGAGCTCTGGATCCAGCGGCAGCTGATCACATCACAAGCGTCTTAGAGGCGACACCTGCCTACGAAGCCGACTGACCGGCTCATCGAAGTAAAAGACTCAGCATTGGTGAATTGCGTCGACGCACGGCACTAGGCTATCCTAGGCCCTGAGGGCCGACGGATACAAACGTGCACAGGGCCGCGTCCGCAGAGGGTGGATTGTCATCGAGCCCTAGCGTTGGTTAGCACAACATGGCCTATCAGGATGGCGACATAGTCTCCAGCCCTCGACAGACGGCGCCGGCAGAGGGTGAACGGCGTGCGATCGTCGGGTACTCCTCCCAGTACCGCATTTCGGCCTATTTAGTCCTGCGTGGCCTTCAGGGAAGCCTCCAGTGGATACGAATACTTGATCCGGAGGCTGGCCGCGTGGACGACCTCCAGATCGGGAGCGAGTCCCGTGTAGATGCATACCAGATTAAGTGGACCCAGTACGGGGGCAACTTCACCTTCAGAGATCTGACCCAGCCATCTGGTGGATCACCATGCCTGCTGGCTCAGCTCGCAGATGGATGGAACCGGCTCAAGGAAGCTCATCCGGGCCATCGGGTCATGGTTCACCTGATCACAAACGAGGTGCCATCACCGCGTGACAGGCTGCCGGTCGATGATCCGCCTCCCAGACCTGGGCACTTCGCTGCTTTCCTGGAGCAGGTGTGGAAGCCGTTCCGAGTTGTGCCAGCCGGCTCGCCTTGGCAAGTCCCCGAGGAATGGGAGCCAGCATGGCAAGCTCTAGGATCTGCGAGTGGCCTATCGCCGGATGAGTTCGAGGCTTTCGTTCGCGACTGCGAGTTGGAATTCGCATATCCCCTACCTGAATTCGACGTGGCGGCAACACGAGAGGAGCAGAGCGACCTGGCAGACTTGGAGCAGATCACGACGTTCCTCTTCAGCGCGGCCGCTCATCCGCAGCGGCTAATTTCGTTCAGCCGTGATGACCTGGTTACTCGTTTGGGTTGGCAGAGACGCTTTGAGTTCAGAAGCCGTCACCATTTTCCAGTGGACGAAGCCCTTTACGAGCCGATTGAGGATAGTATCTCCCAGCTCGAACATGCCCTGACTAATCTGCCCGGCGGCTACGTCGCGGTCTTGGGGACGCCAGGCTCCGGGAAGTCCACTTTGTTGACTCGAACACTGCTTGCTCGTCCCGAGCGCGTGGTGAACTACTACGTCCATGTACCTGGATCCCAACTGCCGATGCCCTTGCGAGGCGAATCCACGAACTTCCTTCATGACGTGGTGCTCGCTCTGCATAAAGCCGGGTTCGAGACCGGTCGGGGTCTTGTTTCGGACGACCGCGTCCTGCTTCTGGAAAGCTTGCACCACCAACTTGGTCTCCTGCATCGGGCCTGGCAAGAGAGCGACCGAAAGACCGTAATCCTCATTGATGGCCTTGATTACGTCCCGCGAGAGCGGCCAACCCGATCGCTACTTCTTGATCTGCCATGGCCAGAGCAGGTCCCTGACGGAGTATTCATAGTCCTGGGGAGCCAAACTGATCAATTGGAGGAGCTGCCGGGCCCTGTGCAACACGCTATTCAGCAGCTCGGCTGCCGAATCCAGATGGACCTCCTCAGCCGACAAGCGGTCCTTCGAATTCTGCAGAGGCAGGGGCTCTTTGGAAAGCTGTCTGAGGATCAAAGGGAGCGCGTCTATCAGCTCTCGGGAGGCCATCCTCTTTCCCTGGCGTACCTACTAAACCGGCTCCAAGACGCAGCCGACGCGCGGGAAGTGGACGCGGTGCTGGATGGCACCATGCGCTACGAGGGTAGTGGCGAGGAGCAGTACCACAGCTACTGGAGGCAGATCGAAGCCGACCAGGAGCTGACTCACCTCTTGGGGCTTCTTGCGCGACTGCGAGGCGTGATCGACCTATCTTGGGTCGAGACCTGGGACGGAGCCCCCGTCGTGACAAGACTACGGCGTCAGCTGGCGCACTATTTCCGCCGCGAGGACGGCAACCGCTGGTACTTTTTCCACGATAGCTTTCGCCTCTACATCCTGGACAAGACAGCGGAGTCATCACCGGGAGAAGTTGATCCTTCGCGAGATCGTGCTCTCTACCACGAGCTGGCCGAAATATGCGGTCAGGCGCCAGCAGGATCGTTCTGGAAATGGGAGGAGATATACTATCGGTTCGCGGCTGAAGAGCATCAGATGGTCCTTGAGCTCGCTTCTCAGGAGTGGTTCCGAGAACAGTTTCTGGCCCTCCGACCTGTCGACGCCATTGACGCCGATATCAAGCTTGCCTTGCGATCGGCAGGAGCCCGTAGGGACCCGGTTGCTCTCACGCGACTCCTACTCGCTGGAGCCGAGCTTGCCCAGCGTCGCTTTCACATGGAGAATGCCGCGCTGATCGATCTTCTCGTGGAATTGGACGCCCCCGTCGCGTCGGACCACGTGCGTGATGGTTATCGACTCCGGGTGGATGCGACCACAGCACTCCAAACAAGCGTGAAACTGAAAAAGGCGGGATGGGCCGCGGAAGCTGAGCGCATGTTTCGGCTGGCCGAGCCCCTTGACATCCTGGCAGCGGCTGCGCCCATCGAGGATGACCCGCAAGAGGAAAAGGTCAAGGTCCTCAGAGCATGGGCCGCAGCAGCCGCCCATTTCAGGGACGTGGAAGACGTGATCGGCATCATCCGGAAGCTTCGCTTGGCCCCAAGTCGCTTCAGCCAAGAAGACGAAGAAACATCGACCCACCGACTCCGCAATCAGCTGCTATTCAATGTCGGTCTGGAACTGCTTGACGAGCACCGCTGGGGTGACCTAGCGACGTTATCAGCGGAGCTTAGCACAGACGACATGGATGACTTCCTGTGGTGGTTCTGGCTCCAGGCACATGCCTGGCAAGATTGTCTGGTCGCAAGGGATGAGGCCAGAGCACGGTACTTCCTCGAAGAAACTCTCACAAGAGTCTGTGATTTCGACCTCGGTCCAGAAGAGCGCGTAGCGTTAGCAGAGGGGGCCTTTCGCATCCTTCGAGACGAAGACGAGACGCGCAGGTGGCTACGAGACGTGCCGCAGCCCGAGCTGAGAACCGATGTCCTTACTTCTCACAATTCCGGCCTGAAGCCCTTCCTTCAGCGGTTTCGACTCAATCGGCTTCTTTACGCTCTCGGAGACCAACGATCCCCCGCTGAGATAATCCCCGACCCGAGCAACCCCAATGAACAAGGGATGGCTTACTTTGAGCGCGCGCTGTGTGCGCTGGCGCGAATCTGGGCCGAGGCTTGGCGCGGACAGCAACCTGAGGGCTCCGAGGTCGTTTACAAAGCAATTCCCATATTGCGCCTCTTCAATCGGGACTGGCGGGAGACGCGTGACTGGGCCTCCTGGTATGTGGCTCAGGGCGCCAGGGCACAGTTTTACGAACTCCTAGTGGACGCATCTGCACAGCACGGCCCCCAGACTATTGAGGCTATCCGGTCAGCCTTCGAGCAGGAGTGGGAGAATCCCGAAACCGCTCGATTCTGGCCGACCGATGTACGGCGTCAGGTCATCTTGGCGTTTGATCGCCACGGGTCCCCTCGCAACTGGGTCGTCGAGAAGCTGCGAGATCTAGAAGGCGAAATGCTCGATGGGCGTGATGCATATGGCCGTATCGAGGAGTGCGAACAGCAAGGGAAGGCGTGGCTGGCGCTTGGAGACAGAGAGTCTGCACGACTTCTGCTCGACCGGATGATGAGAGTGTCTTCTGCGGTGGGATATCGGAAGGATTACCA
>Ga0307433_1001463_pt1 | contig 12886 bp, 11 predicted proteins | sample SalMarWE160210MG_FD_202166 | JGI IMG/M metagenome (GOLD analysis project Ga0307433, IMG submission 202166) | Salt marsh sediment microbial communities from the Plum Island Ecosystem LTER, Massachusetts, United States - WE1603-210 | ecosystem: Environmental > Aquatic > Marine > Intertidal zone >... | reverse complement strand
CCTGCCTGAGAGCCAGATAAGCATCAACGTACGTGGAATCCGCCTCGATAGCTTTTTTCAAAAGAGGTATTGCTTCATCATAGTTTTTCTGTCTCATATGTTCGAAAGCAAAACTATAAAATTTCTCCGCTTCAGAAATTTCTCCTTGAGCAACTTCATTCGAACCACTTTTATCACTGGCAGTCGCGCAACTCGTAAAAAATAATAAAAAGAAAAGAAAAAAAACCCTTAGGAATTTCACTTTTTAACCCTCCCTTCCTTTTGATTTTGGACTTACCGCAAGAATCGTTTTCTCAAGATCTTTTGCTTTAATCCAAACAAAATAGGTCTTACCCGTATCATCGGTTTCATAATAGGGGCCTTCGTGGAAGGATTCTTTAACAAGACCCTTGTAATTATTGACGAACCTGACCTCCATAACCAATTTAGTTCTATCCGAATCGTTGGCTTCGGAAATCAATCTATAACCGTTATCTGTAATCTCCAGAATAGGATCACTCGATAAATCTTCCGCTATTTCTTTCATCGCTTCTTGTTCTTTAAATAATTCATACAAATTACCTGTAGGGATACTATCATTTTCATCTTCATAAAGTCTAACCATAGATACAATATTACCAAGAGAAGAATATCCATTTAGAACTCTATTATTATCTAAAACTTCCATTCTCTCAGAATAAAAAGAATTAAAAAGGTTTACAGCCAAAGGGATTTTCTTTTTGAAAATAACTATATCATCAAGAAACTCCAATCTTTTGTCCCCATGAATATAAGAAATCATCTTATTATCGAATTCTTTTAGATCGTCTATCAGAACCGCGTCTTTTTTCGGATCAAGAACATCAATAATTTTGTCAACTTGATCTTTAATCTTTTTATGATACAATGAAATCGTATCTGCTTCATCCATCGGCTGCAAAAACTTACCCTGAACTACCAAAAGCGGATCGCCTAATTTTCTTTCAATATGATCGAATAAAAATACAACAACATCTTCTATTATAGTATCCTTTAAGCTTTCCTTCTCCAATAGATTATTCTCGATTCCATCGACCATATAACCAAGCTCTTCTTTTTCCTGCCTCATTGAATTGATAACCCTGTTTTTTTCTGCTTCTAAATTTATTCCGGATAAAAAATCTAACAGCGCATTTAATTCCGGTCCGATATTTCTATAGTCATATTGTCTGGCTTCCTTAATCTCATAAACCGCATAAGTCATGGCGGAATCGATTGGATAAAGATACCTGTATATCCTATTTTGCATAGTACTATCCGCGGTGAATAAGTTCTTCTTCAGTTCCTTGATTATACCTTCACATTGTGTGATTTTAGTTTGCGCTCTCATTACAGCCATTTTTTTTCTTGAAATCCAATCGGGATCAGTATTGATTTCTCTCCTGAAATAAGGTTCCAAAACTCTTTCCCATTCCACCTCCGCCGGATATTGTCCGTTTTTTATCATATATTTTTCAAGCGCGTTTCTAATTTCTTTCAGTCCTTTTTCGGCTTTCATCCTATGCGCCCTTCCGGCAAAAACAGCTTCCCCACCACACGAAACAAATAACAAAGTACATGTAATTACTATCAAAATCAGAGTTTTTTTCATAAAAATTAACCCTCCATTCTAACTTTGGAGCCGACGGGACTTGAACCCGTGCCCTCCTGACTGCCAGTCAGGCGCGCTACCAACTGCGCCACGGCCCCTATTCATAATCCTAATAATAATGTGATTTGTTGAATTGTCAAGATATTTATCCCCCCAAAACCCTCACTTTTTTGAACCACAAAGACCACAAAGGACACAAAGTTTTTATTTGTTTTTACAATTCAACCATTCAACTGTTCAACAATTCAACTAATCCGAAGGATTCGTAATTCTATTTGACCATTTTTCAATTCAACAAATCAACTAATCCAAAGGATTTTTAATGCTATTGACAAAAATGTAGTTAACTTTAAGATAGAATTATGACTTTATTCCTCATAAAAATGCGACTCTTGAGAGTGTTTAATTCTATTTCATCGATAAGAAAATCGAATCTTACAGTGTACTCTATTGTCTTTTTAATCTTTATAATAGGAATATTTCTTTTCTTCTACAGATTTTTTTTATTTTTAGCTCCAATAGAAGTTATTGGCGAAGTAATAGCCGATAAGATTATATCATACTCTTTCTTTATCTTTACCCTTCTTTTGTTTATGAGTAACGGAATAACGGCTCTTTCTACAATGTATAATTCTATGGAGCTCGACTATCTACATTCTACTCCCTTGCAGCCTTTTTCTATATTTTCCCTTAAATTAATAGAAACTATTTTCTACTCTTCCTGGGCAACATTAATTGGGGGAATTCCAATTGTTTTCTCTTATTTAATAGCTTTTTCTACTTTTCATATCAGAACATTGTTAATAATATTACCACTATTTGCTTTCATTACTATTCCTTCAGGTCTGGGAGTTACAATCATTATTATACTCAAAAGAATAAACCCTTATTGGACAGTAAAACAATTAGCTACAGTACTCGGGTGTCTTTCCGTATTATTTGTTTTTATTTATATAAAAACCACTCCTTATAGTCTCAGCGTACCAGACACATTAAATCTTGAAGCTTTAAATCAATTTATTCAAGGTTTAAAAGTCTCTAATCCGTATTTCCCGAACGAATGGTTTTATAAATGTACTTCCGCTCTTGCAGATAATGATTTTAAAATATTTACAAAAAACTTTATTCTTCTGTTTTCGGGAAGCTTAATTTCAATATCTATCGCATTTCTGTTTTCAAATCTATTTTATCGCACAAGCTGGATGTCAAGTACAAACAGCTCGGGGTCATTCTTGATTCATAAAAAACTTATGGCTAATAAATTACCCAAAATACTAAATATAATGCAAAAGGATATAAAGATATTCCTACGCTCTCCCCTTCAGTGGTCTCAATTAATGATAATAGGAGTACTTTTAATAGTTTATACTTTTTCTCTTAGAAGAACCCCTTTGTATGTTAGAGATCCTTTCTGGCTCTCTTTCCTCGCTCTTGTAAATACCGGTTTTATCGGCTATATAACCGCGACTCTTTCATTGCGTTTTGTATATCCGGCAATAAGCCTAGAAGGGAGAAACTGGTGGAATGTCCGAAGTGTCCCGTTATCTCCCGAACTGATATTACACTCAAAAAGCATACTTTTTTTCATAATCAATTTGTTTATTGCAGAATTTGTAATCATATTTTCTAATTATATTCTTGTCAAATACATTCTCATAGTAATTTTATCCGCAATTCTATCGGCTATTTTTTCATTGGTCTCTGTTTACTTAAATGTATCTATGGGAACCTTATTCGCGGATTTCAGAGAAACAAATCCTGCTAAAATTGCTTCGGGAGGAGGAGGCCTCCTGACCGCAGCTATAAACCTTTCATATATAGCATTATCGATGGTACTTTTTGCTACACCAATTTCCATATACATAAAAAACCGTTTGGAAGGTAACCTGATTTCGATTAGTTTACCCTTAATGATTTCATCTTCTATATTTCTTGTTATTACTCTACTAATTATATTTATACCATTTCAGTTAGCAAAAAAGAGAATAAAGAAAATAGAATAGTAGAAGTCAGTAAATTGTTAGGACGTTAGGTGGTTAGATCGTTAGGTCGTTTAAAAAAATCCGAACCAACGACCCCACGATCCAACGAACCAACCATTATAATAACCACAAAGACCACAAAGAACACAAAGAAAAAAGTTTATGTTATTTAAAACCCTTCCCATCCACAAGGTTAGAAACAACAAATAACACGAATAGCACGAATATTTTTGTTTTAACTATTCAACAATTCAACTAATCCGAAGGATTCGTAATTCTATTCAACTATTTTTCAATTCAACCATTCAACTAAGTTTAAAAGACACTTACCTTTACATATTTACCGGGGTTTTTTCTGAAATCGACAAGCAGACTATCGAGACTGGAGGATGCTTTTGTCAGATTATTGTAGAGTTTTTCATCGTAAATAAGTTTACCCATTGTTCCCTGTTTACTGTTTATGTGTTTTAAAGCTAAATCCAATTCTTTTATAGAAGAATCCATATCGTCAATAAGAACCTGAGCTTTTTCAAGGTCTTTACTTCCGCCCGCTATAGCTTTTTTTAATTCTTTTCTGTTTTCTTTTAATATAATTTCAACCTCTCTAAGAGTAGAACCAATGGTTACAAAGGCCCCTTCCTCACCTCCCATAGCCTCTCTGAGTAGTCTCATTAAATCTTCGATCTGTCCCGTTATTCCGCCGATCTCAACGGTAGAAAGACCCTTGTTCGCCGCACCCTGTAAAGTCCTGGAAAGATCGAGAAGCGTATCTGAAATCCCGGGACTCACAACAATCGTTTTTGTACCGCTGATCATAGCAACATCCTGAATCGACGCCCCGGCATCTTCTTTCAAAATAACACTATTTTCTATCCATACGGTAACCAACACTCCATCTTTCTGCATTTTCATATCAGTCACTTTGCCTTTTTTTATACCGTAAACACGGACCGGATCCCCACCCTTCAGTCCACTAACATCGTTATAAAAAATATTTAAAGTATAACCACCTTTTCCGACATTAAAATTCAAAAGCCAGAGTTGACCAAATACAAAAAACAATAAAACAACAACAATAAAAACGCCTACTTTAATAGCTTTTTCCCTTTTAACCATAAAACCTCCTAACCAAAAACAAGTCTCCCGACAAAAAAGTCGAGAATCAAAACTAAAATTGTCGAAGATATAACAGCTTTCGTTGTAGCTTCACCCACTCCTTCCGCACCACCTTCCGTTCGAAGTCCGTAATAACAGCCCATAAGTGTTAACGTCAATCCGAAAGTCATAGATTTTATCAAACCACCGTAAAGAGTTATCGGATAATAATTTAAACGTACGCCTCTCCAGAATACAACACTTGTAATATTTAAACTCATCACAGTAAATAACCAACCTCCTAACACCCCTACAAATTCAGCAATAATTGTAAGAATCGGTAAAACAAAAATTCCGGCAAATACTCTGGGAACAACCAGGTGTTCTATCGGATTTATCGCGAAAGCCTCAAGCGCGTCTATTTGCTCTGTCACTTTCATAGAACCTATTTCCGCCGCGATAGAAGAGGCAACTCTCCCCGCGACAACAAGACCCACAATAAGAGGTCCGAGTTCGATAAGCAATGCCTTGCAAACCAGCATTCCTATATATACATCGGGGGCATATTGTTTTCCCTGATAATTAGCCTGGTAGGCTGTAACCATACCCATAAAAAGCGCGGTAAACGCTACAATCGATATAGATTTAACACCCTGAAAGAATACCTGTTCCAGAAATAAATCAAACTTTCTAATTAATCCCTTTATATGTGAAAAAGTTTGACACATAAGGATAAAAACTCCACCCACATATTCTAGAGCTGAAAGTATATTTTCTTTTATAAATACCATGTTTATTTATATAATATTATTTTGCACAAAGTCAAGAAGGAATCTTTGAACGTAAGGCGTCCCGGAAACAATAGTTCCTTCCAAAATTTTATTTCCACCCGTCGCATCTGTTATGATTCCACCCGCTTCTTCTACCAGTATCCATCCGGCAGCTACATCCCAGGGAGATAAATTAAAACCTACGTCTCCATCGATTCTGCCCGCCGCGATTTCCGCTAATTGCAGTGCGGCGGCTCCAAAAATCCTTATTGAATTAACTTTCAATATCAAATCTTTCAAAGCATCCATTATTTTTCCTCTCTTCTCATACGCTGAGGAGGGAATGCCAATAGTAACTAAAACTTTATCGATATCTTTTTCACCTGAATGCTTTATTCTTTCACCATTTAAAAAAGCCCCTTTACCTTTTTCCGCGGAAAAAAGCTCATTCCTAATAGGTTCGTAAACAACTCCCGCTTTAATTTTCGAATCCTCTTCATACGCGATAGATACGCAAAAACGCGCGATACCTTTCATAAAATTATGAGTTCCGTCTAAAGGATCGACAATAAAAGTCCCCTTGCCGGAAACAGGATCTCCTTCTTCGGAACAAATACCAACACCGGGGAAATTTTTTTGTAATTCACTTACTATAAATTCTTCAGCCTCTTTATCCGCTTTGGTAACAAAATGACTATAACCTTTCTTCTCTATATCGCCCTTTTTAAGAGAACCGTAATAATCACGAATTATATCTCCGGCACCTTTCGCAATTTCAATTATCTTATTTAACATCTCTCCCCCTTAAACACCTGAATTAGCCACTGATTTGCACTGATTAACACTGATACCCTTCCCACACCATTTTCTTTTTTGTTTAAAACAACAGAACATTTTTTTTAATCCGTGTTCATCCGTGGCTATTAATTTTTTGTTTTTTCTCTGAGTCCTCTGTGTGTTTCTCTATTTTTAAATACATTCATTCTCTGTGTCCTCTGTGGTATTTTTTGTTTTTTTCTACGCTCTTGGATGTGTTCTTTTATATTCTTCTTTCAGTTTTTCGACACTAACATGAGTATAAATCTGTGTAGTGGACAAAGATTCATGCCCCAAAAGTTCCTGAACCGCTCGCAGATTGGCACCCCGGTTTAAAAGATGAGTAGCAAAAGTGTGGCGTAATGTATGAGGACTCATCTGATTTAATGTGGCAACTTTTTCTATCGCTTTCTTCACTATACGTTGAAGATCTCTCTGTCCCAATCTTTTTCCTGATTTACTCAAAAAAATAGCCCCGTTATCATAACCTCTTACTTCTGATAAATACCTATTTAAGAACTCGAAAGCAGTTTTCGCGACCGGAAGAATTCTTTCTTTTTTTCCTTTTCCGTATACTCGTAGCAATTTACTTTTAATATCGAACATAGAAATGTCAAGATTAACCAACTCTGAAGCGCGAATTCCCGTTGCGTACATTAGCTCGAGAATAGCCCTATTTCTTATATCAAAATCCGTTTTCAATTCTAAAGAATCGAGCATTTCACCCACTTCATCCTCTGAAAGAAATGAAGGAATATGTTTTTCGGTTTTAGGGGTTTTAATCGAAAGAGAAGGGTTTCTTTTTAAAATTTTATTCTTTTCAAGGAATTTACAAAAAGACTTTATCGCCGACAGTTTTCGGGAAACAGAAGACTTCTTATATCCGTAAGAAAGTAACTCTCCCATAAAACCCCTTATATCCTTTCTATCAATATCAGAAAAACTTTTTTTACCGTTTTTTTCTAAAAAAGAATTAAATTCTTCGAGGTCCGTCTTGTAACTTCTAACGGTGCAATCCGAAAATTTCCTCCTGACTAATTCTTCAATGTAATTATCTATTAACTTATCCATTTATAAAAAAAACTATATCTCACACAAAGACACAAAGAACACAGAGTTTTTTCTCTTTGTTTTTTTTACAAATCCTAAATCCCAAATCCTAAATCCTAATTTTGTCATTTCTAATGCTACGTTTTTAGCTTTTTCTTTTTAACAGCCGGAAATAATAAATTATTCAATATCAATCGGTAACCCGGTGAATTTTTATGAAATTCAAGATAAGTCGGCGGATCCCCCACTAAATGGGCATAATCTTCAGGATCATGTCCTCCTAAAAAGGAAAAACTTCCCTTCCCACACTCCCCATATATATATTTGACTGCCTTAGTATTTGGAATATCAGCCATAACAATCATATTATCTTTTATCTTTTCCCTGTTAAAACCTGTATCCTGTCCCAAAAATTCTTTTATTCTCGCAGTGTGATTCTGAGTTAAAATGGCAGGAATAACATCTCTTTTTGCCATAAAGGTACGGAGAAAGAAATAACTGTTTTTACCTCTTCTAAGCACCAATTGTGTTATATCTACATCAGAATGTTCGTAAATATTCAAAGATGTTATAAGTCTTATATTCTTTAAAAAAAGTGCATTATTATAATTAGCTCTTATATTTAAGCTTGAAGCAAATCCATCTCCGTCGATCTGAGGAGGAACAATATCTACTCCGTAGTAAGAAAGAGCAATATCCAGAGTAATGGGAGCAGAACACATCGCAAATAAAAAACCACCTTCTGCTACATAATTTTTTATAGCACGAGCCACATCGTGTTTCATTTTCCAGACCTTGGAATAACCTAAACTTCTTGCTTTCCTTTCGTTAATATTGACAACTTCTTTATACCAGAGGGCACCGGCGTAATTACTATAAAATTTCCCGTACTGTCCGGTAAAATCTTCGTGATGAAGATGCAGCCAGTCATAGTTTTTAAGAACACCACTGAGTATATCATCGTCCCATATTCTTTCATATGGTATTCTGGCGTATTCAAGAGCAAGAGAAACCGCGTCGTCCCACGGTCCTTCCGTCTCGGGTATATAGACCGCGACCCTGGGAGCTTTTTCAAGCTTTACTCTTTCCATATTCTGCCTTTCTATTAAAGCATAAATATCATTAACCTGGTCTTCAGTTACAGATACAGAAACAACTCCTCTCCTGTCGGCTTCCTTTTTTATTCCTTCAAGCCCGGGAAGAAGAAAACTACCGCCTCTATAATTAAGAAGCCATTCCGCGTTAAGCCCTTCGCTTAAAACCCAATACGTAAGCCCATACGCTTTCAAATGATCTGTCTGAGTCCCGTCCATTGGAATCAGTAAACTTGCAATTATTATAAATAACATTTGTATAAAAAATTACCGTTGTTACTCAATAAGTCAAGGCCAATACAAATGATTAAATTAACAACGAAGATGCAAAGATATGATGATTTAATCGTTAGGTCGTTAGAGCGTTAGACCGTTAGGTCGTTTTTAACTTTTCCGAACCAACGACCCCACAATCCAACGAACCAACTATTAAGAACTGATACCAGGTTCCAGTATTAATTTTTTGACATTGGACTAAAATAATCTGCGTTTATCTGCGTACTATTACTCAAAATAATCCCGTATTTAATGAAATAATATTTTTTAAATCTTTAGCGAATTTCGTTTCCAGGAGTTTATCCACATTTCCCAGTGAAGATTCGTACTTCTCATCAAAATCTATTTCACCCAGGAAAGGAACTCCAATTGACAATAATTTATTCTCTTCCTTATCATTTCCGGAAATAACCATGTTCTCAATAACTCCAATCACTTTTTTCTTTGATTCCTTACTCATCTGTATAACTTTTTTAAGCGTTTCGATAGTCAATTTTGACTGATTTCCGACCATAATAAACTCTATTCTTTTTATTAATTTTATAACGTCGAGAGCGACATCGTTTATACCCGGAGGCATATCGATAATTAAATAATCGAGATTTCCCCACCTTGTTATCGCCAGAAGTTCTACGATCGCGTTAGAATAGTCCTCTCCTCTAAAAGGCAAAGGATTTTTTCCTGTAAAATAAACGATAGACATAAATTCAATCCCATTTACATTAGGCGGAATAATACCCTTTTCTTCTTCCGGAAAAATATCCTCTACCCCGAGAATTATATGGTCGCTCGGTCCGCTAAAATCAAGATCCAGAAGTCCAACCTTTTTACCCATATTCTTTAATACCAAAGCAAGCATAGAAGATACGGAACTCTTCCCCACTCCTCCTTTACCTCCGGATACGGCAATAATTTTATTGATACCGGAAAACCTTGAATCTATAACACTAAATCTCGGATCCATAGCTTTCTCCCCCTTTTTTAAAACACAGAGCCCACGAAAGAGTCATTAGTCATCAGTCTCGAGTCACGAGTCAAAACTAAATCCTAAATCCTAATTTCGTCATCTTGTACTTCAATTACTCTCCCCCTCAATGTATTCGATCCAGACACCTCTGCCTTTTTCAACTTCAAAATCCGGGCTTCCACACGCAGGGCACTTTGAATAAACCCTTATTACATCCGGAATAAAATGCACATATTCGGACTCGTCTTCATTTAAATCTTTAATCCCTTCTTCAAAATCCCACTCCCTTCCGCAAATCCTGCATTTAAAAGAAACATTTTCCTCTTCAACAACAAATTCTCCTTCGATATTTTTCATTTTGGAAATATCTTCCAGCGCGGAATTAAATATATCGAGTTCTATCTGCTGCAATTTACCTATTTTTACTAACACTTTATTAACCTTTAAAAGATTTCTTTCTTCTTTATATTTTAAAACGGTATTAACAACCGATTCGGCTAAAGCCCACTCATGCAAAACTTAACTCCTTTTTTTATTTCAATAACCAATCGAGTATAAAATAATTAAAACGAAAGTCAAGGAGCCACCCATCCCCAAAGATAATAGGACGCAGATAAACGCAGATTTACAAGATTTTTTTTGTTGTTGTTATTGTTTGTTTTAACTAAATCCCAATCCCCAAATCCAAAATCCTAAAATTTGACTAATGACTGGTGACTGAAGACTAAGTTATCTTTTCACATTTCAACGTCTGACCTTGTTGATACGTTGATATTATTCTCAGTTACTTGGTCTTCTTTATCTAAAAACTATATCCAAGCACATAAATAATATTGGAAGCATTGTGTAAAATGTAAATATATTCTCCATTTGGCGAAGGAGCTATTAGACTGGGTCCATTACCTGTCGTCATAGTTTTAATGACTGTGTTGTCGAGCGTATGTATTACGGAAACGATATTGTCCGGTTCGTTTACTCCATAAACAAGCTGCCCTGAAGGGTGAACACATAAACCGATACCGTCCGGGCCACTAATATCGCCTACTTCAACAGTGTCAATAATAATATTATCTGAAGTTCGCACTACATAAATGTGGTTTGTCGATTCCCGAGAAACATATAAATATCTTCCGTCGGGAGAAACGGACATATAGGAATAGTCCCCGTTTATGCTGTCAGTAATTGTATTGTCAGAAGTCCTTATTGTGTATATTGCAAATCCAGCTGATACATATATATACTCGCCGTTATGTAAAGATTCTATGCTACGAGGAAATATCATTTCAACACTGTCAATCACCGTGTTGTCCGAAGTCCGGATAACATAGACCTTACATCCAAGATGAGACGTAACATACAAGTACTCTCCGTTTGGAAGTACGGTAGCATCCCAGGGATCGGGTATAAGAATTGTATCTGTTACTGTATTGTCTGATGTTTGAATTCTTATAACGGCATCACCGTGGCCGCCGCCACACATAACATATACGTATTGACTATTGGGTAGCGCAGTTATGCTACGGGGTATATCCCCCACTGGAATTTCCTTAATGAATGAATTATCAAAACCGCTAAAAACGTATACATTGTCATCAAGGATGTTTGCAACGTAAATATATTGCCCACTTGGGAGTACTTCTAAATCATTAGGAGCTCGGCCGGTTGACATAGAATCTACTACCGAGTCAGGGAAACCTATTATTAAATTGAACGGTTCGGACCATCCGCTTGTCTCTTCCATTTCATCCTGCGCATGTACTCTCACTGCAAATGTTCCTTTTCCCAAGTAGGTGCAGCTCATAGAAACAGTGTCTCCTGAAGAGGCGTAATCGCTCCAGGGAGAAATGCTGCCGTCACCCCAGTCGAACTGGTAAGAAATATCATCGCCATCTGGGTCTGTTGTAGAAGTTTGGAAAACATGGGCATAGTTAGGAAAGCCTATTATTAGCCCGTGCGGACTGTTAGGAGTCAAAGGACTTAAGTTTTCCTTATTTTTTGAGCAATTACTTAATAAAAATACGAACAATATAATTAATAATAAGAACTTAACATATTTCATTTATACCTCCTGTAACCGTTTTTAAGCGTTAAGAGTAAATATCTTTTTGTTAATTATAATAATTATATGAATAGTTTTATACGTTGTCAAGATTGAATTTCCACACAGAGATTTTCTGCCGTTTTTTTGTTTGACTAGTGACCAGCGACTGAAGACTAAGTTATCTTTTCACATTTCAATGTCTGACCCTGTTACACACTGTTACACACTGTTGATACAATTATACCACAATTATATTTTATATAACGTAGAAACTGGTGAATAATTATTTTGCTTAGGTATTTCTTCTATTATTATTTTGCTGTCTTTTTTGAATACCTTGAATGCTTTTCTACCTCTTTTCGCAGATAACACCTTATATTTACCGTTAACAAATTCAATGGCACAATGGTTATCTAATGCTATCCCAATTGCAGAATGCTTCTTTATAAAGTTTGAGAAAGACTTTCTTCTCCCAATTCCTTTTGTTTCTCCATTGAAATGAGGACAGTGAATACCTTTTAACAAGCCTAATCCTTTCACCTTAATGTAATCCCAATTATTTGGATAATAAAAGCTCCTTGAATCACTGTGCCCTGCTTCAAACCAACATACACCACCTGCACTAATACCAGAAAGGACAATTCCCTTCCGGTATGCTTCTTTTAGAATTTTGTCAACTCCCAAAAAACGCCACCTTTTCATCATTTTGAGCGTATTCCCACCGCCAACGTAGATTAAATCTGAAGAGAGTATCTTTTCTCTTAGCTTCTTTTTGGAAGGTCTTTTGTTTAACAAAAGAAGTACATCGGTTATACAACCCAATTTTTCACTATAAACTTTATTGAAATTTGTAATATAACCAGTTGATTCTCCACTGGCGGTTGGTACAAATAATGCTTTAGGATGTTTTTTATTTGTAAGTTCTACAATTCTTTTATCAAAAGGGAGTGTTTCGAATTTGTCAATTTCTCCACCACCTATTATAAAAATTTTACCCATATCGGAGTTAATATAAAATTATTTAAAAGCTATGTCAAGGAATTTTTTAGCCGTCAGCTGGTTTTTGCTTTTAGTTTTGACACAAGACGCACAACTCAAGACTCAATTACTCACAAAGACCACAAAGTTTTTATTTGTTTTTACAATTCAACCATTTAACTATTTTCCAATTTGACTGATCTGCAAG
>Ga0307433_1001461_pt1 | contig 12892 bp, 14 predicted proteins | sample SalMarWE160210MG_FD_202166 | JGI IMG/M metagenome (GOLD analysis project Ga0307433, IMG submission 202166) | Salt marsh sediment microbial communities from the Plum Island Ecosystem LTER, Massachusetts, United States - WE1603-210 | ecosystem: Environmental > Aquatic > Marine > Intertidal zone >... | reverse complement strand
GGTTACGTAGGCGAGTACGTGGGCAGAGACCTCCATGAACTCATCAGCGGAATAGAACAAAAACATTAACTCCACTCATAGTAGGAGCCTAATAGAGGTACCTTGTTGAAAACAGTGTTTTTTCTGTTTTTCCAAGCAAGAAAATGTGAACTCGAACGACTGGTTAATCACGCTGACGGCGTCTATTAGGAGCCTAATAGCAGATGATTGTTGAAAACAAACTTTTTTCTGAAAATCAGAAGCACAGCCTTAAAACACCACAAACAGTTCACAAAAACATGCTAAAACGTTGTTGAAAAACAGCTTTTTTCTATTCGCGTTTAGCCCATAATTCTTTCTTCAGCATGTCCCTCACCGCTGCCCGGATGGCGGCGCTTCGACTCGGGTACATTCCTGACCTCACTAACTCATCAAGCCCCGTCAAATAGGCTTCTGGAAGAAGAACAGTTACAAGCTTCATTCACGTTTCACCTTAGCACCTAGCATATTAACTAACTGATATGCAGCTATATCCTTAATAGAGTTTACCTAAGCAAATTCCGCATTACCGCATCATTTTGACGTTACCATTTCCGTTTTCTGAACAGTAGCAAATCTTGGTGAGTACATACATATTCGAATCCTGTATCGGTTAGCTCTTTTGCTTCTTCAGTTGCCATTGCTACGGCTGAGTTGTATTTGTCGCCTTCAAAATCAGTAACGTATTCAAATAACCATCTTCCTTTTTTGCACACTTGTCAAAAGTGCAAACTACAGAATACTGCGCTGAAGCTGTCAACAGAAGACGTCATACTGAGAGGTGCTAAATAGATAACCAAAATTTTTTAAAATACACAGATAGTAAAATACTTGTAGCCTTTGTTAAATCAGGAGGGAGATTTATCTCAATCAAAGCTAAAGAAACACAGCTATTAAAAGAATACATCATCAACGCTGAGTTTTGGAAACACCATGACACGATGCGTCAAAAGAAAATGGAAAATTTCTTAACGACAAATTCCATTTTGGCAGCTACAATTGCTCTCTTGAGCAGCAGCATTTTTTCGAACATACAGACCGTCTCGATTATTTTAATCATTGGCATTTCAATCATCGGGTTCTTTATATCTGTAACATGGAATTCTGTCATGCATAGAAATAGTGAGTATATGCATTTTCAACGGTTACAACTTTGTTCTATTGAGCGAGACCTTCCTGAAGGTTTTATGACATTTACTAAAATGTACAACGCATTTGACAAGAATGAGGAGGTTCATTTCTCCTGCATTCCAGAAACATTCAAAACCAAAATGAAAAGTGCCAATAAACTAGAGGGCGCCCTTCCGCTGATAATAGCAGTTAGTTGGTTTGTTGTTGCAGTTAGTTGTGTTGCATTTTTAATCTACATGTTTATCCTTAGTTAACGTCTCTGTTGACTCTGTCAGAGAATTTTCGGAGTTGTACATTTTTGCAATAAATAGATCAGAATTCTATTTGGTAAAAAGTAAGTTGTGGGAGAATTAGCGGGAGATTTCGTCACTGTTAGTGTTAATAGCGTTTACCTAAGCAAAATCCGCTTTGTTCCGAAACAGTGTCTAGAAGCAACTACGAAAATTATTCAAAATATTTTTTTATTTCATCCAAGGAGAGAATAGCTACATCGTTTTCTTTCAGGACTTTTTCAGCTTTCTCTAAATCGTCGGCTCTCAGAACCAAAGCAAACTTTCCATCTATATGCACAGCGGAAGAATAAGCATACTCGATGTTTAAATCGTGGTCTCCCAAAATTTTCGCTACTCTGGAAATCTTATCCTTCTCATTAGTCAAAATAACGGTCACTTCAACATTCTTTTTGGATTTAGCGAGATTAAAATTTGCATCTTCCAAAATTTTTGTCGCTCTCTCAGCGTCCTCGGTTATCATCCGTATTAACCCAAATTCTCCAGCGTCAGCAATGGACAAAGCAAATATCCTAATTTTAAACCTGTCAAGATAATCAATCAACTCAGACAGCACACCAGGCCTATTATCCAAGAAGACACCCACTTGCTGTACAGGCATAACTTTTACCTAAACTCAAGTAGACTCAAACAATATTTATATCTTCACATACCTAACATTTCATTTCCCAATCGGAGACCATAGAATTGCTCAAATGCATCGAAGTGTCAAAAAAATTCGGAGGTCTGGAAGCATTAAAAACAGTCGATTTCACAGTCAACGAAAACGAGATCGCCGGGCTTGTCGGTCCTAACGGCTCTGGAAAATCAACACTACTGAACGTTATCAGCGGAGTTTACAAGCCAGACTCAGGCAAAGTCCTATTCATGAACGAGGACATCTCGAAACTTCCGCCTCACCTAATCTGCTCTAAAGGAGTAACGAAAACTTCCCAAACTGTACAATCCTTTCCAGATATGACCACCCTAGAAAACGTGCTTACAGGCGTGCTTTTTGGACTAAAAGAAACAAAAGAGCATGACCCCCTACGCAAAGCTGAGGAACTCTTAGAGTTTGTGGGCTTAGATAAGCAAAAATTCAATGTTCCCGCAAAGAATTTGAATGTGGTCGAATTGCGACGCGTTCAGCTGGCAAGAGCGTTGGCTACGTCGCCTAAACTGCTTCTCTTAGATGAGCTTCTCACCGGTTTGACGCCGAAAGAAAGCGATGAAGCTATTGCCTTGGTGAAACTGATTAGAAAACAGGGCGTAGCCATACTTATGGTCGAGCACGTCATGAAAGTGATTATGGGTCTATGCGACCGAGTGACCGTCCTGCATCATGGCGAGAAAATCTGTGAAGGAACGCCTGAAAACGTGTGCAACGACGAGAATGTGGTGAAAGTGTATCTGGGCAAGAAATTTTCATTCTATGAAGAAGAGGGGTAAAGATGCTGGAAGTTGAAAACGTTTCTGCAGCCTATGGTCTGGTCCAAATACTCTGGGACGTGTCCTTCAAGATTAAAGAAAAAGAGATAGTCAGCGTAATCGGTCCCAACGGCGCAGGCAAAACCACGTTGGTGAAAACTGTTATGGGGTTGCTGCCTGCAAAAGCTGGAACCATCCGTTTTAAAGGCGAAAACATCGAAAAGCTTCGCCCATACGAAATCGTTAAGAAAGGAGTAACCCTGATTCCTGAAGGCAGAGAAATTTTCCCCAAAATGACCGTTGAAGAAAACATGCTCTTAGGCGCTTACACGATAAATGACAAAAGCTCAGTCAAGGAGTCAAAGGAAAGAATTTACCAGATATTCCCTGTGCTGAAAAAGAAAGAAAAAGCTCTAGCTCAGACCTTGAGCGGAGGAGAACAGCAGATGCTGGTCATATGCAGAAGTCTGATGTCCAATCCTCAGCTTTTGATACTGGATGAGCCTTCGTTAGGTCTAGCACCCATAATCGTGGGAAAGGTGCTGGATACCCTGCGTAAAATAAACGAAGAAGGCGTCACCGTGCTTCTGGTTGAGCAGAACATCCGCGACTCCTTGAACATCGCCGACAGAGGCTACGTTCTTGAGAAAGGCAAAATTATTATAGAAGGCGAAGGGAGAGAACTGCTGTCTAATGACCATATAAAAGAAGTGTATTTAGGCATTTGATGGAGAATTTTTTATGTCAGATATGTACTGGAACAAAAAAGTCGAAACCTCAACAAGAGACGAACTCCGGAAACATCAGCTTCAGCTGCTCAAAGAAAAAGTAAAGTTCTGTTACGAAAACTCCTCATTTTACAGAAACAGATTCAAAAGCGCAGGAATCTCGCCCAGCGACATAAAGACACTTGAAGACGCCCAAAAAATTCCTTTCACAACAAAGGATGACCTGAGAGACAATTACCCATTCGGAATGATTGCAGTTCATCATGACGACATTGTGGAGATACATGCATCAAGCGGAACAACTGGAAACCCTATAGTGGGAGCATACACCCAAAACGACATGGATGTTTGGGCGGAACTAATGGCGCGGTCACTCTACGCCACAGGAGTCAGACGCGCGGATTTAATCCACAACGCTTACGGCTATGGGCTATTCACGGGGGGTCTCGGATTTCATTATGGCGCCCAGAAAATCGGATCAACAATCATTCCAATCAGCGGCGGAATGACTGAGCGCCAAATAAAGCTGATGAAAGATTTAGGCTCAACAGTTCTATGCTGTACACCCAGCTACGCAATTTACCTCGCTGAAGCAATGAAAGAAGCGGGCGTTGACCCTCGAAAGGACCTCAAACTTAGAATCGGCCATTTTGGGGCAGAGCCTTGGTCAGAGCGAATAAGAGAAAGGGTTGAGAAGGAACTGGGAGTGGAAGCTTTTGACATCTATGGATTAACTGAACTGTGTGGTCCAGGCGTTTCAGTGGAATGCCCTGAACATAACGGACTGCACATTTGGGAGGACCACTTTCTCGTTGAAACCATTGATCCAGAAACTGGTGAGGTGTTACCCGCTGGAGAAGAAGGCGAGATGGTCTTTACGACTCTCACAAAAACAGGATTACCCCTTCTAAGATTCAGAACAAGAGACATATCAGTTATCGAAACCGAAAAATGCGGTTGCGGCAGAACCCATTCCAGAATGATGAGGGTAACAGGAAGATCCGACGACATGCTGATCATCCGAGGCGTCAACGTGTTTCCCTCACAGATCGAATACATCATAATGGGCTTCCCAGAATTAGCCGCACAATACCAAATCGTTCTTGACCGACCCGAGGCACTGGACATATTCACAATAAAGGCAGAATTAACAGAGCAAACTTCAAAAAGCACCCCAGAAGAACTGAATGCATTAAAGCTTAAAATCAGGCAGAAGGTAAGCAACATAACTGGAATTTCGCCGCTTATCGAACTAGTAAAACCTGGCGAACTTCCTAGGACCGAAGGAAAAGCAAAAAGGGTTCTGGATCTGCGTTCAGGCAAGATTTGAAGGCTTCCTCGTCATGAATGCAAAGATTGCAGTTGACCAACCTGGCAGTTTCCTTTTGCTCAACGGAGACGAGGCTGTCGCAAGAGGCGCTGTAGAAGCCGGCGTCAAGGTGGCATCTTCGTATCCTGGAACTCCATCCACGGAGATTCTGGAAACCATAGCAGAGGCAGCCAAGAATTTTGGTATACACGCTGAATGGAGCGTGAACGAAATAGTTGCCTTGGAAGTGGCTGCAGGCGCATCCATGGCAGGGGAAAGAGCAATCGTTTCCATGAAGCATGTGGGATTGAATGTAGCCTCTGACGCCGCAATGACGCTGGCTTATACGGGTGTTGTTGGCGGTTTGGTTATTGCTGTCTGCGACGATCCGGCAATGTATAGCAGCCAGAACGAACAGGACACGCGATATTTTGCTGTTCACTCTGATATTCCTCTTCTGGATGCAGCCAACCCTCAAGAAGCGCTGGACATGACCAGAGAGGCGTTCAAGATAAGTGAGAGCTTGCAGTTGCCCGTGATTGTTCGTTTAACTACTCGGGTGGCTCATGGGAAGGCAAGAGTGAAGATTAACGAGGTTGCTAGGAGTTCCAGAAAAGCCGAGTTTGATAAGGATGCTTCAAGATGGGTTATGGTTCCCTCTAACGCTATTAGGAGGCACAGAGTCCTTAAGGAAAAGCTGCAAACGGCAACGGAGCTTGTGAACAGCTCAAAGTTCAATGTGATTGAGGATAATGGAAAAGAAATTGGGATTGTGGGCAGCGGGATAGGCTATTACTATGCAAGGTCCGTGTTGGATACGAGCCAATTTTCTTGGCTGAAATTGGGTTTCATCTATCCGTTTCCCACGGAGTTATTCAAGACTTTTGCGTCTAAAGTGAAAAAGATAATTGTGGTAGAGGAATTAAAGCCCTTCATCGAAAGCAACATCAAATGTCTGCATCCTGAAATATTGGGTAAAATCGAGACAGGATTGGATGAAATCGGCGAGTTTACTCCAGACGTCGTTAAAGGCGCTTTTGTAGGCTTAGGGTTATGTGAGAAAACTGAGCTGCAAAATGACTTGGATTTGCCCATCCGCCCCCCAGTGCTCTGCCCAGGATGTCCACACAGAGCCTTCTATTATGCCCTAAACACGGTTAATCAGTTTGTTGACTGTAACCCCAGAAAATGTGATGGCTGCGTTGTATGCGAGTATGCTTGCTCTTTGGAGAAGGAAGAAACATTCAACCCCGCTAAGTCCAGAATAAGGGCGGTGAGACTTGATTCGCTGTCCAATATTGCGGTGACCTGCAGAAACTGCGAGGACGCACCGTGTGTTGCGGCTTGCCCAAAAGATGCGTTAAGCCAGTCAACCGAAGATGGAACCATAACAGTCTATGAGGAGAAATGTGATGGATGCGGCTGGTGCATCGCCGCTTGCAAATATGGTGCAATAACTCTGCACCCTGACACCATGAAAGCTATTGTGTGTGACACCTGTGACGGTGAGCCTGTGTGCGTTCAGTGGTGCCCCGAAAGTGCCCTGCATCTTAAGGGCAAGACAACAGACAAAATCGTCACAGGGGACATAGGATGCTACACTCTAGGGTTTATGCCGCCCGTAAATTCGGTTCAAACCTGTCTCTGTATGGGCGCCGGAATTTCGCAGGCTGCAGGCATGGTTCACGCTGGAGTCAAGGACAAGGTTTTTGCTGTTATTGGCGACTCAACTTTTTTCCATGCGGGAATGCCTGGTTTACTCAACATAGCATACAACAAATCGAATGTCTGTGTAATAATACTGGATAATAGTAGTGTGGCGATGACTGGGCACCAGCCGACACCGGGCTCGGGAAAGAATGCTTTGGGCGAACAAACGAAGATAATAGAAATTGCGGATGTTGCCCGAAGTTTGGGAATCGAAACGGTGGAGGTTGTTGACCCCTACGATGTTGAAGGAACCCGGGAAGTTATAAGAAAAATTTTGGATTATCAAGGCCCCTCAGTTGTCATATCTCGTAGACCCTGTCCTCTTTTGGTTGAACGGGGTCCTGCAAGGGAGGTTTTGGAGGAATGCAACGGATGTGGCGTGTGCGTTGAACAGTTTGGATGTCCAGCGATTTCGTTGACGTTGGAGCGCGCTGAGATTGACCCTACGCTCTGTTATGGCTGTGGAGTATGTGAGGAGATTTGCCCGTTTGATGCGATAAGGAGCGTCGAGTAGAATGGTTTTGAATATTGTTTTTTCTGGCGTAGGCGGGCAGGGCATTGTCGTTGCGAGTGACATCTTTTGTGAGGCTGCCCTCATTGATGGATGGGATGTGGCGAAGGCTGAAGTTCATGGGATGGCTCAAAGAGGCGGTTCAATAGTTGCGCATGTTAGGGTTGGCGAAAACGTTCATGCCCCGTTAATAGAGACGGGAACAGCTGACGTGATATTAGGTTTTGAACTGCTTGAAGCTGCAAGAGTTCTCCCAATGCTGAATGAAGATGGAACGGTTATAGTGAACACCAAGTATATTCCGCCCAGCACATCCGCTGCTGCATCGTCCGGTTTGACTGATGAAAAGATTTTGGACATAATAAGAGGCAGGGCACACAGAGTGTATAAAGTTGATGGGCTCGGCATCGCCACAAAACTTGGAAACATTCTTGTAGTCAACACAATCCTTCTCGGCGCACTCTCAGCCATTCCAAAGAACCTAGTTAAACCCGAGTCCTTAGAGAAGGCTATCTGCGACAGACTCAAGCAGAAATATGTAGCACTTAACCTTGAAGCCTTCAAAATAGGCAGAAAACAAATCGCGTTGGGTTAATTTTATTAACAAATCCTATAGAGTAATAGGGAAAAAGGAGAAACTGTTATGCAAAAGAAGCTAATCGCAATCGTAGTTATTGCCATCGTCGCTGTTGCCGCAATTCTCGTAGGCTGGCAGTTAACACAAACGCCCTCACCTGAGGCTCGGCCAATCAAAATTGGGCTAGTTGCATGTTATGAAAAAGCTGAAGGACAAGACATGGACCGTGCAGCCAAAATGGCTGTTCAAGAAATTAACGATGCTGGAGGAGTTTGGGTAGAAGAATGGAAAACCAAAGTAGACATTGAATTGGTGATAGTTGATACTGAAGATGAATCCGTGGGTAAAGCTGTTAGTCCTGTCACTCGGGCAGTACTAGAGGATGGGGTTGACCTTCTCATAGGCGGGTACACAAGTTCGGGCACCCTCGCTAATCAAGTTGTTGCAATCGATAACCGTGTTCCCTACATAATAACTGGTGCATCATCAAGTCTTGTCACTAGAAGAGGTCCTCAAGCCAATTATGGAGGTCTTCCTGAAGGTGATCCGTTACGGATTGATGATGCGGAGGGAATGAGTTACATGTTCCACTACTGCACAACAACTGCTGATTACAGCAAAACTGTGGTTGATTTCTTTGCCGAAACCATGAAACCGCTGCTCGACAGCACATACGGCTTTGATTCCTCTAGAAACCTTAGGCTAGCTATACTTTACCGTGATGATGCATTCGGGAAAGGCGTTAAAGATGACAGCAAAGCAATCATAGCGAGCGAAAACCTGCCCATAGATGTTGTTGTGGAAAGGAGTTACCCAGTAACCGCTACTAACTTCCAGACCGACCTTACGGTCGTAAAAGACGCCAACCCAGATGCAGTGTATGTGGTAGACTTTATTGCAGGCACAGCTGAAATCATCAAGCAGGGACAAAGAGACGTCGGATTAAACACGGTGTACATCGCCGTTGAATGCTGTGAAGACCCGCAGTTCTACACTCTACTAGGAGAGTATGGTGAGGGGCAACTTCTAGAATCGAAATTTGCTCCGTACGCTGGACCGCCATTCTACCTTTCAGCAGTCGATACCTATGTAACAGATTACCAAGCGGAGTATAGCACACTTCCAGGGATGATGGGGGCTGACACATACGACGCATTCTACATTGCCAAAGCTGCAATCGAAGCCGCAGGAACAGTAGACAAGGCAGCAGTCAGAGACGCCATAGAATCAAGTTCCATAGACCAAATGCTGATAATAACTGAAACAGGCAAAATCGAGTTCAGCACAGGAACAAACTACCACGAGATTGCGCCCGTGACCTTCATTGAACAGCTAGTTTGGAACGAAGCTGCTGGCGAATGCAGAGCTGCAATAGTGTATCCAGACAGTGCACCTGGCATTGACCCGCTGAAGCAAGCTGATTTCGCTTTGCCCGAAGGCTATGAACCTGGCAGCCCGTAAAGCTCCCAGCCAACAACCTTTCTTTTTTTATTCATTTTTACATATTTTTTAAATAGTCATGGTGAGAAATAGGTCGGTCGAACTTGCCATGTCTGGGATAATCGAAACGCTGCTTTGGGGAATCGCAAACGGCTGCATTTACATTCTGTTAGCCACGGGGCTGAACATAATCTTCGGAGTGATGAAGTTAGTCAACTTTGCTCACGGTCAACTGCTGATGATTGGGGCCTACGTGGCTTTCTCTGTCTCCACGGCGTTTGGTCTAAACACATACCTTTCTATTCTGGTGGCGATGGCGGCGATGGCGTTGGTGGGGGTTGCGCTTGAAAGACTTACTTTCCGAAGAGTTCTGGGAACAGACAAGCTGAACGAAATCTTTGTCAGTCTTGGATTAATCTACGTATTTGAAAACGCCGCTGTTCTACTGTGGGGAAACAAACTGAAGCAGATTCCGAATCCACTTCAGGGAGAAGGGCTTCTTCTAGGAGACGTCCTAATAGGATATGACCGCCTGCTAGCGATTTTGATTGTAGCAGTCATACTTGCAGCCCTTTTCATATTGCTGAAGAAAACCAAGATAGGCTTGGCTATGAGGGCAACCAGCCAAAAAAGCGAAACCTCAATGCTGATGGGCGTAAACATCGAAAAAGTTTACATTTTCACGTTCGCTTTGGGCGCAGCATTGGCAGGCGCTGCAGGAGCGCTTTACGGGATACTGTTGCCCTTTAATCCGGGCATCGGAGCGCTTCCAACAATCAAAGCTTTTGCGATAATCATGCTGGGAGGTTTAGGAAGCATACCTGGTGCAGTAGTGGGTGGTCTTCTGTATGGCATAGCCGAGACTATGGCGGTCTATTTTCTTGGTGGAATATGGCAGGACGCCATCGCTTTTGCTCTATTAATAATTGTGCTTGTGATTAAGCCAACAGGACTTTTTGGCGAAAAAGGGGAATAGACAGAAATGCAAAATTTGTTCACACAGCTGTTGGGCTCAATTGAAAGAGAGTTGCTGAATTTCCGTCAATCCGAAAGACTCTATTTTGTTCTAGGCGCCGCGGCAGTTGGTTTAGCTGTTCCCTTGATTGCAAGCGAATATGTAGTCGGCGAGGTTCTAACTCCCATGCTTATTTTCATGATTTACGCTTCAAGCTGGAATTTGTTAGCCTACTCCGGACAGGGCTCGCTGGGACACGCGGCTTTCTTAGGAATAGGAGGCTTTGCCTCCGCTTTGCTGGCGATAAAATTGAATTTGCCGCCTGTACTCTGTCTTCTGCTGGGAAGCCTGTTTTCGGCGGCGATAGGTCTTCTCATCGGTCTTGTGTGTGTCCGATTAAAGGCGTGGTTTTTGGCGATGGTTACTTTCGGTTTCTCAGTGATCATCGTGACGCTTATCAGCCAATTCGACGTCTTCATAGGCGGAATTATGGGTTTCCCCACCCCACTTATTGTTGAACGTGGACTTCCCTTTTACTACATGACATTTGCTTTAGCGGCAATATCCATCTTCGTGATGTATCTTTTGATTAAATCGAAGACAGGTTTAGCCTTCCGGGCAATACACGAAAATGAGCCTGAGGCTAACATGATTGGAATCAACATCGCAAAATACAAACTAATAGCATTTGTTCTTAGCACTTTCTTTGCAGGCTTAGCTGGAGGACTCTACGCCCAGTCTATTCGGTACATCCAAGTTTCAGTCTTTGATCCATACTACTCTTTTCTGCCCCTCATGATGGCTGTTATTGGGGGATTAAGAACAACTGAAGGACCAATAATAGGTTCGGCGATAATTGTCACCATCAATTCTTACCTGCACAAAATAGACAACATGCTGCACGGGTTAATGAGTCCGTTATTTCCCAACGTCAGCAATGTTGGTCCGCCATTGCGCATGCTGAGTTTAGGTTTGTTCCTAGTTATTGTGGTTATTTTCTTGCCAAAAGGAGTCTCCTCGTTGCTCCCCAAAATTCGTAAATATTTCCGTGAAGAAACAAAAAAGGGCGGATAACATTGAAGGGAACTGATTATTTCAGAGAACTCTTGGGAGTCAAGGTTCTTGACGTAAAGGATGGCTACTCAAAAATGTCATTGGAAATCTCCAAAGAGCACACAAATTTTGTGGGCTTCGCACATGGCGGGGTAATATTTGCGCTGGCGGACTGCGCGTTTGCTGAGGCAGTGAATTTCGGCGATAAGAAGGCTGTTGCGGTTCAGGTGAGCATAAACTATCTGAAACCCAGTTCCGAGGGGGACGTTTTGACCGCTGAAGCCGTAACCGTCTCTGAGGGAAAAACTTTCGTCCTGTGTAATATAACGGTGAGGAAAGAAGACAAGACGGTGGCTTTGTTCTCAGGATTAGCGTACAAGATAGCCTGAAAGGCGATTGATTAACTCCCTCTTTTAACGATCAGTGAAGTTGATCAGCCAAAAACTGTTCGCTAACTCTTTCTGCTTCGTCTCTCAACCATAACGCAGACTCCATGAACAACCGCAATTCTGTTTTCTTCGCAGAAGTTGAGCGCTGCTTCAGACTCGGAACCAGGCTGCATCCACACCTTTCCGACTCCAAGCTTCTTGCAGACCTTCACAATCTGGTTTGTCACCTCAGGGGGAACAACCAAATCCACAATTTGCGGCAGCTCCGGCAGGGACTCGAGGCTCGGATAACACTTGTCGCCTAAAATTTCGTCTGCGTTTGGATTCACAGGGTAGACCTTGTATCCTGCGGCTCGCAGGTCCCTGTAAACTTGGTGACCATATTTACTGGGGTCTCTGCTGGCGCCCACAACTGCAAACACGTTGCTTTTTTCCAAAAAGTCTTCTATCAGCTTCGCATCCATAACTTTATCCCATACCCCTCTTATGCCTGCAAGTCTTAAATTTTTGGTCGATGTTCTCTTGTTAGAATTTGTCTTGATCCTATTTTCAGTTCCGATTCATAACTTACTTTAGACGAGGTGGAGGACTGGCAGAAACTGGTTTTGTGAAGGGTTTATATCCTGCCCAATAACTTGGAAATTCGAGGTAAATAAGATGAGCGAAACAATAGATGATAAGGTTAAGAAAGCTCTTGAACAGGTGAGGCCACAACTGCAGGCTGACGGCGGAGACATAGAATACGTGGGATTCGATAACGGCGTCGTCAAAGTGAAACTTAAAGGCGCATGCGACGGATGCCCAATGTCAACGATGACCCTGCAGTGGGGAGTCGAAAACTTCCTCAAGAAACGCATACCCGAAGTAACCAAAGTAGAAGCAGTAAACTAACCAATCCACCGTTCAAAGGTGCCTATTTTTTGTTTCTCGATTCTACGCCAAAAAGTACTCTGTTAATTGCTGCAATGCCAGACTTGATGGCAGGTTAAGTTAGTCTTTGCTTTTCTTCAGTTCTTCTTCGATGGTTTCTAAGAAAACGGAGACGGCGGGCAACAGCCTCAAGAGTTGCGTCACGGTTTCGTAGCTTTTCGGGTAGGTTTCAAACTTCTTCATTTCTTCCCTGTTGGCTTCCAAAGTTTTCTTCATTTCTTCAAGTTCCCGTATTATATCGCCCATGAAGCTCTCAGTCATCAAAAAATACCTCGGAGAAATGAAAGGAAGCTTCTCCATCTTGTAGAGGTGTTTATGTGTTCCGGGGATGGTTTCTTTGGTGATTATGTTCATCTTTAGTAGTTTGCGCACAGCCTTTGAGATGGTTCCTGCTGAGTAGCCTGTCAATACCTGTAAATCATGGTGTGTTAACTGTTTTCTGAT
>Ga0307433_1001459_pt1 | contig 12894 bp, 13 predicted proteins | sample SalMarWE160210MG_FD_202166 | JGI IMG/M metagenome (GOLD analysis project Ga0307433, IMG submission 202166) | Salt marsh sediment microbial communities from the Plum Island Ecosystem LTER, Massachusetts, United States - WE1603-210 | ecosystem: Environmental > Aquatic > Marine > Intertidal zone >... | reverse complement strand
GCCAAAGAATGCTGTTTTGAGCATTTGTAATTTGGTAATTTGATATTGTTTAGAATTTCGATATTAGGATTTAGGATTTTCGGTAAAATGTTTATTTTATTATTCAATTATCAATAGTAACAAAGTTCGGCAGCGTGGCTGAACAGGTATAAATGGGAATTTTCAGATTTTTCTGTTCGTAGATACTAAAAGCAATGTTGGTGATGAAAAAATATTTATTTACTTCTGTACCAGCAATCCTAACGATTCTGTTAACATTTTCGGTTGACATCCTGGCTGATAGTTCGTTTGACCTGAGAGACGTCAATGGCACCAATTACGTTACCACAGTAAAATCTCAAGCAGGCGGCACCTGCTGGACTCATGGCACAATGGCATCTGTCGAAGGCAACCTTCTAATTACCGGCAATTGGGCTGCTACCGGCCAGCCTGGCCTGCCGAGCAGTATCATCAGGACTATTACGAAAAAACCGCCTCCTCTCCCTACTGCCACATCTACAAAAAAATATTTTAAGCAAGTCCGCCCCAAGCGGACAAACTACGGATGATAACGCACCGACTATGTTCATATGCTCAGGTGATTATCCATACCTGAAAAGTAACCATTATGATGATAGAACCAATTTCCAAATATGTGCGTAACGGTATCTTGCATCGTGCAAACCACGCAAGAAAAAGAAAATTAAGAATCATGCAAACAATAACAACATCAAACGCCAATAACATGAAAGACAATAATTTTAATCCTTCTTTAAAATCTCTCTGTGAAAGCATGGTAAATATAGTTATCACAAAGAAACCTATTTGAAGATACTTGAAAATCGGGGTACCAAGTCTTTTACTACTCCATTTCCAAGCTGTTCGTACTAAACCAATCCACAACCAAATTAAAAAAACAAGCCACAGAAAAAGACAAGCTAAAAGAGCAAACGTTTGAGAATCGCTGACATTCTCGTCATCCGCGCCTCCCGCAAGACCTATGAATAGACCCCATAGAAGAATTATAGCAATAAAGCTTCCAACAGCGGTTATTGAATACCAAATGCTCATCTCCGCGATGCTTCGATTTTCACATTTCTGCCTTAGCCAGTTATACATAAATATGCAGTTATACAGTATAAGACGCAGCAATTAATAATGATTAAGTCACAACATAATAATCCCTGTGGCCAAGCCATTCAACACGATTCAGCCCGTCCGACTTGGGCCGATTATTATCATTATTATTTATTCCATTATGCGTTGTTCAGTGATATCTACGCTATGGTATGCTGCAGATATATTACTGCCTATCTTGGGAGGCTCTACATCACGTCCCAAGTAATCTACCCATTTAAGCCCTTGTATTTGGTCATAATCTAGAGTCAGCCCGGCTGAGTCCAAAATGAATAATGGTGGGTCGAGGGCAGCAGATTTATATTTAGAGTCGGAATCACCAGGGACAATAAGATGCGTTACAACATAGGGCCTTTCCATGGCGTGAGATATGTGGAGTTCTTTATTATGCCACAAGATTGAGGGCTCTGATAGTGACTTCTGGATGTGCAAAAAAACGGCTGCCAATAAAGCAACTATCAATAACGGCACAATCCAAAATAGGTTTCTTTTCTTCATATTACTGGTATTACCTTATAACATAACAAAATCCAACACTTGCCCGCCATCTGTGTGGCGTGGTTTATCCGCCGCTCTGTATGGCGGATTTATCCGCCTTCCTTTTGGCGGACTTTTTGTTACTCAAACAATAAAACTATATATCCCGACAAAACCGTCTTCAACAAAACAAGCGACGAGTATCGAGCATCCAGCATCGAGTATCCGCCGTTTTTCCTCATAGCTTCTAACCGAATCATACCATATTTTAGTCCATCCGTCAATCCAAAAACTCGTTCCTCCGTACTATACGCTATCCGCCAACGCCAAATCACATAAAAAAACATACTTGTATAAAAACCACCCTTATGCTATAAAACACTCTTGTTATTAATTTACTCATAAGGAGAAACGAATATGGACGCACTTGAGCGTTATGACCCGCAGATTTACGAATTGATTAGGCAGGAAAGGGCCCGGCAGAGCGCCTGCATTCGCCTGATTCCTTCTGAAAATTACGTTTCTGAGGCCGTAATGTTGGCAAGTGGCAGTTGCTTGACCAATAAATACGCCGAGGGTTATCCTGGCCGGCGCTATTATGAAGGCCAGCAGGTAACCGACCTCATTGAGGTCTTGGCACAGGAGCGGGCGAAGAAGATTTTCAAAGCCGACCACGCGAACGTTCAGCCGTATTCCGGCTCGGTCGCCAATCTCGCCGCCTATCTCGCATTGATTGAGCCGGGCAACACGATTATGGGCTTATCTCTCCCGCATGGGGGACATCTCACGCACGGCTGGAAGGTCAGTGTCACCAGCAGGATATTTAAATCCGTCTGGTACACTGTCCGTCCTGACACTGGCCGATTGGACTATGACCAGATTGCCGACCTTGCGAAGAAGCATCAACCGAAGCTCATCATTTCCGGTGCGACCGCATATCCGCGGGAGATTGATTTTGAAATCTTCGGCCAAATCGCAAAGGATGTCGGCGCATACCACGTCAGTGACATCGCCCACATCGCAGGTCTTGTCGTCGCCGGCATTCACAAATCGCCGGTCCCGTTTTCGGATATTGTTTCGACTACTACGCATAAAACGCTGCGGGGGCCGAGGGGCGGGATGCTGCTGTGCAAAAAAGAGCACGCAGAAAAGGTCGATAAATCCGTCTTTCCGGGCCTGCAGGGCGGGCCGCATATGCACACTATGACCGCTATCGCTGTGGCAATGGCTGAGGCCGATACGCCTGAATTCGTCGCGTACGCAAAACAAATAGTCAAAAACGCAAAAGCGCTTGCAAATAAGCTGCTCGAATACGGCTTCAACCTGTCGTCCGGCGGAACAGATAATCACCTAATCCTCATTGACCTGCGAAATAAAAAAGTGCCCGGCAAAAAACTGGCAAAGGCACTGGACAGGGCAAGAATCGTTACTAACTACAACACAACACCGTTAGACCCTGCCCATCCGGCTGACCCGAGCGGTCTGCGTATCGGCACACCCGCAATTACAACACGCGGTATGAAAGAGACCGAGGCAGAGCTAATTGCCGGCTTTATCAATAAAGTCGTTGAAAATATCGACAACGAATCGGTAATCGAAAATGTCGGCAAAGAAGCGCTGCTATTAAGCTCGCACTTCCCTGTGCCAGGCCACTTTATTATCCCGAATAAAGACGCCAATTCAACACGTACCTCAGAGCTGCTGACACCCTGGCTGTTTGGCTGATAATTAGCGGATAGCGTACAGCGGAGAGCATGGAGCGTATATCCCCGCCTTCGCGGGGACAGGTGCGTGAATGCGTTAACGAGATACGCTTCACGAGAGACGCCTGTCCTCCGTAGCCTTTCGTAGCTCTATGCGAAGAAGAGGCGAAGGCGCAAGCGACGAATAAGGCGGGAATTACGGGGTTGGGGCTGATAGAATAGAGAGTAATTTATAGGAGAAAAAAAATGCCGAGATTTGAAGAGTTCAGGGAGGCCATTGGGCAGATTCTTCAAGAAAGGCCGAATTACTATTGGCTCCCTTATCAAATTGTAAAACTGTTGAGAGAACGGAATCCAGAGATTTTAGAAGGGTTAGAAAAAAAGTTCGGTACGTCATACGGCCGAGGCGGCGGAGATTATTACAGTACCGATAGCGCAATAGCGCATTGCCTGCAGGACTGGCCTGAGCGCGTGGACATTCAGTATCTTCTCGGCCAGGACCTTCAAATTGGTGACGTAAAAGCGAGCGATGAGGCAATGACAATTTACCGGTGGATTGGTTAGAAAGGAGGCCTAACATGCTTTTAATGAGTAATACGATTTGGATACTTCTTGGTGTGGCTGTTGTGATTTTGGCTGTGATTATTGGAACGAAAATAAAAGATAAATACTATTAGAAAGAAGGGGTTTTCCCCTGGGTCTTTAGTTTTAAAATGTAAAGCCGGAATGGCCGTTCCGAGGTGAGTCTTAAAGAAGCAACGGGAACTTCAGAGAAGCAGGCCCGAAAACTATAGAATACGAGATAGTCAGGAAAGGATAATGTATGGCCCAACGTCATGAGGCTAAAAGAGATGTAAGGAAGAAAGCACAAAAAACGTTAAAAGAGAAACGGTTTGCGAAGAAAATGAAGAAAGCAGGCCTGTCCGCATAAACAGACGGATAGTCGTTAGTCGCTGGTCGTTAGTGAATAGTAGCATATAGCGTGGAGCGTAGATGAGTAATTGCGTGAATGCGTTAACGCAATACGCTTCACGAGATACGCCTGTCCTCCGTAGCCTTTCGTAGCTCTATGCGAAGAAGAGGCGAAGGCGCAAGCGACGAATAAGGCGGGAATTGCAGGTGCCTCGCCAATGCGAGATACGCTTCACGAGATGCGAGATACGAATTATTTGGCGGGATTTGTGGGGGGTGAATTTGCCACGAATTAACACGAATTGAAATAGAACTTAGCGAAAAATTAACACTGGGGAACTAACTTTGAGATTAATGATGAATGATAAATGATTATTTTGCGATTGCCACGGCCTACGGCCTCGCCTGTCTCGGCGTGGCCGAGCCACGACGGGCAATGACATAATCTGTGTTAATCTGTGAAATCCGTGGTAATTAGTCTGTTGTCTTTGGTCTATTGTCTTTAGTCTAAACACCGCTCTCTGTGGCAAAAATAAATGATTAGTGATAATTTCCTTTGAGTCTTAGTGCCTTCGTGGCCCAACCAATATACTATTTACCGTGAAATCTGTGGTTAATTTATGCTTGACACCTCCGAGGGCAGCGTTTAACATAACAGCAGGTAACTATTGAACGTCGATAGTACCGGTAAGAGTTCTCTTAAAAGAAAAGGAATAAACACAATGAATATTTATGTAGGAAATTTGCCGCATAAGGTAACAGAGGATGAGGTTCGTCAGGCTTTTGCAGAATTTGGCCAGGTCACTGAGGTTCGTCTAATAACGGATAAGTTCAGTGGCGAATCAAAAGGGTTCGGATTCGTAGAAATGCCGTCTAAAGCTGAAGCAGAAAAAGCTATCCAGGAAATGAACGGCAAGGAGTTGATGGGGCGTGCCTTGAATGTCAACGAAGCCCGCCCGAAGACCGATCGTGGTGGTGGTGGGGGAAGACGAGGAGGTTTCGGTGGTGGCCGTGGCGGCGGCGGACGAGGTCGTTCTGATAGAGGCGGTAGCAGGAGTCGATACTAATGACCGGTGCTGCAGCAAGATTGAGGATTAACTGTTAAAATGAAACGGGCTCCGCATTATACGGAGCCCGTTGGTTTTTCAGGTGCGTTTGATTAAGAAGGGGTTACGTTGGTCGCACACGGGCCTTTTTTGCCCTCTCCGACCTCGAACTCGACCTTCTGTCCTTCATCAAGATTGGCATAGCCGCTCGTCTTGATTTCCGAGTGATGAACGAACAAATCTTCGCCGCCACTGTCGGGTGTGATAAACCCATAGCCTTTTTGCCCATTAAACCATTTTACTGTACCTGTACTCACTAAAGTGCTCCTTTGGCCTCTAAATGGCCATAAAATTTGTCTCTCGCATTGTTTTAAAGAGGATATTCTTGAGAGACGTGAGAATAAACCCTACTAAAAGCTATATTACAAACGCTTATTATACCATAATGCCAGCCATAATTCAATAAAAATAAATAAAAATAATTATAACGGCCTAATTAGTGAATAGTCGTTCTGCTCTGTTGAAAAGCTTAAGCGACACGCCTGATTATCATCAGGTTGTGGGTTAAGACCCTCAACAAGCACTCACGCTCACGCGAAACCTCTGTTCGATTACGCAAAGATGATCCCAACAGCCGTTTATTGCGGCTGAAAACACTCTCTATTTGCCAACGATTATTATAAATCTTCTTGTCAAACTCTTCTTTCGTTTGCCTGCGATGTCTACCTTTTGGCTGTCTATCAAAGCCACGAAGATTCAGCTTTATCATCGTCTCCATGCCAAAAATTTCACGGGATATACGATGATTCGCTTCACTGTCATAACCTCCATCAGCAAGCATCCTTTTAAATTGCACCTGTTTATAAGCCTCACCAACTGCTTCTTCAAACAAACCAAAGTCATAACCTGGCCCACGAGTAACTATGCAACTTGCGATAAGATGTGTTTGGGTATCACAAACTACCGTGATATTAGGCCAGGTTCGACGAAAATACGATGGCCGTTTGGTACAGTTGACAAAGTGACGACTTATGTGATGGGTTTCCAGTCCGGTGGAATCAATCGCACCTTCCGGAGGATTGTTGAGAATTCCAATTGTCCAACCCTGCTCAAATATGGCAGCTAACAGCTTTTCAAAAGCCCTTTTTTTAACAACCGCTTTTCGGCATAACAAAGGGTTGAATAATGCGGTATGTCCTTCAATCCCAAGACCTTGCGTAAATCCGAGAAGTCCCCGATCATTTGTACGATACCACGATAGTCTGTTTTTAAAAACTGTCGAAGTACCAAAATGGCGAACAACTGGTGCTGTGTAAAACGCTTTGGTGAAAACGGATGCGAGTAGGCTGGTAGGGAATCCTCGGCTGTCCGTAAAGCTGTTTTGGCCAGTGCTACCGGCGATTTGGTCATTTTTCTTTTTGTTTCCATACATCATAATTCGGCCTGCTTATTCAAAATCCTTTAAGCTTTTCAACAGAGCATAGTCGTTAGCCAAGTAGAAGGGGCGACTGTTTCGCAAATATTCAAACAAATTATGCGAAACAAAGCCAATTTCAAAAACGACAAAATGAACGTAAGCTATTGTTTAACAATGAACTACGAACAAATAACTATGAACAATGCCAACAAAACCAAACCCAAACAAACCCAATTGCAAAGCCGCCGTTTCTCTAAGCACTTTTTGGCTTTCACTTTCCTTTGCCCAAGCTATAATCTGGCCATGCAGAACTGGACGATACAAAAGCTTCTAAACTTGGCTCTCTATGGCAAAAAACTAAAAAACAGATGAGATTTGTAATTGATTTTGTATATTTGCTGGCTGGGGTGATTTATAGCCCTAAAGTTATATATCGTGCCGTGAGGCATAAGCGATACCGGAGCGGCTGGGGGCAGCGATTTGGTAAAATCACGCGAAAAGAACCGGCCAAAAAATGTATCTGGCTGCACGCTGTGAGTGTTGGTGAGGTTAATGCGGCAAGGACAATCATCGAAGAGCTTGAAAACAAATTCAGTAGTTTTGAAATCGTGATAAGCACTACGACCGATACCGGCTATGCCCGTGCGAATGCCTTATTTAGCAACAAGCATACGGTATTTTACTTTCCGTTTGATTTTTCCTGTGTAGTGCAGCGTGCCTTTCGTGCTATTCGGCCGGCACTTTGCCTTTTGATGGAGTTGGAGGTCTGGCCGAATTTCGTTCAAATAGCGCAGAAGCTGAACATACCCGTTGTTGTAATCAACGGCCGAATAAGCGGTAGAAGTTTTCCCAGATATAAGATAATAAAACCGTTTGCTAAGACTATCTTTCAGAGGGTTAGTCTCGTTCTTGCCCAGACGCAGGAATATGCACAGCGGTTTAAGGAAATCGGCTGTCCGAACGAGGCAGTCATTGTTACCGGTTCGTTGAAATACGATACCGCCCAGATTGCCGATAAAGTCACAGGTGCGGATGAACTTGCAAAGCAATTGAATGTCGGTGATGAGCGGTTATGGGTTGCAGGCGGTACCGGTCCAAGCGAAGAGAAAATCATCCTTAATGTTTTTAAGGGCTTAAATCAGGAGGAACAATTTAAAAACTTACGTCTGGCAATCGTTCCGCGTAAACCAGAAAGATTCGAAGATGTAGCTCAGTTAATAAAAGAAAATGGCTTTGATTTAATCCGCTACAGCCAAGCAAAAAAACCTGCTGCAGAAAAATCTCAAATCGATACGGTTATTCTTGGTGATACGATGGGCGACCTGAGGAAATTCTATTCGCTGGCGACGATAATTTTTGTCGGCAGGTCGTTGGTACCGATGGGCGGCTCTGATATGATGGAGGCGGCGGCTTTAGGTAAATGCACAATATTCGGGCCTCATGCCTTCAATTTCAAACAGACCGTTGACGAATTGTTAGCTGGCGATGGTGCAATTATGGTCGAAGACGAGCAGGATTTGCTTGATGCTATGAAAAAGTGCCTTAGCAAGCCGGGCTTTGCCAAAAGAATCGCCCAAAATGGCCAGGACGTAATCCGAAAAAACCAGGGCGCAACTAACAAAACTATAGAGCACATCACAAAGTTTCTAAATTCTGCCTGATATTTTCCAATTCGGTTGCTTTTCTGCTTGAAAATTAGGCAGGAAGATGTTACACTAACTTTGCTTCTTTAGTGGCAATAGCGCTTACAAAGAGGAAAAAATGAAGAGGGTATTAACTCTTACATGTATAATCGCTGCAGTGATGCTAACTGCTTCATCAGCAATAGCCACAGTGTATCTTAATTGTGCAGATTTAGGAAACGGTGTCGTTGAACTAAGTTATGACTCATCCGAAGAAACAGTGCCTGTAAGGGCTTTTGCCCTTGATGTTGAAGTAAGTTCTGGCATTATTACCTTGATAGGAAACTTAAGTGCTCATTACTGGATTTATCCAGGATCAATCATTATTGATGAGTTTGGTGAGGTAGTAGATTTAGGTTCACCTGTTGCACAACCGGAAGACTATCCAGGCGATACGTTAGGTGGCCTTGGCACATCTGGGATGACCCTCGAGATGGGGTCATTGTATGTCGGTGAAGCTAATGCACCGCCCGCCAATGGCGTTTTGTGCACATTTATTGTTTCTGCCGAGTGTAATGTAAACGTCAGTGAAAACGGAATACGCGGCGGTGTAGTATTAGAAGACCCAGTGATTGACCCCGATGTTTACGCACCTCCGTTATTAGGGGTTTTACCTCCAGAATTGGGAGTGTATGATGGAGGTACTGGGACGGTTGATGACCCCTATTTGATTTCTGCAGAGGAGATGTTGAATGCTATCGGAGCCAATCTTGGTGATTGGTTTAGGCACTTCAAGCTGGTAGCGGATATAGATTTGGGCGATTATACCGAGACAGATTTCAATATCATTGGCATTAATTTTAACAATCCATTTATAGGCACTTTTGATGGCAATAACCACAGGATTCACAACTTTACCTATAACTGCGCTGATTCGGATTTTATTGGCCTGTTTGGTTACGTCGATGGCAGTGGTGCAGAAATTAAGAATTTGTATTTAGATAGTCCGAATGTCAGTGCTGGAGGAGGTTGCAATGTTGGCTCTCTTGTTGGTTATTTAAGAAAAGGAACCATATCACGCTGTTGCGCTATTGATGGTAGCATCTCTGGAGGAGGATCTGTTGGTGGTTTAGTGGGACGAAATTATGACGGCACGGTTATAAACTGCTATGCAAGAGCAGATGTCTTGGCAGATTCTAATGCAGGGGGTCTGGTGGGTCGGGGTTATGAAACAATTTTAAATTGTTACTCAACTGGAAATGTTCCACAAGATACTAACATAGCTGGTGGCTTGGTGGGGTATAACCACGGTATTATTTCAGATTCCTTCTGGGATCAGCAGACTAGTGGGCAGGTAGACGGTGTCGGTGGTACAGGGGATATGGGTGTATCGGGAGTTGAAGGTAAAACAACAGCCCAAATGCGAATAGAGAGCACATTCACGGCTGCAGGTTGGGATTTTGAAGGTGAGAGCATCAACGGAACAGAGGATATCTGGATGATTCGTGAAGGCAAAACCTATCCAAGATTTGCGCGGCAAATACCCAAAGGGGATTTTGTCGGAGATGAAGGAGTAAATATTGCTGACTTTGCTTTTTTTGCATTAGCTTGGCGAAGCAGTTATGGTGACAACAATTGGAATCCTTTATGTGATATTTCGGAGCCGAATGACGGAGTTATTAATGAACGCGACCTCGGTGTCTTTGTCAACAACTGGTTACTGGAGGTACCATGACCTGAAACAGGAAGGAATTATTAAAGAGATCACTTAATCATCACTTCCTCAATTTCTTTGCCATTGCTTTAATATGTTCAGGTGTGGTACCGCAGCAGCCGCCGATGATATTTACGCCGAGTGCGTGTATTTTCTCTACAGCCGAGGCAAAATCTTCAGGCGATACTTTGTAAACAGCTTCTTCATCAACCAGTTCCGGCTTGCCAGCATTTGGTTCGGCGTAAATCGTCACTCGTCGCTCGTCGCTCGTCGCTCGGATTTTCTCTAAGGCCATAATTTCCGAAACGAACTTTTCCGCCAGCTCTACATATTCATCGAGTGTCGCTGAGCCACAATTAAAACCTACTGCATCAACTCTCAGTGAAACAGCTTTTGAAATTGCTGATTCGATATCGACTCCCATCATAGTTCGGTAATCTCCGCCGGAACGGTCGAAGGCGAATGACGCAAATACAGGCAAATCGCCGCTAACTGATTTTACCGCTTCGATTGCGATTACCGCCTCATCAAGAGCCGTCATCGTCTCAATTATAAAACCATCCACCCCCCCTGCCAGTAGTGCCTTTGCCTGCTGGATAAAGGCATCTTTTAAGTCCTTCGGCTCTAAATTTCCCAGAGGTTTTAGAAAATCTCCGCTTGGCCCAATATCGCCCAGGACATACTTTTGCTCCCCTGCTGCTTTGCGTGCTATTTTCGCACCTGCGGTATTTATCTTTTCAACCTCTTCGGCAAGGCCGTGCCGGCCAAGAGCGATTTTGTTGGCTCCGAACGTGTTGGTAAGAACCGCGTCGCTGCCTGCCAGAAGATAGGCCTTGTGGATATTAGAAACGATGTCAGGCGATTCGATATTGAGATAGTCGTTGCACTTGCCCACTTCAATACCGGCTGCAATTAACTGGGTTCCCATCGCCCCATCTAATAGAAACAAGCCTTGTTTTATTTTCTCTTTTAAGCTCATAGATAAACTCCACTAAAAATAGCGAATGACAATAACAAATGCTATACGTTTTATTTGCTATGGTTGTTCAACAGTATTATTATCAACGATTTTATAAATGTTCTTGAATCCCCGTGGCTGTGGACGAATAAACAAGCGCCTGCGTTGCTCATCGCTGAAGCTCATTGATTTTATGGAGCCAAGAGTAATTCGGACCGAGTCTTCTTCACCATCGGCACGGTTGATAATCTTTACAGAAGTTGGCACAAGAAAGTCTTTGAGAACCTCTTTGTATTTGTCCAGTTCCGCGATAACAGCAGCTTGGCCGTCAGCGTTGAAGTATTCGATTTTTTTAATGAGGTAATCACGGCTGTTATAAATATGTATTTTTTTGATTATTGTTGCCTGTTCGTTGCGTTTTGTAAGCACATCAAAAACGCCTTCATTCGACAATGACCAGTTTTCTTCACTGCCGATTTCGACGATTCCGAGAGTATCGAGCACAATTTTAGGGCTGAGCAGCAGCTTTCCGGTAGAAGTTCCTTCGGTCCATTGTCCCCACCAATAGCTGTTGATTTCTTTTGGTTTTATTGCCAGCCAAAATTCGGTTTCGTTTGAACCGGCAATAAGTCCCTTCGGGTCGAAAGCTATATCGCCCTGCATGTAAATTTCACTTGGGGGATTGACCCAGAGTTTTACAGGGAAGTTTTCTTTATGTTTTTTGCCGTCGGTATAATACTGCAGTCGGCACCGGCCGTTGGCTTTCAGTGGTGGTACATTTTGTGAGCGTGACCTCAAGATAGATACAGAATCAGCTACAGATTCCTTGCCCGGATAGACTGTTACAGGTATTCGTATCTGAGGTGCACAGCCATTAAGTATTATTAACGCAACAAAACTGATGGCTAATCTGTGGTTATAGTGTTGATAACTCACTTTAAATCCGTTTGTAGAATCTCGCCTATCTGTGAGGTTAATTGCTCAACTTGCTCCTGCTCAAGATTGGGATTGAACACCTCGACGAAATCGTTCTCACCTGTTATTCTCAATCGCCAGGTTTCCCTGCCGTTTTCTGTTCTCGAAGAGTCGTATTTAAGGCACCTTTTTCGCATTAAAATCAAAGCCAGCACGAAGCGAAAATTTATTTTTTCCTGCTCACTTTCATTTTCCAGTCGCTGGAAAAAGGCCATCAGCATCTCATCATCAACAAAAATCGGTTTTTTCTGGTCGGCAGAGGGGAGCTTTGTTTTCCAATAGCAAAATACATCCGGGTTTTCACTGTTCCAGTAATCGGCGCAAAAATCCCTGCGCAGCAACCCCTGGTCGGTTTCTACCAGAGCACCAAAGTACTCTTCGCTTGGCTCGATTTTTCTTCCCGTGCCGTAGCATTGCCCCAGCGGCTTATCTATTTCCCACTCATCCATGTTGCTATTGCCCAATAATACCTGAAAGAATCGCCTTTTGAGAGCTATTTAAATCTGCCTTCTTTTCTATGCTGACTTTGACCTCACGCTCAAGAGCAGGTTGTTGGCCTTTCGCCCCACCTAAAGTTATATCCAGATTAGTTTTCTTTCCCTCCCTCAACACAGTTAGTGTAGCCTTATCTCCCGATTTCAATTTTTTTGCCGCTCTCTGTATATCTTTTATCGTCTTGACCGGTGTTCCGGCAACAGCGATTAACTTATCACCGTCTTTGTATCCCGCCTCTTCAGACAACCTTATGGTCAATCCCTCCTCGGTTTGACCAAGCCATATCATTCGTAGTAACACATGAACGGCATAATATCGAGCTATTCGCTCTTCTGTGATTTCCTTCTTCATGTCCAAACCTATATAGCCAAGGAGTTCCTCAAGTGGTAGCTCATCATTTCCGGCAACGTAACTTTTAAAGAACTCCGCATGGTCTGTTCGTGCTATACTGTCCGCGAT
>Ga0307433_1001453_pt1 | contig 12945 bp, 7 predicted proteins | sample SalMarWE160210MG_FD_202166 | JGI IMG/M metagenome (GOLD analysis project Ga0307433, IMG submission 202166) | Salt marsh sediment microbial communities from the Plum Island Ecosystem LTER, Massachusetts, United States - WE1603-210 | ecosystem: Environmental > Aquatic > Marine > Intertidal zone >... | reverse complement strand
TGTCGTAGATGTGCTTGTAAGGCAGTTCTAACGAGCCATCCTCGTTAGGTTTCGCGAAGGCTTGAACATCCCCCATCTTATCGATCACTCTGGCTCTGAAATACAACAGGATTTCCAGGAAGTAGGGTATGAAGAGCCATAATGCGATTTTCTCCATGTCTCCCAGAATAGCCAAGGTGGCAATTAGAGCTCCAATAGCATACGTGAAGGAGTTGCCGGGAAAAACCTTTGCAGGATACCAATTGAAAGCCAGAAACGCCATCAGAGACGCACAGACAACGAATGCTATCAACGTAATCCACATTCTTTCAGGCGCAATCAGTCCTGTGAAGCCGAAGACAGCGAAAATTACTAGACCCATGCCTGCCTCCAGTCCATTATATCCGGCGAGAAGGTTGAATCCGTTTGTGGAGCCGATTACCTCCAAGGGAATAAACAAGAGGGGATAGAGCAGCCCTAGGTCCACGTTGCCCAGAAATGGAAGTTCTATGATTGTTTGGTTGAAGTTCAGAACGGTTAAGGGAAGAGCTATGGGAATCGTGAGTAAAACCTTCTGAAGTTGACTTAGTCCTTCTTTCCACCCTAAGATGTCATCGATGAACCCTATGAATCCCGCCAGCAAAACCGTGGCTGTGATGGCGAATGCCTCAACAACATGTACCGACGGGGTTCCAACCAGAGAGAAGGTTTTCAGGAAGATGTATATCAGCAGAGCGAAGCAGATGACTATTGCGACAACCAATCCTCCTGACCTTGGAACAGAGGGATAATCAGGCTTGTTCATGTCCTTTCCTACAAGTTTTGCTGTGTCAGCTGATCTGATCCATTTTTTTGTGAGAAACAAAGTTGCAAAGAAACTGAACAGCAGAACCAGCCCAGCAAGAATCAGCTCATCGAAACCAACTGACAGAAAATCAAGGAAACCAGCGAGGCTGGCGTTGAGAAATGTTGTAACAAGGGACAGCAAAGTAAAGAATGTTAAAACAACCATTTCCCGTATCCTCGGTTAAGATTTTTTTAGCTTGTTTAAAGTGCATCTGTGTCATTAAAGACTTAAGCGTTGCCCATGAAAATGTGTTAACGAACAGGTTTTTATTTTGTCCAGACGCCTCTTCCGAATCCGCGGTACACAAAACCTGCCTTTTCTGCCTTGGCGGGGTTGATAACTTGCCCCATATCCACTATGGCTGCAGGCTGTTTCATCAGCATCTGGGTTCTCTGTAGATTCAACCGGCTGAATCGGTCATGCGCCACTGCCACAACTAGGCAGTCTGCTCCCTCAACAGTCTTAGATAAAGTTGCCTCAGCGTCATAGCTCATCCTCAAAAGTTCCTTGTGAGAAAAAAAGGGATCATAAACCTTGACCGATGCGCCTCTCTTTTTCAGTTGGTTCACCAGTCTCTTTGTAGCAGAATTGGCTGCCCGCTTCCTGTTGGGGACTGAAGAGATGCCGAAGACCGCAATTTTGGATCTCCTTAAACTCTTTTGGCACGTTCGCAGAGCATCCCTTAGCAGACGTATTGCATGGTCCATTGTTTCATCGTTTATTTTTGCAGCCAACGACAACAGACGAAGCTTAACATCTACCGCCTCTGCCTCTTCAACCAGAAAATAGGAATCTCTTGATCTATAAAGTCCAGTCATCCTTGAAAACTTCAGAGGATTAATTATGTTTCGCACTTTGACAAAGTCTATTTCCGCCTTCTCGCAGAAGTGGGCGAACTCGTTTGCGAAGGCAATGTTAACGTCTTTGTATGATTCTTCCAGCAGCTTCACGGCTTCTGCAGTTTTTATGTCTTTTACGCGGACGATTTCTCCTTCCGTGATCGTGTCCAGGATGAGGCACGCAACTTTCAAGCTTCGTTTGGTTAAGCCGCCAACAACTTTTGTGCAGTTGGATGCGTCCTTTGAGAGATGTGTTGAGTTATTTAGGGTGGAAGAGTATGCTAGACCGAAGTCTTTCCCAGCTTCTAATCCGGATGCTGTTTCCAGAGTTTCTTTTGCCACGGTTTCGGTCATTCCTGGACCCATGGTGTTCTGGAAGATGATCAGAGAGCCTGCGGTTAGGCTCAAGCCAATGAGTTTACATATTTTTTCGAGGCGTGAATAGTCTGGTTTCTTTCTTTTGTCCAGAGCCGATTGGATGCCGATTATTATGATGTTGCTTTCTGAGACTGCCTTTCTGAGGTTGGTTGTTGCCCTAAATCTGCCATTCTTTATGTGCGGTTCTATGAACTTGCGGAAATCGGTTTCAGTGAAGGGAGATTTGCCTTTCTGTAGCTGGTGAACTGTGTGGCTGCTAGAGTCAACGCCAATAACGCTGAAGCCTGCTTCGATGAAAAGGTAAGCCGTAACTAATCCTGTTCTTCCGCAGCCCACAACACAGACAGTGATTTCTCGCCGCTTCTCCGGCGATTCCAAGTCTTTGCCTGCAAGCTTCATGACTCTAGACATTTTTTTCTCCTTCACTTCATTATTTGCCTGTGTTATTAATAGGTGGCGAACATTTTTGTTGCAAGCAGATTAAATAGGCAGAAAATTCTGTCGTTTGAATTTGACGTGAAACTGTAAAATTTTCAGGTTGCTTTTAGGCTGCCCAGTTTATATTATGTGCGTGGATTCTGGGGCGTCCTCTTTAACTTCTTTGGAGTGGCAGACGGTGACGTTTCTGGATAGGGTGACGTTGTCTCTGATGGTTACGTAATCGCCGATTACGCATCCGTCCATGATTGTTGCGCCTTTGCCTATTGTGGCGCCTTCCCCTATAACTGCGCCCCTCACTGAGGCATGATCCGAGATTGTTGCCTCTGGGAAAACCACAGAATTCTCTAGAGTAACGTTTCTGCCCAAAACCGTGTCTCTTCCGAGGATTGCGTAGGGTCCCAGTTTTGTGTTCTGTCCAACGGTGACTCCCGCGTCAACCATAACAGGGTCGCTGAATTCGACTGCCTCACCTATGTTTGCGTCCTTTCCGAGCAGCCGTTTTTCTGGTTCCGCGTCAAGCATGAGCCTGTTTGCTTTCAGGTAATCTGCAGGTTTTCCGATGTCAATCCAGATTTCTTTGAATTCGTGACCGAAAAGTTTTCCCTGTTGTGCCAGTTTCGGGAATACTTCATGTTCGATGGAGACTGGGCGCCCGCCTGGAATGTGGTTGAAGATTTCTGGGTCCAGCACGTAGACTCCGGCGTTGATGAGGTTGCTTGGAGCTTTTCCGGGGGGAGCCTTCTCTATGAATTGGGTTATCCTGTTTTGGTTGGCTAGTTTCACGGTTCCGTATCTGCTGGGGTCTGCGACCTTGTAGAGCGCTATTGTTGCAATCGCCTTGTTTTGTTTGTGTTTCTTTATGAGCGTCGTGTAATCGATGGTGGTGAATATGTCTCCGTTCAGTACCAGAAACGGCTCTTCGTAGCCAATAGATTCTTCGGCGTATTTGATGGCTCCGCCTGTGCGCATGGGCTTCTTTTCCAGCGAATAGGAGATTTTGATTCCATGCTTTGATTTGCCGTAGCGTTGCATGAAAGCTTCAGCCATATATTTCACCGCCAAAGTAACTCCGTCTACTCCGGTTTCTGCTAGGCGTTCCAGTGTCCAGTCTAGCAGAGGCTTGTTCAAGACGGGAAACAGAAGCTTCGGTCGGGTACAGCTTAATGGGCGCAGTCTGGTTCCTACGCCTCCAGCCAGAATTATTGCCTTCAATCCGTTTCAGCCCTGAAACAGTAGATGTGAGTTAGGTAAGTAAAAGTTTTGTGAAGGTTTTGAGGTTAACCTTTAACTGGATAAGATTTAATTTAAGGCTTACAGGTATGTTATCTCTTGCGGCTTAGAATGCGGGGGTTGCCAAGCCAGGTCAAAGGCGCAGCCCTGAGGCGGCTGTCCCGTAGGGGTTCGTGGGTTCGAATCCCACCCTCCGCACCTTTTTTAAGTGATGCTTAAATGCTAAGTTGAAGTGTGAATATTAAGTTCAACAGACACGTGGAGGAAGAAGCTATAGCGGCTAAACGTTCTGCAGCTAGAATTGCCGTTGTGATTCCCACCTTGAACGAATGTAGAGCTGTGGGAAAAGTGATGGGCGGCGTGAAACAGGTTATGGATGGCTATGACTGTCGGGTGCTGGTTGTGGATGGGCATTCCACGGACGGAACAGACAAGATTGCCCGAGATATGGGTGCCACTGTCATTTATCAGCGGGGCAGAGGTTACGGGGATGCCTTGAAAACTGGCTTTTTTCATGCTAGGAAAAGGCTGGATGCTGAGGTGATTGTGATGATGGATGCCGACTTAACTTATGCTCCCCATGACATACCCCGATTGGTGGCGCCTGTTTTGGGGGATGAGGCTGACTTGGTGGTGGGTAACAGGTTTGCTGGGATGCAGAAGGGGGCAATGCCTTTCGTTAACAGGGTTGGGAACAGAGTGCTTAGTCTAGTTGCGAAGTTGGCTTTGGGACTTAACGTGTATGACACTCAAAGTGGCATGAGAGCCTTCACGTCTGAGCTTCTGGAAAGGATGAATTTGGTGGCTGTGGGTATGCCTTTAGCCATGGAAATATTGGCGGAAGCCCGTTCTGTTGGTGCTAGAATACGTGAGGTGCCAATAATTTATAGTCCCAGAGTGGGGGAGACAAAGCTTAACCCCATAAAAGACGGCGGCAGGATACTTGGAATCACGGTGAGGTTAATGTTTGATGTTCGACCCCTACTTTTCTTCGGCAGCATAGGAACAATTTTGGGGATAGTGGGTTTACTTCTTCACTACATCACGCTTCCCATAGAACTGATGAATGTTGTGTTTCCGTTTCTATTCATGATCGGCGGCATACTGCTGTTCTGGTTTGGCTTCGTGATAGTCCTAATCAAGAAAGCTAGAAGACGCAAGTGACGCTGAAGCGCCGCACCCGAAGATATCCTGATGAATGGAAAATAACGTTCAGGGATTCGAATTCCACCCTCCGCGCCATTTTACTTGTAAACTAGATGTCTGTAATGTGCTTGTAAATGGTCAGCATTCCATTTTCGAACTACTTTCTTGTCAATTTTGTTTTCTAATGAATAAATGTAATAAAGAATTACGGGTATTCTAATAGAGAGTTGAACAAGATAGTTCACCATCAATAATGTAATACTGGTAAGCTGTGGAAGAAATGGTGAAGCCTGAGGAGAAAGCAAGGGAAGTTATTGACCAGCTTCTTAGTGAGGCTGGATGGGCTGTACAAGACTACAAAGAAATGAATTTGAGTGCTTCTCTTGGTGTTGCTGTTAGAGAGTTTCCTCTTAAGATGGATTCTGCTGATTATATGCTTCTTGTTGACCGTAGACCTGTGGGTGTGGTTGAGGCTAAACCGTTTGGGACTACTTTGAGTGGTGTTGCTGACCAGTCTGAACGGTATCTGCGTCTTATTCCCGACAGTTATGGTCTGGATGAGGCTCCTCCGTTTGCGTATGAAAGCACGGGTAAGGTTACATATTTTAGGGATTCGAGAGACCCTGATTCTCGTTCACGAAGAGTCTTTGCTTTTCATAAGCCAGAGACGATTCAAGATTGGCTTTCAAGCAGGGAGACTCTTCGTGGAAGGCTCAGACAGATGCCTCCGTTGATTACTGAGGGGTTAAGGAAATGTCAGAAGGAGGCGATAGTGAATCTTGAGCGGTCTTTTGCTGAAGGCAGACCTAGGGCTTTAATTCAGATGGCAACTGGAAGTGGGAAGACATACGCTGCGGTTAGTTTTGTTTACCGTTTGATTAAGTTTGCTGGAGCAAAAAGAGTTCTGTTTTTGGTTGACCGCAATAATTTGGGGCGTCAAACTTTCAAGGAGTTTCAGCAATACAGGACTCCTGACGACAACAGGCTATTCACTGAGCTTTACAACATTCAGCATCTGACCAGTAATAATCTTGACCCTGTAAGCAGGGTTTGCATTTCTACCATCCAGAGAATTTACTCTATGTTGAGTGGCGAAGAAGTAGAGGAAGAGGCTGAGGAGTATTCTCTTTTTGAGGACGTAGCAAGTGCTGGGAGACCGAAAACTGTTGTGTATAATCCTAAGATTCCGATTGAGACTTTTGATTTTATTATAACTGATGAGTGCCACAGGTCTATCTACAATCTTTGGCGTCAGGTTCTCGAATATTTTGATGGGTTCATAATCGGGTTGACGGCGACGCCTTCCAAGCAGACTCTGGGCTTTTTCCACAAGAATTTGGTTATGGAGTATAGTCATGAGCGAGCTGTTGCAGATGGCGTTAATGTTGGATATGAGGTTTACAGGATAAACACCAAGATTTCTCAGAAGGGCAGCAAAGTCAAAGCTGGATTTCAAATAGATACACGTGACAAACTAACTAGAGAAAGACGATGGAAACTTCTCGATGAGCCACTGGAATATGAAGCTAGACAGCTGGACAGAGATGTGGTTGCTGAAGACCAGATACGAACTGTAATCAGAACTTTCAAAGAAAAATTGCCTACTGAAATTTTTCCTAACCGAAAGGAAGTTCCTAAGACGTTGATTTTTGCTAAGGACGACTCTCATGCAGAGGACATCGTTCATACGGTTCGTGAAGAGTTTGGCAGGGGCAACGAGTTTTGTAAAAAGATAACGTATAAGACTACTGGCGAGAAGACGGATGATTTGATTGCCAGTTTTCGTAACTCCTACAATCCAAGAATCGCTGTTAGTGTGGACATGATTTCTACGGGGACAGACATCAAACCGCTAGAGTGTCTGCTGTTTATGCGAGACATTAAATCAAGAACTTATTTTGAGCAGATGAAAGGAAGAGGAACAAGAACAATTTCCTCAACAGATTTAGAATCTGTTACTCCATACGCCAAGAATAAGACTCATTTCATAATTGTGGACGCTGTTGGAGTTACTGAAAACGACAAAACGGATTCTCGCCCCTTGGAGCGGAAGAGAAGTGTGCCTTTTGATAAGCTGTTGGAAGCAATTGCCAGTGGCAAATATGATAAGAACACGATTAGTTCTTTTGCTGGACGATTGGCAAGATTGGACAGGCAAATTGATGACGACCAGCGACAGCAGATACAAGATAAAGCTGCGGGGAAATCGTTGAGTCAGTTGATTAATGGTTTGTTGGATGCTGTTGACCCTGACAAACGATTAGACAAAGCCAAAGAAATGTTTAAAACTGAAAAGCCAACCAAAGAGCAGGTTAAGCAGGCTGGCTATGAGCTGGCAAAAGAGGCAGCTATACCTTTTGATAATCCTGTTTTGCGAAGAACCATTTTGGACATACGAAGAGTCACAGAACAAATCATAGATACAATTAGCGAGGATAAAGTAACTTTTGCAGGGTTTGATACAGAGAAAGCCCAAAGTACCATTCAGACCTTTAAGAGGTTCATTGAAGAAAACAAGGACGAATTAACTGCGCTGCAAATCATTTACAGCAAACCTTACACAGAAAGAAGACTCACATACAATGCTATCAAGGAGTTGGCTGAAGCCATAGAGAAGCCTCCCCACAACTTAACGCCTGAATTGGTTTGGTTGGCTTATCAGCAGCTAGAAAAATCCAAGGTCAAAGGGGCAGGACCACAAAAGCTGCTAACAAACATAATATCCCTTGTAAGATTCGCCACTGGAGAAAGCAGCACCCTTGAACCATTCTCTGAATCTGTCAACCAAAAATTCAGCAGATGGCTAACCCAACAAGAAACTGCAGGCAAAAAGTTTACAGCAGAACAAAAAGAATGGCTAAACATGATAAAAGACCACATCACAACATCACTCAGCATAACCATAGAAGACTTTGAAAACGTTCCCTTCAACCAAAAAGGAGGAGCATACAAAGCAACCCAAATCTTCGGAACACAACTTAACAACATCATGCAAGAAATGAACACGGTGCTAGTGACTTGACTGAGGAAGAAAGCTTGCCAGAGTTACCTAAAGGTTGGGTATGGGCTAACTTGGGATTGTTAGCGCGTCAAATTAATCCGGGATTCCCTTCTGGAAAATGGAAAAGAGATGATGACCAAGCAATTCCGCATTTGAGACCAATGAACATTGATAGCAAAGGAGAAATTGATTTATCTAATCTTAAATATGTCAGCCGTAAAGATTATGATCCCTTACTGAAAGGCGATGTTCTTTTTAATAACACAAACAGCCCAAAATTATTAGGTAAAACTGCAGTTATCAAAAAAGATACAAACTGGGCTTATTCCAATCACATGACTAGAATCAGACTAGTTACATCTGATATAGAACCTGCTTTTGTTAGTAGTTATCTACAGAATTTATTTGTAAAAGGATTTTTTCAGATGCACTGTGTTCATCATGTTAATCAAGCAAGTGTGAATATAGGTTTCCTCGCAGAAAAAGTGAATATTCCCATTCCTCCTTTTTCTGAGCAGGGTCGTGTTGTTTGTAAGCTTGAGGAGTTGTTTACTAGGCTTGATGCTGGTGTAGAGTCTTTACGGAATGTTAAGGCTCAGTTGCAGCTTTACCGTCAAGCAGTTCTGAAACATGCCTTCAACGGAAAACTAACAGAAGAATGGCGAAAAACCCACGAATTTAAGATAGATACTAGACTTGTAAAAAATTCGCACAAGGAAATAATTGAACAAAGGAAAAAAACAGGAAAGAGAACCTATGAAAATCTATTTCCCATCAATTATGGTGACCTACCCGTCATACCTACAAATTGGGTTTGGGTTAGATTTGAAGAGGCTATATATGTAATTGATTATCGGGGAAGAACCCCTCCATTCAGCCTAGAAGGAATACCGCATTTGCGTTCTAACAATATTAAAGATGGAAAAATAGTTTGGGAAAATTTGAAATATATTTCAAAAAAAGATTATCAGAAATATATGGTAAGAGGGTATCCCCAAGAATCAGATATATTATTTACTACGGAAGCCCCTCTAGGAGAAATTGCTTTTGTTCCAGACCAGAAGTTTTCGATAGCACAACGCGTAATAATTTTACGACCCAATAGAGAAATATTAAATCCAGAATTTTTGTTCTACCAACTTATGTCTGAGCGTTTTAAAGGACGATTATTAAGAAAAGGAACAGGAACAACTGTAACAGGAGTATCATACAGAAATCTCAGACAAGTGGAATTAGTGATTCCTCCATTAGAAGAACAAAAACAAATCGTAGATTACATCAAGTCATTGTTATCTGTGGTTGATGAAATTGGAAAGGTCATTAATCAAAATCTGCTTTATTCTGAACATTTACGTCAGAGTGTTTTGAAAATTGCTTTTGAAGGTAAGTTGGTTGCTCAAGACCCTAGTGATGAGCCTGCTGAGAGGTTGCTTGAGCGTATTAGAAAAGAGAAAGAAAACAACAATAACCAAAAGAGAAAAACAACAAGAAAAAATAGGAATCAAAGGAGATTAGATGGTTATGTCGAATGATTCGTCTGCTATTGTGCAGAGGGTATGGAATTACTGCAATGTATTGAGAGATGAGGGAGTCAGCTATGGGGATTATGTTGAACAACTCACTTTTCTTTTGTTTTTGAAGATGGCTGACGAACAAACCAAAGCTCCCTTCAACAAAAAATCAAGCATCCCTGAAGGATTGGACTGGCAGAGCCTTCTTGAAAAAGATGGAGACGCTCTACAAACCCATTACCGCAAAATCCTAGACACTCTAGGAAAAGAGAAGGGAATGCTTGGTGTAATCTTTAGAAAAGCACAAAACAAGATTCAAGACCCTGCCAAACTGAGACGACTTATTGTGATGATTGATGGTGAGGTCTGGAGTGGCTTAGACATTGACGTTAAAGGAGAAATCTACGAAGGACTACTTCAAAAGAACGCTGAGGACATCAAAAGCGGTGCAGGACAGTATTTTACTCCCAGACCATTAATCAAGGCAATGGTCGAAGTGATGAAGCCTGAACCTGAAATGACAATTAATGACCCTGCATGTGGAACAGGAGGCTTTCTGATTGCAGCCCACGACTACCTATCACACAGCTATCAGCTAGATAAAGAACAAAAAAAGTTCCTAAAATACAACACATTAAGTGGAGCAGACATTGTTGACAGCGTAGCCAGACTATGCGTAATGAACCTTTATCTTCACGGAATAGGAGGAGAAGAAAGCCCAATCGAAGGAGGAGTAGACAGCCTACTTTCCGACTCTGGAAAACGCTACGACATGGTGCTAACTAATCCACCATTCGGAAGAAAAAGCAGCATAACAATATACAATGGCGAAGGATTAACAACAAAAGAAACATTGATTTATGAACGCCCAGAATTTTGGGCAACAACCTCAAACAAACAACTCAACTTTCTACAACACGTCAAAACACTACTCAAAATCAATGGTAAAGCTGCCATCGTAGTTCCAGATAACGTGCTCTTTGAGGGCGGAGCAGGCGAAACCATTCGCAAAAAAATCCTTCACGAATGCGATGTCCATACATTACTCAGATTGCCAACAGGAATCTTCTACGCTCAAGGAGTCAAAGCAAACGTCCTATTCTTTGACAGAAAACCAGCCAGCAAAACACCATGGACAAAAAAACTCTGGATATACGACCTAAGAACAAACAAACACTTCACACTAAAAACAAACCAACTCAAATACGAAGACCTAAAAGACTTCATAAAATGCTACAACCCAGAAAACAGACATGACAGAACAGAAACTGAACGCTTCAAAGCCTTCACCTACGAAGAACTGACCAGCCGAGACAAAACCAACCTAGACATATTCTGGCTCAAAGACGAAAGCCTAGAAGAAATGGAAAACCTACCCGAACCAAACATAATAGCATCAGAAATCGTAGAAAACCTAGAATTCGCCCTAGAACAATTCCAAGAAATCGTAGAAGATTTAGAAAATAAATAGAAACGTCAGAATTTAGGTGAGAATCTCACCACACCCTCCACACCATGTCCTCTGGACAGAGAGCTCAATCATATTAGGCTCCTAATAACAGCGTATTGTTGAAAACAGTCTTTTTTCAGATTTACTCTACTGCTTGCTCACGTTTGCTGCTTTAGACGAGGAGGGTTGCATTTAATAGCTTCTCTGCTGTTCTTGAACAATCATGATTGGCGTTGCGTTGGCTCTGCTCTCTGCCATGTCTACCGGCTTATCCCTGATTCTAGTCAGAAAAAACTTGGACAAATCAAACTTCATCTACATATCCCTGACAATCACCCTCATAGGCAACATCATCCTCTGGCCCCTCGCCCTCACATTCACAAACCTAAACACAGTGAACCCTGAAGGACTACTGCTTTTCGTGTTCGCGGGGCTGCTTGCCCCTGCACTAGCCAGACTATTCTACTACAAGGGAATGGAAACCGCAGGCATCTCAGCAAACGCAACCATCTATGCAACCTACCCACTGTACACCACAATTGTGGCGATTCTGCTGTTAGGAGAAGCCTTAACCACAGAAAACTGGATTGGACTCGTCTGCATCCTAGCTGGAGTAATATCGGTGGGAAGACTCATAAACACAGGTGAAACCAGCCACAGAAACACAACAAAAAAAGGCTTAATCGTCCCCCTGCTCGGCTCCTTGGCTTTCGCATTCTCCCAAATAGTGAGAAAAGAAGCATTGAACATCTACAACCAACCGCTACTGGGAGTCGCAGTGGGATACACCACCGCCCTCATCTTCTACCTCATAGTAATACCATTCGCCAAGCACACCAGAACATCAAGGTTTTCGCGCCAAGACATCAAAATGTTCTGGAAAGCCGGAGTGGGCATGGCCATTGGATGGCTACTGTCATTTTTTGCCCTAAGCCAAGAGATGGTCTCCATAGTCGTCCCCGTCCTGCAAACCGAACTGCTGTTCATACTGCTCTTCACATACATCTTCCTCAGAAAAATCGAAAAACTCTCCCCAAAACTCGTCGCCAGCTCACTCCTAATCGTCGCAGGAGTCATACTCATCAGCATCAACTAAACAACCGCACAAACATATTAGGAACCTAATAGAGGTACATTGTTGAAAACAGTATTTTTTCTGTTTTTCCAAGCAAGAACATGATTTGCCGTCCACATTCGCCGAGCATATTAGGAGCCTAATAACAGAACATTGTTGAAAAACAGCTTTTTCCTGAAAAACAAACTGGTAAACCAAAAGTGGACCGAGGGGGATTTGAACCCCCGGCCTCCTGAGTGCAAGTCAGGCATTCATACCAGACTGAACTATCGGCCCGCAACACTCTGCTTGCTTTTCTTCAATTAGAGATGAAAGATTTAGAGGTTTCTCACTCTAAAAGCTTTACCAACAAACCAGCCCTCTGCTTCAGAGCCAAAAACATTGCTGGAAGGGCCGGGACCGGGATTTGAACCCGGGCGCTAGGCTCCACAGGCCTATAGGCTACCAGACTACCTCATCCCGGCCACTTGCTACGGTCTCAGCTACTTCTCAAGAGATTTATTGCTTATTTACGTTTCCCGAAGTTAGCTTTTTTTCTGTCCATTCTGCTGAGAGTTGAGGTTATCTTTTTAGCAACAAAAGGAAACTATAAACGTGTGGTAGGTCACATTGACTGTTTACGTTACTAAATTTGATGGAACAAGGCAACCATTCGACAAAAACAAGATTGTGAGAACCTGCATGCGGATGGGCGCAACCAGAGCTGCTGCTGAGTCAATCGCCGACGAAATCGAAAACAGAGTGTACGATGGAATAGAAACAAAGAAAGTCCTTCAGATGATTTTCAGGAGTTTAAGGAAATACAAACCCGCGACTAGGCATCAGATTGACTTGAGAAAGGCTTTGAGTCTGCTGAATCCAGCACCCGACTTTGAACGGTTCATTCAGCTTCTGTTAAGCGAACACGGCTACGAAGTTACCCCAAACCAGATTGTGAAAGGCAGATGTGGAGAGCATGAAGTGGATGCGGTTGCCAGAAAAAACGGGAAAACCTGTGTCGTGGAAGTCAAGCACCACTATCAATATCACACCCCAACAGGCCTTGACG
>Ga0307433_1001452_pt1 | contig 12949 bp, 12 predicted proteins | sample SalMarWE160210MG_FD_202166 | JGI IMG/M metagenome (GOLD analysis project Ga0307433, IMG submission 202166) | Salt marsh sediment microbial communities from the Plum Island Ecosystem LTER, Massachusetts, United States - WE1603-210 | ecosystem: Environmental > Aquatic > Marine > Intertidal zone >... | reverse complement strand
TCCCTTCTCAATCCCCCTGACGACAACATGCTGAAGCGTCCCGGGCGACTATAGCCTTGCCTGCCTGGTAATCCTCCAGGCCCTCCTTTTCGCAATTTTCCTTTATGGAGATTGACATTGATTTGTCAATATAGTCAACTACGTCCCGCGCTCACGTCCCGCACTCATAAATATAACTACCGAAATCACCGGGCCTGTGAGGCGTGTCCGCGCGTTTTACGGGGTATGGTGGATTTCTTTGTTCGATATGCTTCCCCCTCCTCGAAGACCAGAAGACGTTGATGGCTTGCCTCAAGCGAGGGAGAGGCAAGATATTCGATTGCCGCAGCCTCTTGCCCTGCGTGCTCCGCAAGTTTTTTCAGGTCTACACGCTTCAGTACGTCGATCGTAACGGGTCGTTTCGCGTCCGTAAACACGAGTGCGGATATGAACCGCTTGGCAGTTTCCGAATTCAGGAGGTCCGCAAAGAACTCTGCCTCTGTCTTAGAATCGCACGGAATGAAATAGCACGTGTCATCCACGACGATCGGTTTGCCGCTGGCTGTGCCCAAGGCTTGAAAATGGAGATTCTTGTAAAGTCCTGAGATTGCCACTTTCGCCGGAGAGAACGAGTAGTCACCCACGCCGAAAACAGAAAACCTCGCACGCTTCGCGTAGATGGAGCTGCCGCGGTTATCGAGCTGCTTGGCGTGATCAAGAAGGTATCGCCAGATCTTGGGCGCAGCCTTCTGAATGACACCAGTGTCGTCCGTGACTCGGCATTGCGTGAGAAGTACATACCTCGTGGGGAGCAGTCTGCCGTTCGCTAAGTCAGAAGATTTTAGCAACGGATAGATGTAGTCCTCCTCTAAATCATATCGCTCCCCCAATCCGTTGACGAACTCACCGTTATCCTTTGTGAACTCCATGATCTTGGCGGCGTCGTGCTTCACCCCGGATCGCCACTTTCGGTACTCTAGCCCATTGAGGTCACGTAGCGCACGGTACATGTCAATGTCTGACACCAATTCTCCAGCGAACAGACCGAAGGTCTGTAACGGTTTGTCAAAGGAAAGGTTTCGGTAGACCGTTGCAGTAGATTCGGCTCCGCCGATTCCGGTATGTGTGTAAAACAAACATGCGTCTACCGAAACGCCAAATTCAGCTGGCGCGTCGATCAGGTGCAACGAGGATGGCCCGGAATCGAGACTGTTGACCCAAGCATGCCGAAGGACTTTGCGTGCCGTTGCGGTTTTGCATAGCATGGCAACGGCCGCCCGTGTCCCCTGAAGCGCTTCCAGCAGCTTGATCAGCATCCATTCTGAAATGTCGAAGTTCGCCTTGCCTGTCTTCGCCGCAAAGCCGCCATGTCTCTGAAAATTTGACTTCTCGGGGAGATTACGGCCACCGAGGGCGCCCATGGCGGCATTCGTGATCCAGGGCGGATTGCCAATGACGAGAAGGGGCGCAGGTTGCCTTGATAGAAATTCCCTCCAATCCGTGGCGTAGAAGTCCCTTTGTTCCACATGTCCCGCAACCATGCCGACTCGCTCCAGTACTGCTCGCGAGGTCCTGACGTATTCAGGATTAACGTCGAAGCCCCAGTACTCAGGCAACTTGCCAAAGATTTCGGCTGCTGCCTGAAGGAAGCTGCCAACGCCGCAGGTTGGCTCAACGACCGTGCCAACGTCAGACTCTTCTCGTTTGACAAGTGCGGCGACTCTTCGCGCCAGAGCCAAGGGTGTCTGAAAATCGCCGAATGTTGCTTGTTGTTCTGTTTTCACCATGGGTCTCACACGATGCGTTGTATGCCCTCGACCCGCCCTGCCTGCGCGATGACGCGGCCATACTGGAGCCGCCATTGGAGGGCATTGGATATCGTCAGGTACCCGAGCTCGGGCGGTGTTGCCAAGATTTCTTCTGCCAGTACCTGCGCTTGAATGTCATCAATGGGAAGGAACCTTTCTTGCAGAAAGGCGATCACGTCGTCCGCGTTGCCTGAATTCTCGAGAATGCGTCGCAGTCCAGATGTGGTTTGGAAGTCCGCAGTTCGGGTGCTATCGACAAAGATCGTGTGGAGAACCTTCAGGTTCCCCACCCTCTTGCGTGCAATGTCCGTCTTCTCGTATACGAACACGAGCAGGGAGTACCCGAGCCCGTAAACCTTCTGTCTCGCGGTCTTGAATGGGCAGGAGGACTGCGGCTGCTTGATGCTCGTCACCTTCATGTCAACGCCGAGTTCAGGGAAGTCAATGCCTTTTGCAGATGATCCCTCGACATACTCATACTTCGCGTGCAGGTATCGCTGGAACTTGTGTTCGAAGTAAGTGCCCACCGCCTTGCCATCAGTTACGCCGTAGATGCTGCTCTCGTGGTGTGCAGTTTCGGCCTTGCCGAATGCTTCTGCTTCCATCTTCAGCAGATCAACTGTCAGTTTTCTCATCCACTTCTCCTTATCGAACGACCAGCTTGAGGGGCGTGTGTGGAGCGGCAGCATAACACAAGTTCAACTCAAAGCTGTTGTTCGGTGGAAATGTTATATTCCTTTGTTATTGCTAATAGTTTTTCGATTAATGGGACAGTCGATGATTTTAATCCTATGACAAATTCCTCAAGGGCAGGTTCTTGAAGAATGTCTGGCGCGATAGTTTCTCTTATCCACCGGTCGTAAAATAGAGCTACGGTTATGGCATTTGAAAAATCAGGAACGGGTTTATCATATCTTAGTTCTCTATGAACTACGTACTTGTTTCTGAATGTGGTTATTTCTGACCAATAATCATTCCAGAGATCTAAGCTTAAACCGGTAACTTCCTGAAGGCGTTTTCGAAAGGAGGATTGAAGCTCATCACAATCCTTTTCGGATAATCTCTTCCAATGAATTTGATTACAGCCTTTTGCTCCAAAAACCATACACCAAGTTACGGTTGCCTGAAGAAGATGTGCGTTAATAGTGTATGTCCAGAAAGCAGATTCCAATTGGACGGAATTACAGGCTCTTTTTATTCCACGGAAGTATGTAATATGGTACAGAAATAGCTTTACCAATGGGAACTGTTCCACAAATATTTCAGGGCTGTATTTACGGTTCATTTTCTTCCACCAAACACAAAAATCAACAACGGCCATAAGATGTCCGCTGGATTGCGTTGTGCACGCCCGGCATGTTGAAAACCCTGAGCCTGCCGCAGTGTCGAAAATCTCGAACTTGTCGCAGGGGGCGTGAACTTATGGGGTTCCCCCATTCGACCCTACTCACGGCAAGCGAAGTCCCCTGTATGTGAACCAGTTTAATGCGCTGAATATAATAGCCAAAATACGAGCTGAATGCAAGAGCCAGTGAAATACGTAGTTGACTATGTTGAATAACTCTTTATCCGTCGGATTATCGTGGAAAAAGCCGAGGTTGAAACCCAACCTGACGAAATGCCTCTGCCACGGGAATCCCACAGTCCTCGATCATTCCCTTCTCAATCCCTCTGACGAGCAAATGCTAAAGCGTCCCGGGCGAATATAGCCTTGCCTGCCTGGTTATCCCCCAGGCCCACCTTTTCGCGGTTTTCCTTTCTGGAGATTGACATTGATTTGTCAACATAGTCAACTACGTCCCGCACTCATTGATACCCTCAACAGGCCGTATCTATCAGCACGGCACAGGCTTGCTCTGTCCTCATGACGGTAAATCAGGAGTCAAGGACAATGGAAAACTCATTTTTGAGCAAAACCAAAGCTTTTTTCAAACAGTTCCCCTGTTGACTGTCCTTGGGAAATCTCCTTTATGCAGATTCCTGAACCTACTGCCTCACCAACCACCGGATCTTTACCCTATAGAGAAAATATCGCCAAACCGGGCTTCTTGAACAATAGATTGAAATCGACCTTTCAGGTCGAATCAATCCTTATAGGTTAGGCGATGATCATTTTCGATTCTTTTCATAAAATCAATTATCAAATCTGACCCCGTATCTCACTTTTATTTTTAGCAGGAATTAGCTTAGATACGCAATCAGCTATTTTATTGCAGTAACTGGGGTTCATAACCTGATTTTCCTTATTAAAAAACTCTTTTAACTCAGATAGGTAAATTACTGGTGTCTTGGGAGAAAACACCTTAAGCTCAACACTTGGTTCAGTAAATACCACTATTGTGTTAACCCAAATCTTTTTGAAACCACTCTTCTCAAGATATTTGCTTAATGAGAGCGAGTGCCCGTTCCCCTGTTTAACAGGATTATAAAAAGTTGTTTTGTAATCATAGTTGCTGACCTGATACCACTCCGGTTTTTCTGCATTTCCATAAATAGTGCCCTGATAATTTTTTGTTTCTATTGTATATATACCTTTAGGACAAACAACTATGTGGTCAATTTGGGAACGTCCAACAATCATGTCATTAAATATATGCCAATCGTCTGGAAAGTACAACAGTGCCTCAGTTACTAAACTTTCCCCAGTTGCTCCTAACTGAAATTTATGTCCTCTACCTATCAGTACTATCCCTGAGATAATTAAAATTACCCCAACTATTCCAAGTTGTGTAAAAAATATTAGGATCACTACACCGGAAACAGCAAGTCCTAAGCCAAGCACTACTCTTTTCTTAAAAGCAGAAGTAAGGCTTTCCTGTTGTTTCAGCACGTTTGCCATGATGTTCCTGACCGTTTGTGCTCATATACTTTTGGTAAAATTGACGTCACTTTGCCTAACGTTAAGCTCACTTGCCGCAAGGGGACTCAGCGGATCCAACGCCCACCGGAAACAAAAAAGGGGCAACAGGCAATAAGCCAGCGCCCCTTGCGGTCAATGTGCAGCGCCTGGTTCGCCTTCTAACTTTTCCATTGGTATTTCAAAAAAGAATTTACCTAAATCTTCATCCAAAGTGCGGCCTTTGTAATAACCAGAATAGTTCAACTCCTTTTGTTTTTCTTCGGTGTCAGGGTCAACATATATTCTAAAATATGTTGAGTTCGTTGGCATGGAAACAGCGTATGCCTCGAACTTCAACCAATTCGATAAAATTGGTTCTACTAGTTGTTTTGCACTTTCTAGCGTTTTGTCTTGCGATAAGAAATTACAAACGGAAATAACAGCATATTTGCCGTACCGTAAGGCTTGACCATAATTTACTACGCCATATTGATTATTTGGTTCTTTTGTGAATTGCCTTTCAATCTCGTTCAATAATAAATAGCATCGGTAAGCGAAAAAGTATTCATGCGCCCGTGTTTTGTCTGACAATGTATTGGAAAAATTATCTTCGCGAAATAAAACTTTAGAACTGGTACGTCTGGCGATGGCAGGACGAAAATCACACGCCATGCAAAGCCTCAAGAATGTGTCCCTGTCAACAATCTGAGACCTGCTAATATATTTTTCGTGTACACCATCTGCAAACTCGCCCCTTTTTCTTTCGTAATAGAATCCATAGTTGTCAAATAATGCTTTCTGTATTTCAATTTGGATTTTGTCATTGGACCTTCTATCGGCTTCATCAACAGGTGTCTGTTGATTTGTAGCTTTTGAAATATCTTCAATCAATGAAAGTTGCTGTGCTTGGTCATCTTTTGGTTCAATATTAAAAGTGATAATTTTAACTAACACCTCTTTGTTGTCAAAAATATCACTGGGGATTCCGCCTTTTATTGATTGCTCATAAAGTCTGCTGAGTGTGTATGCCGTTTGCCCACCATTAATAATTTGCGGATTTGTCACAACTACCTGTGCTTGATCTTTAACACCGACTCTTTCATTAAAATTTGTGCCTTCAGATAGCATAGTTATGCCATTGTTAAATAATGCGAATTCATTTGTTGTTCGTTCTGTTATTGTTTTTGATATATCTTTATTGACGGTGTTATTAGAAAGTTCCAGATAACTCCTTGGGTTGAATTTTAAAATAGAGTTTCTGTATTTATATAGAATTTGTCCTATTTCGATTGTCGGCACAAAAACCAAACTTATATCACAAGATTTGAAATTAGTATTAACATTATAGCTTATTCTAGAACTAGACAGGGTTGTGTTTGACAAATTTAGACGAATACAAAGCTCTTTTTCATTATAATAGGTACCTGAGACAACAGGGAAAACCAATTCGCTATATGTTTTTTCATAGTCAAATACTGTTGCAGAAAACCCACCTGTCAGTTTTCGTAATTGACTGGGTTTGCAGTCTTTTAAATTGGCAAGGATTATTATCTCGTAAGAGTATCGTCCTATGTCGGACACATTATTTATGTCCCTTTGAAGTTGTTTTATTTTACCGTTATACTTGTTACCATCTTCGTCGGTTTCTTGTCCTTCGGTAATTCTGTCAACATCCATTCTTAGTAGTTCGTCAAACGAAATATTTTTTTCCTGAAAGTTGTCTTGGGTTGTCCGAAATTTCGATTGAATGAAATAAACTGCTTTAGTTTCTTCATTTACGAAATAAGCATCTACACCACCGTCATAGGACTCGTCTGTTATGAAATATTCCCTGTCTTTAAAATCAAGCAGCCCAAACCGAACTTTTAAGAATAAATGTATAAAAGTTCTTGATCTAGCTTGATCAAGTTTATCTGTATCAGTTTCTAACACATGATATCGTTTGTATTCCTGAGGAGCTTCTCTCCTGATTTGGTCTAAGATATGAACTAATGTTGTGTACTTTGAATGAGGCATGTCAATTTCCCTTCATTTTATCTTAGGCGAACATATATTGGACAGAAGAAATATATTACAAAACAATTGATACAACCAATTATTCAATTATATAAAACACATAGCACATAAGCATCGCCTCTTTTAACAAATATTTAACAATTACAAAATGTTGTGATAATGTTTTTAAAAGTCATATAATAATTCTGTCTAGCATAACAGTGTAAGTTGTAAATTAACTACTTGAATTGAATAGCTTTTATGAATAAAGAAAGTCCAAAGCAATCTACAGCGGCTCAAAAATTTTGGGATGCTTTTCAGGCCTGTGTGGAGGAGAACCGGGTGCGGCCTGATCGTTCGCTCTTTTATGTCAAATGGGCGCAGGCCTATATTAATTTTCTGCCTGGAAAGCGATTGCGTGATCGCTCGAGGATCGTGTATGAGATTTTCCTGCCTCGATATTCTCCTGAGTGAAACACATCGAAAAAGCCTGCAAAAAGCCCTCCTGTCAAAAATGCAATAGGCAAGGCAGGAAAGCAGATGCAGAGAGAAGAATGGGGATGCTGTCAGGGAGTCATTGGTCCGGGGCGGCCTATTTCTCGTCAAGGTGAAGATCGTTCCTGTCGTTGATGCCATGAAAATCCTTTCAGGCTGTCTGCCTTTCTCAGATTATCAGGCTCAGAATCGATTTCTTCCTCGTACAACGCTTGCCTTTTTCTACCAGCTATCAGGGGGGAATTCAAGGAAAACTTCAGAGCTGCTGAAATGATGAACTCCTTGCACGAGACTTTTTAGCTATACTCTGTTTATCCTCTTGCCTGTATTGATTCGGCCTGAGCATGAAGCATGGTAGATTTTTTAACCCACTGGGTGAAACAGGGCACTTGTACCTATCAAGATATTTTTTTTGGTAACAGCCACTTCGCGAATTTCAACCGGGAACCGTGAACGGTGAGCCGCTCAACCCAGGTCTCATTCCTCCTTGTCCCACTGCTCATACAACTGCCTTTTCACTTTCCTCTTTTTGGCGTAAGCGAGGATAAAGAGAAGGGCAAGGAAAAACCACAGGGCTGTTGCGCTGGTGATGAGGGGGATCCAACTGAACCTCATCCTCAGATAGCCTTGCCATTGCTCCTCAAGCTGATCAAGATCCATGCCGTAGATCTCCACAAGTACCTGGTTCAGTGGGCTGCCGAGGCTGTATTCCCGTATGAATCGGTGGAACGGCGGTCTTCCGTACTTGTTGATCAAAAAGGAAATCAGGTAAAAGCTCTGACAGTAGGCCAACTCGGCCCTATTCTCATCCTGGGGGAAATGCCGTGTGATCTCAGAGAGCGGGATAAGGGTTCCGGTGAGAATAGCCCTCGTAATGGCGGAGATCCTGCGGAAGTCCCACTCCCTTGACTCGTACATGGCAACCCCCTCATGCAGCCAGTGGGGGATGTCCTCGGTTCCCTGAAAGGCCCTGCCCAGGACAATATGGGTGAATTCGTGCTTGAAGATGGTGCTCAATGCCATGTTGCTCGGTCTGGTCGCCCTCTGGGATAGGATGATAATCAGGTTTTGGCTGGGATAGGCAACCGCAGCCGACCAGTCATGGATTTTACCGCCTGGCTGTAAGGCCTGATACATGTTCAATGTTGGGGCGAGATAGACCTTGGTAACGCCCTCAGGATCAAGTCCCAGGTCGGTTGTGATCTCTCCCCTCAATCCCTCGGCCTCCTCGATGAGGCTCCTGACAGCCCTCTCGTCCTCGGAGTAAAAGGAGAAGGAGAAGTGCGGGGTGGTTATGGTCGTAAGCTCTGAGGCGAAACAGGCTAGAGGAGCCAGAAGAAACAGGAGGGCCATTGCGAGGTGGCACCAACATGATGGCAAAGGGGTTGTCTGCAGGTGAATCACCTTTCTGGATGAAAATGGATTGAATAGTGACATACGAAGCATGAAAAACCTAGTCAAACATAGATGAAATTCACTTCAACACTGAATCAACGTTGATCATAATGCTAACGTTCAGGATGAAAAAGCGCAAGGCTCAGGGCGCAGGGAAAAAAGATGAACCGTGAGCCTTATGGCTTACGCCTTATGCCACCTGTATTGTCTGACCCATCGAGCCAAACAGTCGGCATGTAAGGAGCTAATCGTGTGAATCCCTATAGCATGGAATGGTACGCAAATCGGGAAAAGGCCTCAAAATACCTCCTCCCTCCCACGATAAAGGTGTCATTGTGACCTCCTCCCTCCAGGGGATGGAGGTACTTTGGGGCCTCTGCGGCCTCAAAGAGCCTCATTGACATGGGAAAGGGGATGATCTCGTCTGCTCTCCCGTGGATGATGAGCTTCGGAACGGTCACCCGGCCGATTTTCTTGAGGTTATGATAGTGGGCGGGCAGCAGATAGGAAAGGGGGAAGAAGAGTGTTATGGTTCGTGCCACATCCCTCGTGGAAGTAAAGGCGCTCTCAGTTATGAGGGACCGAACCTTCCGATTCAGGGAAATCTCTATTGCCACCGAGGCGCCCAGGGAGCGGCCAAAGGCGATGATGTCTTCTGGAGGGATACGCTCTTGTTCCACCAAGTAATCGTAAGCGGCCAGTCCATCCAGGTATATGCCACGCTCGGAAGGACTACCCGAGCTTTTCCCATAGCCCCTATAGTCGAAGAGAAAGACCTGAAGCTTTTCCCGTAAAAGGAGCTGGACGTTCTCGAGCCGGTGGGAGATATTCCCCGCGTTTCCATGACAGAATAGGATCACCGGGCACTCACCTTTCAAGGGAAAGAACCAGCCATGGAGCCTTTCTCCGTCATCGGCGGTGAAATACACCTCCTTGTAATCCATACCGAGCTCATCAGGGGTAAAGGAGAGCTCTTTTTCGGGAAAGAAGATAAAGAAGCTCTCAATCCTCGGATAGAAGATACATCCCAGTAATGCTATGATGAGTATCAGTAGTACCAGGTACATTCCGCTTATAGGCATGACAAATACCCGCAAGGCTTTTTTCATCATCTCGATCTGGGATTCACGGGCAAATTCTTTGATTTTCGGCGTTTCCCTGAAAGGTTGCTGAACCGCCCTTTTTCCATAGAAGAGGAGATGCCGGATCTTACTCAATCAGGCCTAGAGAGCCTCCGGAGGGAATTATTGAAGGAGTGTCAGGGGTTTTTATCGCGGAAACAGGGCGGTCTGCATGAAACCAATACGGCCGGGTTGATATAATAAGCGTTCGGCTTCATTGCCTCTTCCCTATGCAGGATCTCCGGCCTCTTCCAATGCGGCAACTGCTGGAAGGGTTTTTCCCTCCAACAGGTCGAGGAACGCCCCTCCGCCGGTTGATATGTAAGTAATTCGATGGCTCTCGCCGGCCCTGTAGATCGCCACATCTGTTGACCCGCCTCCTGCAATGGTGAGCGCATAGGAGTTAGCAACGTGGTTGACGATCGAGGAGGTACCCCTGCTGAAGGCATCCATTTCAAAGACTCCCATGGGACCATTCCAGACGATGGTTTTGGCCCCGTACAGAACCTCTGAATAGAGAAGAGAGGTAGCCGGGCCAATGTCCATGATCAACCATTTTTCAGGCACTTCCTGAATGGGTACAATCTTGGTCTCTGCATCTTTGTCAAAGCGATCAGCCACTACAGCGTCAACAGGAATGTAGAAACCGATTCCCCTGTTCGTAGCTGTTTTCATGAGGGAACGGGCATCCCACAGGAGCCCGTTTTCCACAAGGGATTCACCCACCTCATAGTCCATACATTTCAGAAAGGTGTTGGCCATTGCCCCTCCAATCAGCAATTTGTCTGCCTTATTGAGCAAGTTTTCCATGGCTCCGAGCTTATCCGAAACCTTCGCACCGCCGATAATTGCCACCAAGGGACGGGCGGGGTTCTCCATGGCCTGCGTGAAGTAATTGAGTTCGTTTTTCAAGAGAAAACCCGCTACACAGATGGGAACGTGTTTGGTAATGGCGACCACCGAGGCGTTTTTGCGATGGGCTACTGCAAAGGCATCGTTCACGTATATATCGCATAGAGAGGCCAGCTCCTTAGCAAAGGAATCATCATTTGCCTGTTCCTCCGGGTGGAAGCGGAGGTTCTCCAGGAGCAGGACATCCCCTACCTGCATATCTTGTATCATCGAGGCGACCTCAGGCCCGATACAATTCGGGGCGAATTTCACCTCCTTTTTCAGCAGACGAGAGAGGCGTTTTGCCACCGGTGCAAGGCTGAACTTTGAGTCCACTTTCCCCTTGGGCCGACCCATGTGGGATGCGATGATTACCTTTGCGTTTTCGTCAAGGGCATAGTTTATGGTAGGAAGAACTGCCCGTATGCGGGTATCATCGGCTATATTATTGTGCTCATCCATAGGTACATTCACATCAACTCTGGTGAGTACCCTTTTCCCGGATAGATCGATATCTTTGATCGTTTTCATATTCCCCTTTCATAATGCGAGCCATGGTTTTTATGAACGTCATCATATGAACGCTAAAAGGAAATCGGGCTAGATGTTATCCATGAATGGGCTGTTTTCGTCACCTACCAAGATCCGGGCAGATCCAGATAAGTTATTCTTCCATACCATCTTTTTATCTATTTCACAATTGATTTGTGGCCGAAATGCGCTTGATGTTCGCTGCGGTTCAGACACTAAATCTCCAACTGATTGATGTCATATCTATTTCACCGCAAAGACGCTAAGGACGCTGAGAGAAGTCCTTTATTTACGTGCCGTTGAGTGGACGGCACGTGAAAAGAACCTCAGCCCTCCGGGCACCAACAACATTAAGCGTTAGCCTCTCAAGAAATCGCCTCATCTGCTCGTAAAATGGCACGATTCCTTTTTGCCTTCCGCCCCCTGCCCGCCATCGGCTTCGCCTTCGGGCGAGGCGGGCGGGTCTCAGCGGAAGGCAAAAAAATCTATCTTTGCGCTCTTGGCGACTCTGCGGTGAATAGGTATCGCAGCTACTGAGCAATGTCTCAGTGTCTGAATTGTGGTGATGCTGGATCGAAAATGGATTCAAGTAACCTTTTCATGCTATATTCTTGATGTGCATATGGGCAACTATAGAAGCTACCAGCAACTTATCATATGGGAACAGGAGGGCAGAGACTTCTCGATTCACGCCAGGGAGGGGTCATCCGGGATGGCCGTCATCGCGCCGCATGGGGGCGGCATCGAGCCGGGTACCATGGAGCTGGCTGAGGCGATCGCCGGGAGCGCCCATAGCCTCTACTGTTTTGAGGGGATAAAAAGGGCGGGAAACTCCGATCTCCACATCGCATCGGGATATTTCGATGAACCCATGGGCGTAACTATGGTCAGGAGGTCAAGGACCGTGCTCGCTGTACATGGGTGCAAGGGGAATCAGGAGGTAGTGTATGTAGGTGGCCTCGATATCGACCTTCGGGAGAAGATACGGTTATCCCTCATCCAGGCGGGATTCAATGCCGGACTGAGCCCTCGAGCCGAGCTGGAGGGAAAGAGCACGAAGAACATCTGCAATCGGTGCCGGAGCGGGAAGGGGGTTCAATTGGAGATCTCCAAAGGACTCAGGAAGAACATGTTCAAGGACCTCACACGGGAGGGCAGAAAAAACAGGACAACCGTGTTTCACACGTTTGTTTCAGCCCTTCGAGATGTTCTGCCCCGTTCACCCAATAGGGAGCGATGAAATAAGATCCCAGGTTCAGGATGGAGCGAATGAGGTGGAACTTCCGAACCCCGTTGATCTGTTCCGCCTGAATCATCATTCACTCCGTCTCAGGAAGCCACGTCCTCTAGGTGTTGTCAGAGATGATGGCTCTGCCGATCATGGTTCTTTATTTGGCACGGAGTAATGGCCCGCCCTGGTGCGACTTGTTGTAAATACACAAATGCCCAGGTTATATTCTATAGCGGAAATCCTTACTGGAATACCCCATACTATAGGTCTGGGCCAGGGAGTATTGGATGAGTGGAGCATTGGAAACCATCATAGTGGATATTCTCCACAAAAGGTCCACCGGAGAAGGTGCTAGTGCGGCCTTTTCCTGAACTTCAGAACCATTCCTTCAATTTGAGACCACTACTCCATTACTCCAACTGCCCAGGGATCTGAGGGCACGCTTTCGGCCGCCTTTCCAGGGGGCACCAAACAAAGCCACGTCCTCTGGGCAGGGATTCACTTTGCGGCCAGGCGCCTGTCGAGCTTTGATTTGAGTTGCATCTTGGCAAGGCTCAGGGTACCGAGCTTGCCTCGCTCCCGCGCCAGATTGAGGAAGGCCTCGGTCATGTTCCGGGGCACCTCTTTCTGTTCTGCATCGGGTTTTCGCACGAGGGTAAGGGAG
>Ga0307433_1001451_pt1 | contig 12951 bp, 14 predicted proteins | sample SalMarWE160210MG_FD_202166 | JGI IMG/M metagenome (GOLD analysis project Ga0307433, IMG submission 202166) | Salt marsh sediment microbial communities from the Plum Island Ecosystem LTER, Massachusetts, United States - WE1603-210 | ecosystem: Environmental > Aquatic > Marine > Intertidal zone >... | reverse complement strand
TAGATCTCGCATGTATCGGGGACGTTGTTGTTGGCGACGCCGCCGTGGACCCTGTTGACGCTGAACCTGCTCTTCATCACGCTGTCGGTGCCGGGGAGGCGGTACTCCCGGGTGTTGACTTGGTCGGCCAGCTTCTGCAGCTCGGTTATGAGGCCTGCGGCGTGGGCGATAGCGTTGACGCCTTGTTCCAGCTGGGCGGTGTGGGCGCTTCTTCCCTTGACGGTGATTGTGGCGCCTCTGCTGCCGTTGGCCGCTACCCCTATGGTGTCGGGGGAGCCGCCGTGGGCGTAGAAGAGGTAGTCGACGCCTTCGCCGTAGCCCCGGTTGAGAACCTCTTGGAACCCGTATCGGCCTCCTTTCTCCTCGTCGGCGACGTGGGTGAACACCATGTCGCCTTTGAGCCGTATGCCCAGCTCCCTGAGCGCCCTGTAGGCCATGGTTAGGCCGCATGTGGCGACCTTGTTGTCCTGGGCGCCCCTGCCCCAGATGTAGCCGTCGTGTATCTCGCCGCCGAAGGGCGGGTGCCTCCAAGAGTCAGGATCGCCTGCCGGGACCACGTCGTAGTGGCTGTACATCATCATACGGGGGCCGTCTCCGGTGCCGGTGTGCTTGGCGACGACGCTTACTCTACCCGGTTGGGGCTCGACTGTGTCGACCTCTAGGCCGTCTCTGGTGCACTCCTTCTCCATGAGGGCCCCGATCTCGGCTTCGTCGCCTGTAACGCTGGGGGTCTGGATGAGCCTCTGCATGAAGGAGATGATCTCATCTCTCTTGGACTCGATGTGATCTAGGATTCTCTGTTCAATGGACAACGATTCTCAAGCAGTTACAGTGTTTGAAGTCATTTAAAACAAATATCAAAAAGTTCCGTTTTAGGTGAGACCGGTGAGATTTGCATTACAACCATAAAAGGCGATATCTACAATTTATTAACAATATTAATGCAAATGTTTTCTGTCGCGTACGCGATAGTAAACCAGGTGAATGTTGATGGCTCGTATGACTGGGGCTAAGGCGATAGCGGAGACCATGAGAAACCATGGGGTAGAACACTTCTTCCACGTCTCGGGAGGAATGATCTCGCTATTCATCGAGATAGAGGACGCCGGCATCGACCTCGTCCTCGCGCGCAGCGAGAAGGCAGCCGCCTACATGGCCGACGGCTACTCAAGGGTAAGCTACAGGCCCAGCGTATGCTACGGGCAGGCCGGGCCCGGCGCCATCAACCTCGCCGCAGGCATCTCCGAGGCCTACTGGACCTGCACCCCCGTCGTAGCCCTCACCGGCTCCACCAGCGTCCCCCACCTCTACAGGTTCCAGTACCAGGAGCTCGACGAGATGCCCATGTTCGAGCCCACCACCAAGTGGAACGCCCAGATATACCAGGCAGAGAGGGCCGCCGAGATCACCAGAAACGCGTTCACCGTAGCCACCAGCGGCTGCCCCGGACCGGTCCACATAAACCTCCACTACGACGCCGCCAACAACGAGGCCGACGTCCCCGAGCCCCACTCCTCCCCGGGCCACAACACGTACCCCACGGGGAGAACCCGCCCAGACCCGGAGAGCGTAAAGGAGGCCGCGGAGACCCTCGCAGGAGCCGAGCGCCCCGTCATAGTGGCGGGCGGCGGCGTCATAATATCCCAGGCCTGGGACGAGGTCACCAAGCTAGCCGAGTATCTCTTCATACCCGTCGCCACCACCCTCAGCGGGAAAGGCACCATACCGGATGCGCACCCGCTGTCCATAGGCGTCGCAGGAAGGTACTCAAGCTCAGCCGCCAACAAGGTGGTCGACGACGCCGACGTCGTCTTCATCATCGGCTCCAAAGCCGGTGGCATGTCGACAGACAACTGGACAGTACCCGGGCAAGACGCCGCCATAATACAGCTCGACGTGGAGCCGGAGACCATCGGAAGAAACTACAACGTAGCGTCGAAGATGGTCTGCGACGCAAAAAAGGGGATACAAGACCTCCTCGCTGTGCTCAAAGAGATGACGAGGAAACCCGAGAATAGGCGTTACCTCGAACACGTAGCCGCACTGAAGAAAGAGTGGACCGAACTGGCCTCCTCCGTCATGAGCTCAGACGCGGTGCCCATCAAGCCCCACCGGGTCATCAAAGAGATCAGGGACGTCCTAGGCGAAAAAGACATACTGGTGGCCGACACCGGGCAGATGGGCGCCTGGACAGGCGTCCTCTACCCCACAGTCGCCCCCGGGAGGACCTACATAAGAGCCGCGGGGACCTTGGGGTGGAGCCTACCAGCAGCCATAGGCGCCAAGTACGCCGCCGGAGACCGGAAGGTCCTGGACGTAACGGGGGACGGAGGCGTCGCCTACCACATATCAGAGCTCGAGACCGCCCTCCGCTGCGACAAGCCTTTCGTGGCCGTGGTCTTCAACAACGTCACCCTCGGGATGCTCCACTACGGCTTCAAGTGGAGAGGCGAAGGAAAGGCGCTCAAATCCTCAGACTTCGTCGACATAGACTACGGCAGGGTAGCCGAGGCCTTCAACTGCCACGGCCAACGAGTCGAGAGACCCGGCGAGCTGAAGGAGGCGATGCAGACCGCCTTCGACTCCGGGAAGCCTGCCGTCGTCGACGTTATGATAGACAGGTACGAGCTTTCGCCCACGTCCCACTACAGGACGCTGCCCCAAGGGAGACAATTATAGCTAGTGGACGATCTCGACGCCGATGGCTCCCTCATCCTTATTGATCAGCATCTCCATGGCCTCAACCGCCTTCATCTCCGGCATCCTGTGGGTGATCCACTTCCTTATGTTGACCCTCTTCTCAGCCATCATATGCAGCGCGTCATGGACGTTCCTGCTCCTTCCCTCCCTTATGCCCCACTCCGCAACTATCTTCCCAGCCTTGTACATGAGCTCCGAGAGGTTCACAGTCAGATCCGGCTCCTCGTACAGCCCCATGAGTACAAGAGTCCCCAGCCCCCCCATGCCGGACCGGAGCATCTTCAACCCCTGCATGGTTGCACCAAGGCTGCCAGCCGTGTCGAAGACGTAGTCGACCCCATCCCCGTTTGTAGCCGCAGCTACCGCCTCGACTGGGTCCACCGTCTTCGGGTCCACCAGCACATCGGCTCCCAACGCCTCAGCGCAGTCGAGCCTATACCCCACGGGCTCAGACACGATTACCTTGGAGACCCCCGCGTTCCTGACAACCTCCAACGCACGCAGACCGATAGGCCCCGCACCCAGAATGGCGACCACATCACCGAGCCCGGCCCCAGACCTCCTCACCACGCCTATCACGTACGCCAGGTCCGTGGCCACGGCGGCCTCATAGTAGGACACGTTCTCAGACAGCCTGTAGGCGCTCGCCACGTGCCCGTAGGTGTACTACCCGTAGCCGCTCGGGAACCTTGAGACGGTCTTACCGTCGACGCTGAAGCTTATCGGAGCCCGCTTGTTCTCGCATCTGGATGCCTCGCCTCTGACGCAGTGAAGGCACTCCCCGCAGGGAACCGGGCTGGCCCCTGTGCCCGAGACATACACCCTGTCCCCTCAACCAACTCCGAGACCTCGGAGCCGACCTCGACGACGTCCGCCGCGACCTCGTGGCCACAGCACGCGGGGAGAGACGCGAAGGGGTGAAGCCCCTTGTAGAGGTGGAGGTCGCTCCCACAGATGAGGCAGGCCCGGTTACGGTACACCACCTCGTACGGCCCCGGATCAGGCAGCTCGACGTCAAACCACTTGAGCTCATAGGGACGTACAACGACTGGGGACGAGAATCTTAGAGGCAAACCAATCACATAGAATGGGTCAACCACTAAAATAAATGATTCAACATCCACTCGATCCCAAAATGACAAAGATTATCCCCCCACATGCACACAAGATAGTGTTCGGACTGGTGTCATGCACCCGAAGAAGAAGCTGCCTGAAGGCTCCGAGGAGATAGCCCGAGCGGGTGGCTATATCCTCGTCAAATACGACGTCGAAAAAAAGCCCTTCTACAGCGTCTTCCAGTTCTACGAGACCAGCAAAGGCACCCGCTACGTCCCCAGAGGCGGAGGCGGCAGAGACCTCGACGAGGTGAAACGGCAGCTGGAGAGAATCACCGGAGCAAAACGACAGGCCGAGTGACGCCAAAGCCGATGCTAAAATGGGGCACTCCATAGTTAAACGACGACTCTCTTGAAACACTTCACCCATGAAAGTAATGGATGTCTACCACCCATACTTAGACAGGTAGGACCCAAGAGAAGAGTTCCTCAAGCTGTTGATATGAATCCCGCAGAGGGAAAAAAGTCTTTTAAGAAATCGATACACCCCTTGCACCATGCTGTACTTCACATACGGATCGTTCATGGACATCGACAACCTGAGGAAACACACGCCCTCGGCGGAGTTCGTCTGCAAGGCGTTGATCCCCAACTGGGAGGTCCAGTTCAACTACTACAGCAAAAACTACATGGGCGGCTGCACAGGCATCGAGCCCGCCCTGAACAAGTTCGTCAGGGGAGCCGTCTACGAGATACCGCCGGACGAGATGGAGCACCTCGATAGAGTAGAGGGGGTGCCCAACGGCATCTACTACCGGCACCCCATAATGGTCGTATCCGAGGCGGGGGAGCCCATGCTCGCCCACGTATACCGCACAACCAACCCAAGAGGCCCATTCAAACCCACCAAAAAATACCTCAAGTACATGGTGGACGGAGCCAAGGCCCTAGGCCTCCCACAGGAGTACGTCGCCTGGTTCGAGGAGCAGGAAACCATCGACTAGACAGCCCAAGACGAGAAAACCCCTATAAAGAAGCCTCGGTTTTTTACCACGAACAGGTTTGAAGGCGCTCATCATCTACGGGACGCGTTGGGGAGGCACCGCCGGGGTCGCCGAGAGGATCGGCGACACCCTCAGACGTGAAGGTTACACGGTCGACGTAGCCGACGCCAAAGACCATCCGCCCAGCCCGGACGCCTACGGCCTCGTCGTAGTCGGCAGCGGCATAAGCGCCGGCAGATGGACCAAGGAAACTACCAACTACCTCAAGAAGAACAACGTCGCCCTCAGAGAGAGACGGACGGCCCTCTTCGCCAGCTGCAGATAAGGCGGCGAAGAAGAACTACGGGAACAGGGAAGACAGGACTACCTTGTCAAGGTCGCCGAGAAGAACGGCCTGAGCCCCGTCGCCTACGGGCTCTTCGGCGGATTAATCGACTTCACCAAGAGCCACGGCCTCATCAGCAACATAATGCTCAACGTCGCCAAGAAGGAACTCCGGGAGAAGGGCGTCGACACCAGCAAGCCCTACGACTTCCGCGACTGGACACAGATCGAGGCGTGGACCCGGGAGATCGCGGAGAGATGATGCCCGGCACACCTTCCACTAAGCCATAACATCCCGTTTATATCCCACTCCACGCATTTCTCCCTGAGTTGAAGCCCCGGGACATCCTCCTCACCGCCGTCAACGGCCTCAACGAACGTAAGTTCAGGCTCGGCCTCAACGTCCTAGGCATACTCATAGGCATCGCCGCCGTCACGGGCCTCGTAAGCATCACCCAGGGCCTCACCGAGGAGGTGGGCGGCCAGCTCGAGATGTTCGGCTCCAACAACGTCATGGTCGTACCATTCAGGATCCAGCCCGGCCGAGGCCTCGTCGGCGAGTCCTTCAACTGGCGCGACATCCAGATCATCGAGAAGACACCCCACGTCAGGTACCTCACCCCCATCGTCGGCAGCAAGCTAGCCAGCCACACCGTCAGGGGTGAGACCTACGTCTGTAACGTCTTCGGCGCCGAGCCAATCTACTTCGACATATTCAAGTACTACGAGATGGCTGACGGCAGGGCCCTCATCCAGAGCGACAAGGCCGCCGTCGTCATAGGCCACCTCGTCGCCCAGCCCAGCGGCGAGGACGAGCCCATGTACGAGGTCGGGGACAGGATAACCCTCACCTTCATGGTCAAGAGCCAAGAGAAGAAGGTCACCCTCAGGGTCGTCGGCGTCATGGAGGAGGTGGGCGGCACCTTCGGCAGCGAGGACGACAACAGCGTCGTCATCCCCTTCAGGGAGGCCCAGCAGATATTCGAGTCAGGCAGCAGCGTCGACTACGTCGCCCTCACGGTGGACACAGTCGAGAACGTGGACAGGGTCGTGGAGCACATCGAGGACGATTTCGGCGACGACGTCATGGTGATGAGCTTCGAGATGGTCCAGGAGCAGGTGGGCCAGGTCCTGGGCACCCTCGAGGCGGTGCTCGGCGGCATCGCGGCCATCAGCCTCATAGTGGCGGGGGTAGGCATCGTCAACACCATGACCATTAGCGTCATGGAGCGGACACGCGAGATAGGCATACTCAAGGCCATCGGCGGCAAGAGCATCGACGTCCTCTACCTCTTCCTCAGCGAAGCAACCATAACGGGCATCATGGGCGGCGTGGCCGGCGCAGCCTTCGGGTTCGTGCTCGGCAGGTTCGTCGGAGACTACATAGGGCTCCCCGTCTCCACGTCCCCTGCTCTGGGCCTGGCCGTCGTCGGTTTCGCCACGGTCACCTCTGTCCTCGCGGGGCTGTACCCCGCGTGGAGAGCCGCCGGCATGAACCCCGTCGACGCCCTCAGGTATGAGTGAGGGGGCAACCTGAAGCCGGCTTCAAACAGGGCACAACGTGTACACTGGGGATATGTGACGTCTTTACGAGGCCTCGGTTACCCTGTGCTCTCGTAGAGGTCCACCAGCACCTCAACCAGCTCGTCCTCGGTCCCAAGCCCCGACACCGCCAGCGGTATGCCCTCGTGGGTCGCTAGCTGGATCGCCAGCGGGTCCAGCTCCCCCTCCAGCCCGTGGAGCACTATGACCCGGGGCTTGAAGGGGCTGATCTTCACCGCGATCATGGGCGACCTGCCGCGGCTGACGCCGCTGAACACTAGGGCCCTCTCGCTGGTGGTGCCGAATATCCTGTAGAAGTCGAGGCCGCTGAGCATCTGTATCGCCTTGATGCTGTCCACGATGGTGTACCCGAACACGTTCTGATCCAGCCGCTCATGCCCCGCGTAGACTATCCCCTCGACAGCCTCCACTATCTCCGCGACGCTCACGGGCGCCATGAACTCCCGGATGTCGATGAACATGTCGCTGGGGTCCAACGTGATCCTGCTCAGCTGCCTGATGTACTGGCCGCCCTTCGACTCGTCGATGTCCAGCAGCGCCCCAACGTACCGCTTGATGAAGCCGCTGCCCGGGCTGCGGCGGCGCCCCGTCTCGTAGTCGCTTACCACGGAAGGCGACAGCTCCAGAGTGCTCGCCGCCTCGATCTGTGTGATCCCGAGGAGCCCCCTCCACTTCCGCATGGTCTTCCCCGGGCTAGGCGACAACACTATCTCGCCCGCTATCCGCTTCGCCAGGGTGTCGCGTGTGGGGCTGTAGTTGGACATGTCTTCATAAAGAGAAGTGCTCAGCGTAATAAAGGCGACTAACCAGCGTGCAGCGTCGGGTAAACAAGTATTTAGTAAAGGCTTTCACTTGCCGTTTTCATGTCTTCATATGGTTGAGCAGGCCAAGTACATTGTAGTGGAGACTGTTGGTAGAGTCGAGATAAGAAGGTACCCCGAGATCGTTGTCGCTAGGGTTGAGGGCTACGCCGACGGCGGGTTCAACATACTTTTTCGGTTCATCTCCGGCGCCAACGTCAGGAAGACGAAGATCGCCATGACTGCTCCAGTGATCTCCGAGCGGATCGCCATGACCGCGCCTGTGCTGTCGGACGATACGTCAATCGCCTTCGTGATGCCTGACAAGTACACGGTGGAGACAACCCCGGAGCCGTCGGACGAGCGAGTCAATATAGTGAAGGTGCCTGAGAGGCTCGTCGCCGCGCTGAGGTTCTCCGGGAGATGGACACAGTCTAGCTTCAGCTCTAGAACCAGGGAGCTGTTAGATGAGCTGGAGAGGGAAGGCATCAGGAGAAAGGGAGAGGTGTTCTCGATGAGGTACGACGGCCCGTTCAAGCCCTGGTTCATGCGGAGGAACGAGGTCGCCGTCGAGGTGGAGCCAAGAACCCCTTGACCCTGTCAGGTTTTGAGAAAAAAATTGTAGGGGAACGGGGTCGCAGACGTTCTCGGCCTTGGCGGCTACTCGGCCACAAGGGGAAGAGCGTCTAAATACTGGTGCGGGTGGGTAATCTTGCTGACGCCATGCGAATATGGTCGATCCACCCCCGCTACCTTGACTGGAAGGGCCTCGGAGCCCAGTGGCGCGAAGCCCTGCTCGCCCAGAAGGTTCTGCAGGGAGAGACCAAAGGCTGGAGGAATCACCCCCAGCTAGACCGCTTCAAGGAGCACAGAACCCCGTTACACGCCATAGGGTACTACCTCGTGGAGGTATTCAACGAGAGCCTGAGAAGAGGCTACAGCTATAACTACTCCAAGATACTGCATCCTAATGACTCGGTTGACAGGATAGGGTTGAACGGAGGGCAGCTAGAGTACGAGTTCAAATTACTGCAGGAGAGGCTCGTTAAAAGGGAGCCCAACAAGTACCGCGAGAACCTGGGCGTTACCACGGTGATGCCTCACCCACTGTTCATTGTTAGGCATGGCCCGCCTGAGCCCTGGGAAAAATCCTACTGGATGAACACGAGAACATGAAAAAGGGGGGGCTACTTCTCCATTAGTTCCTCTACTTCCTCGAAGCCCTCGATGTAGAAGTCTTTCTCCTCGGGGGCCAGCTCGTAGAGGAGCCTCAGGAACTCCCCAGCGTGCACCCTCTCCTCGTCCGCTATGTCCACGAGCACCTTCTTCGCGAGCTCATGGTCCGTGGACTCGGCCAGCTGCATGTACAACTGTATGGCCTCGTACTCCGCCGATACCATGAACCTTATCGCCCTCACGAGCTCCCCGTGGGTCAACTTCCTGTCGGCGGCTAAGCCGCTGAATGGGTCTCCAAACTCAGGCATTTTAACCTGATCTAAATTATTCATTATACTATTAACGGTTATTATAAATGGGTAAAAAAAATATCCAATATCAAGATTTTTTATCCGCAAATACAAGGCAAACCATAGTTCACGACCGTACATGTGTATGAGTCTGATAGTTTATGATCTCTCTGCTAATTTGCATAATGGGTCATTATATTGGCTTCGTTAAACTTTTTCAGTTGTTTTTATCAAGAATTGATTTTTTGCTTACAGTTGATTTCTCTTAAGGGTTTAAACCCACGATCCATCACACAGCCTTCGTGCGCGGCTAATTTACAATATTTGAAACATCGTTTTGACACCCTTTTCCCTGTAAAGATTCCTTCTGTACATTTTAGTGAAATAATCTTCAGAAAAATGCTTTTATTAAATCTCTGATAAATGCATCAAGAACCAGCTTGCTTGAACATAATGGAGACGAGGAAACCTACTCCCTCATATTCAAGTCTCTAAGACACCCGATTCGGCGAAGAATCCTCCGATTACTCACGAACGAACAGCTGACCTTCTCCGAGATCCTTAAAAGCTTATCAATCGACAGCGGGCACCTAAGCTATCACCTTGACGAACTTGGTGTACTTATAACAAAAACCACTGATGGAGACTACAGGTTATCGGGTATAGGATCAGCTGCGATCAAGCTCATGGAAGGGGTGGAGGAGGAAACGACCGCCGGTGAAAGGTACATCAGGAAAATCCAGCCCTTCCGAAACGCAGTATTCTTGTCAACCACCTTGTTGATACTTATCATGCTCCCAGTCATAGCCTACTCTTTGGGATATGTAGCATATGGAGGAGAAACTGGGTTTAACTCCAACGTGTCGGTCCCATCCGATGAAGCATTCAGCTATGAAGTGACGTTACTCTACGGGGAGATAAAGTCAAATTATCACGGGGATAGAGAAGCGCGGATTACTCTAGATCCGCCTGTGAGGGGATTGACAAGCTGGGATCAAGATACGGTATACTTCATTTTAAGCCCTGAGGGTGGAAGCCACATCGTAGCCAGAATAGTTGACTCCTCCGGAGCGGTTATTGAGGAACCATCAATATCCGCTGACCTTGGGGGTGCAGGTTATACTTTCCAAGTGCCTATGAATCAAGCTGGCTCCAGCAGGATTGAGGTAGACACAATTAGCTCTAGTACGCCTTCAAGTTGCTCACTGCAAGTTGGTTTTCGTAGAGACAGATTATCCAGGCCGTTCTTCCTCTACGGGGTCGCGAGCATCATAGCAGTTGGTGGGTGTATGGTATATCTATACTATACGGGGCAGAAGTCACGAGAACTATAGAGGTCAAGCCTACGCTATCTTTTGATCGAAGAAACAGGCCTACATAGTCATATTTAACAATAAACTTTTTCTGACAAAAACATCGAGAAATCAAGTTACCAGAAGCTGATAACTCACAAAGCGTACTCAAAAATGATGGAAACAGTTCTCCCAAATAAACACTGAATTATTTATTCTGCCCGCGCGCAAATTTAGATGGTAAATAAATCAATTACTTCTTCACTAATCCTCACGCGGAATTAATAAAAACTCCGTTTAGTTAAACGAAATCAGGCTCCAACGCATAAAACAGTATATAAAGTAAAAATAACCACAGTAGATTTGATGCATCAACAGGGTCAAGAATTTTTGACTTCATAGCATGGATTTGAACCCGGAAAGGGTCAATTTTTCTTGATGAAAACCCATTTTAAGCCACAGTTTTACGTTATTTGAGTCTAATGGAAGAGCTAGAAGAGGAAGTATACTCCACAATCTTCAACGCCTTAAAACACGGCGTAAGAAGAAACATACTACGGATGCTTGAAGAACGGGAGCACACTTTCACCGAGATGGAGGAAAAACTGGGGTTATCCAGCAGCCACCTTACCTATCATCTGGACAGCCTGAAGGAGCTTATTACAAAGACAGAGACGGGGTACAAGCTATCTGTCTTCGGAAGAGCAGCCGTAGAGATGATGAGGCACGTAGAGTCACCCCCTAAGATGTATAATGAAGCTCAGGGCACGCTACGCAAGGTTTTGATAGTTATTCTGGTTGTAGGTTTATGCTCTTCACTCTTTGGGCTAGCGTATTACATTCGACTGAGTAACCTTCTTCAATCGAAGATGGCATCAGCTTCCTATCATCTTTTAATTGACGATATGGGGTTATCCTTCAGCCTCTTGAGGTCATCCTGTACTTCAATATTAGACAGCGGAAAATTAGATTATTATAATGTTAAACAGCTTCTGTATCAGTCAGATCAGCTCAGAAGCCAATGCTGTTTATTGGAAACAATGGACTCAAGGCATCGTCAGGAATGGCGTGAACTAGATTTTATGGCTATGGAGCTTTGGCACTTTTTCAGAAACCTGGAGCAGAGAGTATTACAGGATCAAAATTTAGACCCTTTAGTGTTAACAGAGGAGCAGATTGAATTAATGGTAGAGATGAGAGAAACCTTAAACACCATAATGAGTATAACGGAAACCGAATACCAAATAAATACTATGCATATTGAAATAGATGAGACTACGCTTGAGGAAAGCCTAGAGACATCTAATTACTTACTAGAGGTGATCGAAGACGGTTATGAAGTCTTCAATTTAAGTCAATAGAACGTTTATACAATACAGTTCACTTGTACAATAATTTCTACTTGGAGAACAGTATGCAAAAGAGGAAGGTGTAAATTATAGCGGTTAGCCTTCCTGCCGCCGATGCTAGCCCCAGGGCGTGACGACTGCCTTGGACAGGAAAAGTAGACAGCCAAAGATCACGTTGATGTAAGGATAGAACCAGTACACCGAGTCAACGGCCTTGTCCAAGACCAGCAACTCGGCTGCTATCAGCGGATAAGTCAACGGAAGGAGACTCAAAGGGCTCCCTGAACCGAGTTGAAATGTCAACGCGGCTAGCCCAGACCATAAAATGAGGCAGAGAACCAGCGAGGCACGTCTACCGAGCACGACCGCCGTGGTCCTTATCCCCGTCCCCGCATCGTATTCTATGTCGGGTATAGCCGAGAAGAGGTGCATGCTGAAGGAGTGCATGAAGGCAGCGGCCAACACAGAGTTGGGCGGCAGCGTCCCCGACGTCAGATAGAATGAGAAGACGCCGGGCAACGCGTAGAGTATGTTGGAAGCCGAGTCCAGGAACGGCCTCTGTTTGAACCGTATGGGCTCGGCGCTGTAAAAATAGCTTAGGAATATGAATCCCAAGAATATCAGCCGCTCGACTAAACCAGTCTGGAAAACAGTCAACAACAGCCCCAGCCCAACCGCCGCCCAGACCAGCTTCCTCAAGGATTCCCGCTCTTCCGGCTTCACTCGATGCTCCTTTCCCTCCTTCTTAGGGTTAAGCTCGTCTGTTTCCTGGTCCCAGAGGTCGTTGACGCCGTATAGAAGCACGTTCGCCGGGAACATGAAGAAAAAGAAGTACGCGAAGAACCACGGTTTCAGCAACTCGAGGTACCTGTCAGCTCCCCATATACAGCCCACCGTGTAGGGCCCCAATAGGTAGAACCAGAACCGGGGCCTGCTGACCTTGATAGCGATCCTCAGGTACTCGCGTGGACTCATCCCGGTCACGCGAACAACGTGTTGTAGCCTATGGCGCCGACGATCCTGGTGACGCTGGGCTTCACCTTCCTCGCGTAGACGATGAAGGGGTCCCGGTGGATCACCCGCGCCGTCCACTTGTACATCTCGCTGGCGGTCTTGACGGGGATCAGGTACCGCTTGGGTATGTAGCTGAACCCCTCCTCTGCTATCTCCTGCCAGCGGAAGTAACGGGAGAGCTGGGTCCGGATGAACCTCGTGAACCCCTCCGGGTTCCTGTAGGCGTGGCCGGGCTCAAGGCTCGTCAACCCGTTCTCGGTGTACTCTTTCCGGGGGAAGTAGTTGCGCCCCAGCCAGAGGTCCTCGCTGATGTCCCTGATGAAGTTGACGTACTGCATGGCGCTCCCGAGGTACCTGGCGGAGACGTGGGACTCGGGGGGGAGC
>Ga0307433_1001448_pt1 | contig 12968 bp, 6 predicted proteins | sample SalMarWE160210MG_FD_202166 | JGI IMG/M metagenome (GOLD analysis project Ga0307433, IMG submission 202166) | Salt marsh sediment microbial communities from the Plum Island Ecosystem LTER, Massachusetts, United States - WE1603-210 | ecosystem: Environmental > Aquatic > Marine > Intertidal zone >... | reverse complement strand
CCTTTGACCGTCCGGGGCATGAGCGGCGGGCCGCTCGAGACGGTCGCCGCAGCCTACGCCGCCGCGGGGGTTCCCGAAAACTTCACCTGCGGGCCGGATCGAGAGGAGCAGACGGCGTGCGGACCGCGCCGCCGGTCGTCGCGCTGATCGTGTTTGCGCTTGCAGCCTGTGCCTCCCGAAAACCCCATCCGGCCCTGAGGCGGCTAATATCGCACCCCCTCCTCCCCGCGTCCGCCCGGGGGCGTGCTGGGCGGACCGCCCTGTGGACACGAAGCGTGAATCTGTGCGGAATACGCGGGACGGCGTTCTCAAAAGGAACAGCGGGCGGAACTGCTCTTTCAGGTCGTCAGCCGGGCCTACCAGCGGACCGGCATCGTGGTCACGACCAACCCGCCGTTCGAGCAATGGACCGAGGTCCTGGGCAGCGAGCGGCCCGGCGGCGCCGCAGCGCCATACCGACTACCCCCGCCGCCACCAGGCCGAGCGTTGCCGGGTCGGGGACGGTGGCGGCAAAATCGTGGTACGCCTGCATGGTGGCGGGGTCGGCGCCTCCCGCCGTCAGGTAGCCTTCGAGCCCATAGACGTCGGCGTCGGTGATCCAACCATCGCCGTCGGTGTCGCCCGCCGGGTTGAATGAGCGGTTCGCATCCCAGTACAGGGTCTCCAGGAGCGTGATGTCGGCCGTCGAGAACCAGCCGCTGAAGTCCAGGTCGCCCAGGCCGCGGCCGAAGATCGTGTCGGTCGCGAGGCCGCCGAACCGCTGGATGCCAACGGTGCCGGTCGTCTCCTGCGCCACGACCGTCACGGCGTGGTTGCCGGTGGTAAGGCCCGCGAAGTACCTCTTGAAGAGGTCGCGGTCCATGGTCTCGGCCCGATTCGCGCCGGTGACCATGGCCAGGATTTCGCCGTCCGACAGGGCCGCCCCCACGTCGAGCAGCACGTGGACGGCCTCGGCCGTCAGGTCGAGGCTCCGGACGTAGAGGTCGCGGTTCTCGCCCGCGCCCGCCACGGGCGGATCGAACGAATCGATGCCGCACACCGGCGGCAGCCGGTCCACGTACAGGGCTTCCTTCCAGTCCTGCCAGATGGCCGGGCCGCCGTCGGTGCGGTGGCGGAAGGCGCGGACCGTCAGGTAATGCATGCCCTCGGCCAAGGCGCCCGCGTCCACCGCCTGGCGGAACTCGCCGTCGCCGCCGGGGTGGCCCAGGCCCAGGCTCAAGATGAGAGGGCTCTTCTTCCCCACGAACTCCTCGAAACCGTACGCCGCCCTGTTGCCGGGGTCCGTGTAATCGACGTGGCCGTTGCCGTTCAGGTCGAGCCCGGCATCGACGCGCAGCAGGGCGTTGTCGCCGTCGGCCCAGACGTCGCGGTGGAAGCCCAGAAGGTTCACCGGCACCGTCTGGAGGCGCACCTCGAAGGAGTTGCCCGTCACGACCTGGATGTCCGAGAGGCGCGTCGTCGCGTTGGCGTAGGCGTTCTCGTCGGCGGTGCCGTCCATCGCGGGGACCGACCCGGGCAGCGTCGCGCTCACGCCCTCAAGCGTCAGCGTCCCCTCCGGCGACGCCAAGCCGTACACGAGGTACCCGTTGCGATGGTAGAACGCGTTCATGTTCTGGTCGTAGGAGGCGTTCCGCAGGAACCGCACGTTCACCGTCCCGTCGCCGTTGACGACGAGCAGCGGCGGGATGTCGTCGCGCGGGTCCACCGCGGGGTTCGATGCGTTTCCGGTGAGTTCGATGAGCGGCGTGCCGGGCGCGAACGTCGTGTGGAGTGTGCGGCTGTCGTAGCCGGCGTCGGTGCGGTTCGACAGGAGCGTGACGCACGATCCCTCGCGCTCGAAGGCGAACAGTTCCTTCTCGATCCAGCGTTCGTGGTAGTTGCCCTCGCCGTAGCGGTTCCGGAGACAGACGAGGCGCGTGATGGCGTCGCCATAGGCGCCGCCGAGCGCGTCGCCGCGACCGTCTTTGGGGAAGTCGCGCCCCGTGCCGAACTCTCGGGCGTTGAAGTAGACCACGGCGTTGCCGGGGTGCAGCAGGACGTAGGCGTAGCCCACGTTCGAGAGTTCCGGGCCCCAATCGTCGTGGCTCTGGACGAACATGACGCCCTGCGACCCGTTGTGTATCCCGTCGTCGTGTGTGTCGAGCGTTGCGTCGCGGACGTTGTACCAGTTGTTCACGTAACCGTTGCCGGTCAGGTTATCGCGCAGGGCGAAGTGGAGCGGGAAGTCGAGCGTGTCGCGGTTGCCGCCGACGACGCCCGGCTCGCCCGGATCGATCGTCTTCTTGACGAACGTCTGGAGGTAGCCCTTGTTGCCGTCGTACACCTCGGCGAACGAGAAGACGTGCCGCTGGCTGCCGTCCAGGTGGTCGCGCCCGCTCGACCGGTACACCGCCCGGTCGAAGTAGTCCAGGGCGAAGCCTTCGACGTGCTTGGCGGCGTCGATGCGGAACCCGTCCACGCCGACCGTCTGGACCAGCCACTGGGCGTTGCGCATCAGGTACCCGGTCACGTTCTCGGTGGCGGGGTCGCCTGCGGTCGGGTCGGCCGTGTTGAACGGGTAGATGGGGATGTCGCCCTCGCCGGTGGCGGGGTCGTAGACCCTGATGGGCTGGAGGTTGTGGTCCGGATAGAAGCGGCGGTTGGCCTCGTCGGGCACGTTGGCCAGGCGCCCGTAAGCGGGCGCCGTGCCGGCGGGGATGTTGTTCGCACAAGCGGGGACGGGGTTTCGGACGAGTTGGATGTTCGTGCCGTGGTCGATGTCCACCAGGCCCGCGACGCGCCCGTCCTTGTCGCCGACGGCGAACGCCGAGTGGAAGTCGCCGTCGCTCGTGCCCGGCCACTGAAGCACCATGCCGGGGTAGCCGCCCGCGTCGAGGAACCCCGCCGTGCCGGCGTCGGAGAACCCGTTGTGATTGATGATGTAATCGACGTAGTAGTCGCCGAACTTGTGGACCTCGCCGACCGTCTGCACGAGGCCCGCCTCCGTGCCGTAGAGCGTGGGGTTGCCGGGCTTGCCCAGGTCGAACCGGTCGTAGACGTCGTAGCCGACGCTCCAGTTTCCCTGGTCGGCCCGTCCGGGCGGCGGCGTGTAGACGGCGCCGTAGCCGGCCTTGAAAAGGTCGGGGGCGCGGTCCTCGATGGTCGTGTACCGGCTCTCGAAGTACTGCAGGATGGCCGGCGCGGATACATCGCGGGCCAGTGCTGCAGACGCGGCGGCGGTCAGCCAGACGGCGACCGTCAGGCAGACCGCACGCGCGGCGCGAAACCGGCCTCGGGCCGAAGTCAGGTCCGGGTCAGGCGGCATACGGTGGACCCCTCATGTGCGGCGTGTCCCCACCATCCCAGTCCGTAAGTATGGCCTATAAAACGGCCTGCGTCAAATCGGGCGAGGCCGATGGCTGTGAGAAACGTCGTTTTTCGCCCGCCAGAGCGACGGGGTGTGCAGGAGCGTTCCAGGCCCGTTCCCCCGCCGGTACCATGACGGCGCACGGTAAACGCTGAGAGCAGGCCCGATTAGGAGGAATCCTGATGCGGACGACACGGACTCTGGCGACGTGCCGCCGGTTCCTGAAGCGATGCGAGGCGTACAACGTCTTCCGCGAGAAGCCCGAGACGCTGCCCGTCCGCGAAGGCCGCATCAGGGTCGAGGCCACCCGCCGGCCAAGGTCAATCGGGCCGATGCGGACGATGGCAACCGCCAGCCGTCGCACCCGCGACGCCGTCCGCATACGGTCGAGAATCAGGAGAAACAGGCCGATGAGGCCGAGGCATACAAACACGAACCGGCGGAAGATGTACCGGGCACGCGCCGGCAAGCCGACCTCCGGCAGAAACTTGCCGAACGTTTCCTTCAGGCCCAGGTCGGCCGCAAGCGCCAGGATCCCGACCACGGCGAAGGCCGGACCGGAGATGCCGTACACCTCTTTCGCGAGCAGCGGCGCCTGGCCTTATCCGGTCTTCGTACGGGCTCCTCACACGACGACGAGGTTCACGCCTGTCGGCACGTTCCAGACACGGCCGGCGGTGTTGTAGGTGATGGTGCCGGTGCCGTTGGACGCGGCGCGAAAGTACAACCGCCGTATCGTCCATGAGTCCAACGTGCTGAGGTTGATGAAGTGGTTGCCGCCTACGCCGCGGACGTACATCAAGCCCAACGTGGCGTGCGCGCCGGCCGGGTTCACCGTAGCCAGCGAAATGGCAGAGCCGTCGATGGCGCCGGCATCGATTGAACGGACGTCGGCGTCGAAAGTTAGACCGGAACCGTTGATCGTGCCGAGCACCATCACCCTTGCAGCCGAGCCATGGATGCCCCAGACGGCATCGATCAGGTCGCCGCGGATATAGGCCGTGCCCAGGGTGTACCGCCCGGCGACCGGGTTGCCGGCCAAGTCCAGGTTCAGGCCGTTGACGTTGCCGAGCACCATGAGACTTGCAGCCCACCCATCGATGTCCCACGTGGCGCCGATCAGGTCGCCGCCGATGTAGGCCCTGCCCAGGGTGCTCCGCCTGGCGACCGGGTTGCCGGCCAGGGTCAGGTCCAGGCCGTTGACGTCGCCGGTGGTCCGGAAGTAGCCAATCGATGGGGTCGTCACCACGTCGGGAACCGCGTCGGCGTCCGTCCAATCCTGAGCGATCAACCAGCCAATGGGCGTGTTGGATGTGACAACCAGGTCGGTCACGCTGCCGAGTCTCATCAAGAGCTGGTCCCTGGCCCTGACCGGCGCGCCGACCGTGACCGCGCCGCCGTTGACGTCGTTGAGCCAGAGATACCCGAGCGTGCCGGGGACGTCGATCAGGCTGGTCCCGGCGCCGTCATCGACGAAATTGGTCGTCCGCCCGTAAACGGCGCCCAGCGAGCCGTCCCAGGTCAGGCCGGCATCGTCCACCACGGTGACGCTCTCGATGTCGGTGGTGGTGCGCCTGGGCGTCGAGATGAACAGGCGGCTGCGATTGGTCGTCTCGTGAACCGTGATGTCGAAACCGTTCACGCCGTTGGCGACCTCGGCCCAACTGCCTCGCATCATGAACGTGACGGGGGTGCCGCCAGGGTCGTCAATCGTGAGCCGAGCGTTGCGGTGAGCGGCGTCGAAGCCGCCGAACTTCCACACGATGGCGGCCTGGTTGGCGGCCGCATCGGTGTTGTTGGTCTCGTCGGCTTCGGCGATGGTGTCGCCCGAATCCACGACGGCCAGAACGTTGTAGTTGCCGACCGGGATGTCCGCCGGCACTTGGCTCCGGATCCAGTAGGTCCGGGCCTGTCCGGCCCGAAGCGAGATGCGATAGGTGCGCTGGCCGAACAGGTAGTCGCCGCCGTCAATGATGCCGTCTGCGGACCCGTACAGTTGAATGGTGGCCAAGCCGGACGCCCTGCCGGCGCCGCCGTTGGTGACCTGGACGGGAATCCACGACCTGTCGCCGGGGACCGCGTCGGCGCCCGTGACGTAGGTGTCGTCAATCGCGACCGTCAGGTCCGGGCCCACGCCCAGGCTGCCGACGACCGACACGTTGTTGGCCTCGGAGTACTCGGTGACGCCGCCGGGCTGATCGGCCACGCCGAACAGCGTGTACCCCTGACCGCCCGCGGGCGCGTTGAACGAGATGACCTGCGAGGTATTGGCGCCGGCCGCGAGCGTGGTCACGTTGTACGAGCCGACCTGGGTATCGGCGCCCGCGTCAAAGGTGCCGTCCGTCGAGGTCCACAGCGTCACGGTCCAGGGATCCACGCCCGGGTTGGCGTCGTCTTCGGCCACGGCGAAGCCGGCGTTGTTGACCTGCACGGGCACGTCAACCTGCTGACCGCCAACGGCCGGGTAGATGGTGGCCGCCGCCGTGATCGTCAGGTCGGGGCCGACCGACAGGGTCCCGAGCGACGCCGAGTTGTTGTTGTCGTCGTCTTCAGTGACCTCGGTGCCGGAGTCGGCAAAGCCGAACAGCGTGTACTCGCCGGGCACGGGCGCGGCAAAGGAGATCTGGTTCGTCGTGCTGTCCTGGCCATCAAGGGTCGTCAGTTCGTAAGAGCCGACGTTCACGTCGGCGCCCGGATCGAAGGCGCCGTCGGTCGAAGTCCACAGCGACACGGTCCATGTGTCCACGCCCGGGTTCAGGTCGGTCACGGCCTGGGCGAAGCCGGTGTTCTCGACCGTGACGTCAACGTCCACGTTGGCGCCCTCCGCCGCCTCGTACGCGCCGGCCGCGCCCTGGATCTCCAGGTCGATGCCGACCAGCAGCGTCCCGACGATGGCGGTGTTGTTGTCCTCGAGCTCCTCGGTCACCTCCCCGTCGGCCTCGTCAACGGAGTCGGCAAAGCCGAACAGCGTGTACGCGCCGGCCGCAGGGGCGGCGAAGCTGACCGTCTGGGTGGCGTCGGCCCCGGCGTCAAGGGTTGTCACCTCGTAGAAGCCGACCTGCGTGTCGTCGACCCGGTTAAAGACCCCGTCGGCGGAGGTCCAGAGCGACACCGTCCAGGTGTCTACGCCGGGATTCACGTCGGTCTCGGCGGCGGCATCGCCGATATTGTTCACCTGAACGTCAACATCGACCGCGGCCCCGTGGATCGCCTCGTAGTCGATCGCCGCCGCCGTGATCGTCAGGTCTGCCGCCAACAGCAGACGGGACTCCAACGCCTCAAGACTTGGCTTTATGGTCCTTTTATCGCAGTTCCCATACACGGCAGTCTCCTATCGAGTACCCAGGAATCACCCCAGCCCAGATTGGTTGGGGGGCGCTTTACTTGTTTCGGCCAGACCGCACGCGGCCGGCCACGTTTTTCCTAGAAAAGGCCACGTTCTCTGACGCCTTGCAGCCAACGGGACACGTAATGAGCAGCGCGTGTGCCAATCGCGATGCGGGCGGGGCGGCAGCGGCGTTCTCGAGGTTGGCAGCGGCGTTTTGGCGGCCGATTTTCGCACGGCCGCCCGCCTTCGCACGGCACGGGCAAGCAGCGCCTGTCTGGAATGTTCTGTACCAAGCGTCGTGCCCGCCTCGACCTAAGTCGTGGCAGCAGCGATTGTTACCAGCAGGTGGAAGAGAACGTACCCGTTGGCTCGTTCCATACCGGCCGGTTCGGTTCTCCGGGTAGGCCGGCGTCGCGCGCGCCCGACGCCGCGCCAATCTGCCACACTCCAACGTGAACGGCGCTAACGGGGAGACGGGCGCCGCCGGCAGGAAGCAGCCGCACTATTGAAATGCCTAAAGAGCAGCACAAAAGCGGCCGATAAACTCAACAGCCGGGACTCATCACCGTGCTGGGATGGTTCCCGCCAACTGCGTCCGGGCAGCGCCTCTGGGCTGGAACATGCGTCTATCTGGACTAGGAACGGCAGTCGTTGCGGCAGGCCGCCTCGGCGCGTCGAAGCAACCGCCGGCCAAGACGCGGCGGCTCGGGTTAGCCAAAGGGAGACGGTGGGCCGGATGGCCGCAAGCCTTCAATCCGAACCCGCGCCGCCTGCGCGAAGGGAGGCTCAAAGAAAATGCAAGAACCGGCTGCTGAACGCGCGGATGCCTCCGCGCCGAACCCACACATGACGGAACTCTGGGACGGCTCGTTCCACCTGGCCTACAGCCGCTGGCTCGCAGGGACCAGGAAACATGTTGGCCGGGCGCGTAGCATATCGGAAACGGCCACCACAGCATCCTGGCCGAGTGACGGTCGGTCTAACCATCGGGTGCTGGAGTAGGCCATGGACCGCAGATCCGACACGACTCAACCCCCCGGCAAGGGCCGGATACTTCACGCGGCCGTGGCAACTGCCGCAGGGCTCATCTTCCTGCTCCTGGCTGCCGACCCGTGGCCGCTGAAGGGCGTCTTTGCCGACGGGCGGCTCCTGGGATGGATTGAGTTGCAGCAACTCGCCCTCGTCTTCCTGTCGCTGGGTGTGGGGCTTGCGGGGGCGTCACTGTTTCGATGGAGACGGTTCCTCCAAGAGCGCCGCGGTGTCGAACAGGCCCTGGCGGGGCAGGTCGAACAGTACGCGGCCCTCGTCCAGACCATTCCCGACATCATCTACGAACTGGACCCCGACGGCCGGTTCACGTTTCTGAGCGACGCCATCAGGCACCTGGGCTATGAGCCGCGGGAACTCGTTGGAGAACATTTCTCCCGTATCGTGCACCCCGAGGACATCGTGACCGTCAGCCGCGCCGCCGTCCTGCCGAAGTACCAGGGAAAGACAACGGGCGACGCCGGGGCGCCGAAACTCTTCGATGAACGAAGGACCGGCGACAGGGGCACCAGGAACCTGGAGGTCCGCCTTGTGCCGAAGGGCGCCCCAGCCGACTGCGTCTACGGTGAACTGCATTCGTCGGCGAAGTGGCGTCGCAAGACCCGACGCGCCGAGACCCCCTGTTGGAACGCCGAGGTGCACGCGTCCGGGAATTGGGGGCAACCCGTCCGTGACCGCAAGACGCAGTTTCTGGGCAGCATCGGGATCATCCGCGACATCTCCGAGCGCAAACGCCTGGCGCAAAACCTGGAGGCGAGCCGCGAAAGTTTCCACGCCATTGTCGCCGAGAGCGCCAACGGCATCCTCATCGTCGATCGCGACCGAATCGTCCGCTACGCCAACCCGGCCGCCCACAGCCTGCTTGAGCGCACGAGCCACCACCTCCTGGATACGCCGTTCGGCCTTCCGGTAACGGCCGGCACCGTGACCGAAGTGGCTGTTTCTCTCGGAGGGGAAAACACGGGGGTTGCGGAAATGCGAGTCGTCGAGAGCATCTGGGACAGGGAAAAAGCCTGCCTTGTCTCGCTGCACGACGTGACCGCCCGCAAGCAGATGCAAGTGGACCTGGAGAAGGCCAAGGAGGCGGCCGAGGCCGCCAACCAAGCCAAGAGCGAGTTCCTGGCCAACATGAGCCACGAACTCAGAACCCCACTGAACGCCATCATCGGATTCTCCGAGGGCCTGCTCCAGCGCGCCGACCGCCACCCGCTCAGCGACCACCAGAAGGACCGCATCGGAAAGGTTCTGCTGGGCGGACGGCATCTGCTGATGCTTATCAACCAGATCCTCGACATCTCCAAGATCGAGGCCGGACAGGCAACGATCCATCCCACGACGTTCGACGTGTTCCAACTCGCCGGAGCCATCCAGGGGGTAGCCGAGGCTTTGCTGCAGGAGAAGGACGATGTGACGTTCGTGCTCGACATCGCCGACGACCTGCCACCGTTTACGTCCGATCGCGACAAGGTCTGGCAGATCCTTCTCAACCTGGTGAGCAACGCCGTCAAGTTCACCGAGCATGGCTCCGTAACGCTTGGCATCCGACACGATGACGGCCGGTTTCTGTTCAGCGTCGAAGACACCGGCATCGGGATTCCCCAAGACAAACGAGCCGCAATCTTTGAGAAGTTCGAGCAGGTACAACAACCAGGAGGCCCACGCAGTGAGGGGACCGGCCTCGGCCTCACCATCGCCAGGTCGTTTGCCGACCTGCTGGGCGGCTCGCTGAAGATCAGCAGCACCCAGGACCACGGCTCCACGTTCATGCTCACCCTGCCCCTTGCCTTCAGCAGCGACGCAACACGGGTAAACGACCAATTGGTCGGTCAATACGGCTGCGCTTATAGCGGAGGAAGAACATGAACACCATACTGCTGGTGGAAGATGACATGGCCTGCCGCGCCCTCGTCGCGGATATGTTCGAATTCGACGATATCGGCGCCGACCTCATCTGTGCCGCAACGGCCGAAGAGGCGCTCGCGCTCGCCAGGCGGTTCCGGCCGATCCTCATCCTCATGGACATTCGCCTGCCCGGAGACGACGGGCTCGAAGCCACCCAATCGCTCAAAGACGATCCCAGAACCGAGCATATCCCCATCTGGGCCGTCACCGCGTATGCGCTGACCGAGGACAAGGACAAAGCCCTCAGGGCCGGATGCGACGACTACATCACCAAGCCCTTTGATGCCATCGCCTTGAAGGACCGCCTTCGGGAATTCGCCAGCCAACACGCCGACGAACTCGTCGACGCGCATGCCGACACGACGCTTGGCGGCGCCGGCCCAGAACGTGCGCCAGGAAAACCTCCCCCGGCGGCGCCGCGTTGACGGGCCGCACCGGTCACACTCGCGGCCGGGGCGATCTCCGCTCTGACGGTCGACTACCACATCATCGACACCAACTGGGCGCCGCCGCCCACCTGCAATCTTACGAGGGCTTCCCAGTGGGGTCTCTCGGCCACCGGCAACGGGTCCAACTTTCAGGTGCCTCGACTTCGCTCGGGGTGACACACAACAAACGGCCTCACTGAAAGTTCACCGCCTCAAAGGCGGTGGGGTTAAACCAGGTGCACGGAACCTAAACACGTCCCTCATGGTTGACTCGGGCGTGAGCGCGGTGATAACGTGGGGGCATGGCTCGACGGGCTCGTGTCGTTGCGCCGGGCGGACCGCTGGTGGCCGAGGTGTCGGACTGGCGTCGGTTTCTGGCGGCCGACGAGGAGGAGGAGAACGTGGAGCCCCTGCGCCGCCACCTCCGGACGGGCCGGCCGCTGGCACATGCGGCGTTCATCGCCCGACTGGAGACCCGCCTGGACCGCCGCCTTCATCCCCTCAAACCCGGCCCCAAGCCCAAACCGAAGCGATAAACTGCCTTAACGAGAAGTTCCTAACGGCACTGGAACGGATTCGACGGCTGCGCCTGCGTGAGACGGTGCGGCGATGACTCCCGCGACGGACGAAACAGCCGGGGGACGCGGGGGCGACAGGGAGTGTCTGTGCGGACCGGTCATGAACGCCCTGGCAGGGGTCGGTTCTTTTTGGGGGGGGGGGCGTTATCGCCCGGGAATGGCCCGATTGTCCCGTCATCCAGCAGAAGAGGCAAAACCCGAGGTTGGAATCGGGGTTGGAGTCTTCAGAGCGGCCGACGGTGGTCGGCGGCGAGAGGTTAGCCAGGAAATCCCGGATAGGCGAATTCCTGCCAATAAAGTGACAAAAGGAAAGGGACCGAAGCAATGAGAGCGAAGACGAGGACAGGTATCTGTGTGGCGCTGATCGCCATGGCGATCGGGACATCGAGCGTATGGGCGGCCAAAGGAAAGGCGGCGGCGGAAACGCCGCTCACCGAGGCCGGGCAAAAACTCCTGGAGCGTTATACTGGCATGCTCACGGAGATACAGGCGGAAATCTCCAAGGCCTTGCCGACAGTGAACGAGCAGAAGAAATCCGCCTATCCGAAGGCCCGTGAGGCCGAAAAGGCTGCGGAGGCGCATGCCAACGCCACGCAGGCGGCTTTGAATAAGAACAGGGGGGCCATGGGGCTGTTAAACCATAGGAAGGCTTGGATCGGAAGAGCCACCAAGGGGGTAGCAGAGGCGAAAGAGAAGATGAAGCAGGCTGAGGCGATGACCGGCGACAAGGAACAGAAGGCCAAGGCCGTGAAGGAGGCCCAGGAGGCGCTGGCCAAGATTCAGGACAATTGGCGCATGGCGGCCAGCGAACTCAAGAAGTCTCAGAAAGCGGTGGCCAAGGCAAAACTGGAAGAGCCGAAATTGGTCCACGCCCTTCAGGCGACCAGGGAAGCGCTGGCCATGGCGCAAGCCAATACGCTGAAGGCGATCCACGCACTCAATCTGGGGACTTTCCTTGCGAGCGACAAACTGGATGCCCAACTGGCGAAATACGTCGTCCTGGCCCAGGCCACGCCGCGTGGTCTGGCGGAGTTTGCCCAGCAGGGCAAAGAGCACGAGCAGATGGTCGAGCGACTGCTGGCCGATGCTGATCTCATGAAGCAGATGATTATCGCGGATGGCGCCAGTAATGGCAAGTATGGCCGGGCAATGGAAATCTACACGGCTATCCAGAAGGCGAGCAGGAAGGCCGGGGATGGTGTCTTGCAGCGGCTCGCGCTCGCGATCAGCCTGGAGCACGCAGTGCCGGTTAAGCAGAGAAACGCCACCGGCCTGACCAATGCGCCGGCGACCGTGAACCCGGTGAATCGGTACCTCCACTTCGAGAAGGCTTTCCTCAGTGGCGAACTGGACGCGGGCTTTAAGGGGCTGAGCGTTTGGGACCTCCGAATGGTCGTCAACGGCAACGAGCCGGATGAAACTCTCGCCTGGGGGCGCGAAATGCTCCGCAACTATCGGCCCGACCATATCTCCACCTCCGACTATCGGTGGCGTTATGTGGCGGCGGTCAGGACCGATATCAAGTACGGATCGCAGGACAACAAATACGACAAGCCCGAGCTGCAGTTCTTTCAGAACATCCTGATGAACGGCGGGGTCTGCGGCCGGCGCGCGTTCTTCGGCCGCTTCATTCTGCGCGCCTTCGGAGTTCCCACCACGGCACGTCCCCAGCGCGGTCATGCCGCCTTGGCGCACTGGACACCCGATGGCTGGGTGGTCTGCCTAGGCGCAGGCTGGGGGCACGGCTGGACCAAGACACGTTATCACAAAGACCTCGATTTCCTGGCGACGACGCAGGCGCGGAATACGGGCAAGCCATACCTGCAGGTGAAGCGAGCCCAGTGGGTTGGCGACGTCATGGGAGAGAAGCGGACCTTCGGATTCCTCTCCGGTGATCCGGCCTTCTGGAATGGCGTGGCGCTTTACCGGCAGCGGGCGATTATTCAAGAGGCCCAAGCCGTGGCGCTGGCCGCGGTCGGTGAGGAACTCGGCGAGGCGAACGAATCCAAGGTGAAGTATGCCATTGAAGCCGCGACCCTGACCGAGGCGGACCGGAAGATCGTCGTCGGCGCCGGCGGGGTGATCACGATTCCGGCCGCGGCCTGCAGCAAACCGACGAAAAGCACGGGGAAGATCATCTTCATGGAGAGTAACCTTGGCGGAATGCAGATGCATTACAGCCGTAACGGCAAGCCCCAGGAGTTTCAATACACCTTCGACGCGCCGGCAGCAGGCAAATATGCGCTTATCGCGCGGGTGGTGACGCCCAGTTGGAAGCAGCACCTCCTGGTCGCGGCCAACGATGCCAAGGAGCCGACCGACATCGCGTTGCCTTTCAC
>Ga0307433_1001444_pt1 | contig 12991 bp, 12 predicted proteins | sample SalMarWE160210MG_FD_202166 | JGI IMG/M metagenome (GOLD analysis project Ga0307433, IMG submission 202166) | Salt marsh sediment microbial communities from the Plum Island Ecosystem LTER, Massachusetts, United States - WE1603-210 | ecosystem: Environmental > Aquatic > Marine > Intertidal zone >... | reverse complement strand
GTAACATTGAGCCATTCACCGTCAAGCCATATGCCTTCAACAATACCTGCGTTTCCATGTCCATCATCAGCCGCGTCTCCTGAACTCGTGGAATATCCTCCTAGCGCACAAGGAACAACGGTAATGTTTTTTGCTGCTGCAAAATTAAAGCGGGCAACTTTAGCTTTAAGGTCAGAGTGGTTTGTAACGTTGAGAACAATGTTGTAATCGATGATAGACAATTTGTACCCGCCTGAAGTACGGCTACTAGCTTGGTCTTGAACAGTGAAGTTTGCATACACAACACTTACACTGAAATCTGCTTTCGGTCCTTCAGGCGCTCTTGGAAACGATATTATGTCAAGTTCTGAGATCAGAAGAGGCGAAGCGAAAGCAGTTCCTATCAGCATTGAAAGAATTCCGAGCAGAATCAGGTTTGTTCCAATCTTCATTTTGTATCACATAATTATCTTTGCTGAAAACCCATTATTAGCTCTAATTATAGAACACTTTCGTTCTAGTGATAGAACAGCAACAAACTAAAGCTTACATATGGTCTAAAACAGAGCCAGAAAGGTTGGAGTCAACTGAGACACCAGTAATATTCAGTCCCATTCACTAGTCGCACAGGAACCTCGTTTTTGTGGCAAACTTTTAATCCTTCCGTTGTATCTGTTTTTGTTGGCGGGTCTAGGCGGGGGGCTAGGGGTCCCCTGAACCGTAAACCCTCTATACGACGGGCTGAGTGCCTTGGCGAGGCGTCAAAGATCGTCAGGCATCCCCAGTCCTCTAGCAGTGAATATCCGTCCCTTTAGGCTGGCGGTCATGGAGCAGCTTTCGTAGGGAGGCTGTTGACCGTGTCTACCAGGCGAACCTGGCCAGGCCCGGGAGGGAGCAACCTAAGTTTGGACGTTCAGCGCTTAGGGGGTCGCGGATACGAGTTCAGAGGTTGGGGAAACTGGCGAAAACTGGGCGTCGAACCAGGGTGACCCGCCACTTCATTCATATTAGGAACCTAATAGCAGATTATTGTTGAAAACAATATTTTTTCTGAAAAATTGCACCCACAAGCAATCTGTATGAGCGACGGAGCCTTTATTTCCCCTTGTTTGTCAGTTTTCGGGTCAGAATTTTGCGATTACTTTCGAACCTTATATACTGCTCCAATTTGCCACTTGACAAGGTAGCTTGTCCGATTGAAACACTGTTTTGTTGACAGTTTCAGTTGCTGTCACTTCCTTTCGTGTTTGGTTTGTAACCTCCGCAACGTTCCAATTCAACAAAAAGTTGCAGTGTACAACTTACCTGCTGCCGAGGCGAAACCGTATTTCCACAAAAATGATGCCCTCGCTCCGGTGCTCTGAATAGACACCTCTTCCGCCACCATTTTATTTTTCTCGGTTGACGCGAAAGGGGACGAAACCAAGCAATATTTACCTGTTTAAGTCAAACCCTGTACATGCCGTACAATTATTTTGGCATTTTTGTTGTCTGCAGTGTCTGTTCATTGTCGACTTGAACCCAAAAACGGTGAGGATGGAAACGAAGCCTGCCGAAACATGGCAACCCGTATAAAAACAAAGTTAATTGTTGTTGAGGTGAAGAAAAAGGCTAATAGGCTAGACTTTTACTGTTTGACCGATTATGTTGCAGAAATCGGCGGTAATTCTTGCGGGCGGCTTCGCCAGAAGGTTCGGCAGAGACAAGGGACTAGTTGTTTTGGCAGGTAAACCCCTAATCCTTCATGTAATCGACAGTGTGTCCAAAGTAGTTGATGAGGTTCTGGTGGTAGTCAGCTCAGGAGAACAGAAAAACAAATTTGAGGCCGTCGTGGAAGAGAAAGCAAATCTGGTTATCGACAAAGACGATTCGCAGAGCCCGCTTGTTGGAGCCATAGCCGGATTCGAAACTGCCGAAGGCGAATACTCGCTGCTTCTGCCTTGCGACACGCCCCTAGTTTCGCCACAGATAGTTCAGTTTCTCCTAGACATGTGCATCAGCAGGAACGCCGCTATTCCCAGATGGCCAAGCGGATACATCGAGCCGCTTCAAGCGGTTTACCGCACAGAATCTGCCCTAACCGCGGCAAGGACGGCGTTAAAGCAGGGGAAAATTAGGATGCAGTCGATGATTGACAATCTGAGGGGGGTACGCTACGTTTCAACGATGGTTCTGGAGCAGCTGGAACCTAGGCTTTTGACTTTTTTTAACGTCAACACGCCTCAGGACCTGAAGAAAGCCGAGTCCCTCATCAAATAGCCGTCTATTATCTGCAAAGGAGCAATACATCAAGAGGCGAAGAATATTAAACCGCCAATGTTGACTTCACTATAAGAGGCGTTGCCATTGAACAGAATCGAAATATTCCCAGTAACAAATCTGCCCATCGTAAAAGAAGGCGACGACCTTGCTTCCCTGATTTGCAAAGCCGCAGAAAAGCAGGGGACTCCCCTCCAAAACGGCGACGTTATCGTAGTCACCCACGTTGTAGTTTCTAGGGCTGAAGGAAACGTTGTCAACCTCGAAAAAGTAACACCTTCAGAGTTCGCCAAAACCGTTGCCGAAACAACAGGTAAAGACCCAAAACTCGTAGAGGCTATTCTCAGGGAATCCAGAAGCATCGTCAGAATGAGTGACGGAAAACTCATCACAGAAACCAAACAGGGGGTAGTCTGCGCCAACTCGGGAATTGACCGTTCCAACGTCCCGGGAAACAGTAATGTGGCACCTTTGCCTGAAGATGCTGACTGTTCAGCTCGAATGATAAGACAGAAGATAATGCAGACAGTTGAGAAGGATGTTGCCGTTATTGTCTCGGACACTCATGGGCGTCCTCTACGGCAGGGTGAAATCAACATAGCCTTGGGGGTCGCCGGATTCAAGCCACTACGAGACCGAAGAGGCGAAAAAGACCTCTTCGGTTACACAATCAGAATCAAGAGAACCGCCATCGCCGATGAGCTGGCATCTGCTGCTGAGCTAGTCATCGGACAAACAAACGAAGCGGTGCCCGCAGCCATAATCAGGGGATACCCCTACCCTAAATCTGAAACTGCCAAAGCAACGAAGCTTATACGCTCTCGAGAAGAAGATTTGTTTATCTGAAACATTTTCTGGAACAAGAGACAAATGACCCCTCAAACGAGCATCATAATATCTATACTGAAACTGACAAAGAGTGGTCCTGCGGCTGTAGACGCTATTGCCAAGGACGCCAACGTTCCTGTTCAAGTTGCCAACAATGTTTTGATGGGTCTTCGTATCTTCGAACCAGCGCGTCATGCTTGCCATTCACGCCATCAACCAGGGAACGGACATCGAAAGAGTATGCAAGGTTCTTGAATGGAAGGAATTTGAAAATTTTGCAGCCACAGCCTTTGAAGCCAACAACTTCGCCGTTAACCGCAACTTCCGATTCAAAGCATCTGAGAGACGATGGGAAATCGACCTCATTGCGACTAGTGAACCAATTATTGTCTGCGTAGATTGCAAACGTTGGCGGCGTGGCTGGGGAAATTCAGCAATAACAAAAGTTGCTGCGGCACAGGCACAGAGAACAGAGGCGCTAGCAAAGACGCCCGATCCCCTGCAAAGAAAGGTCAGATTGGATGGGTGGAAGCAGGCGATTCTTTTTCCTGTTATTCTCTCCTTGTTTCCTGGTGCCGTGAAATTTTACAACAAAGTGCCTGTTGTTCCCATTCTGCAACTCCAAAACTTCTTGGATGAGTTTCAGGGACACATGAACGAATTAACGCATTTCCAAGCAAAACTGGGACCCAAGCTACCTGATTACATAGACAGAGGTCAGTAAAGCGGATACATTATTTGCGTCTACTCGACTGTGGAGATAGCGTCAACAACTACCTCGTAACCTGGTCCAAATTGACTGTGCAAGCCTGAGGCAGAACAAACCTTTGTTTCATACTGTTTATCATTATTTATATGCGGGAGTTTGTTGATGCTTTTGTATCCACGGAATGCCCGAGGAATCTTCCTGAGGTTCACAAAGGCTGCTTTGAATTGCTGCGGCTCTAAATTAGAGTTCAAACTATGACGAACACCCATAACTTTTGTGTTACTAGGTCTACCCTTTTTGTGTAAAAAACATGAGTGTACATTGTTGACTGTGGAACATTTCTCCGTTTTTGGAAGTGATGTAATATGGTGTGTTTTAGGGTTGATAGTGTTCGCCTAGGGCGTGAAGTTGCGGCTGTTTGCGGCTTTTTGTCTTTCAAAACATCTCCTACTAACAGTTTGACGAAACTGTTACCTACCCTGTTTTACCATCAAAACGCCGATTTTAACCCCATTTTGGGCTTATTTTGGGCATTTTAGAGCCCAAAACCCCTTGCAAAAGAAGCTTCATGAAAATGATGCCAAAAATGCATTTTTATTGAATAACTTAAAACCTTTTCTTCAGCAATTTTGGGAAGTATCTTCTCCAGTCCAAGTGGGCGTACCTTGACATGGCGGAGCCGACGCCGACCATGCTACGCAGGGTCCAGCCGCCGTAAACGGAGAGGTCGAAGCCTGTGAATCCGAAGGTCTCGATTAATTCGGTGGCTCGCAAGTGGCGCAGAGCATGGGTTCCGAAAGGTTTCATGTGTGCTCTGACTGGTTCCGGTTTCGGGTTTTCAGGGTTATACTTGCTATATTTTTCTATAGGATAGCTCAGACCAGAAAATGTCTCCTGTGCGTAATCCCAAGCCTTCTGTCGGGTGAAGGGAAAAACTTTGTCGCTTCCGTGCTCACGGTAATAGTTGTAGAGCGGCTCTGTCCAAGGCTCATACATTTTTTCAAGAGGCAGAGCGATTTTTCTTATTTTTCCGTCGCGCTTTGCGGTTCTGACCGTGAAGATTGCGGCTTCCGCTTTGATGTCTCCAAGCTCAAATGTTTCAAGTTTAACGTCCTTTCCGGTTGGTCCGCGAGCCACGGTTTGCTTATTCGCTACGTCATAGCGGTTTGTTGCCCCAATTATTTCTGAAGCCCGCGCACAAAACAGGTAGGCAGCCATTAAGCAGAACTTTGCCTCTTCTTTTGCTGCTGACTCTATTCTTTTTCTCACGGTTTCGACTTCGGGTAAAGTTAGGTCATCCATCTTTGTTTGCCGCTCACAGGTGAGTTTGCCTCTTCAAATATTTAAGATTAACAGTTGACGAGAACTGTTAAGTGGCAGTTGGACAAACAAGATGCATTTTCACCCCCTCTCAGAACTGTAGCTGGTGTTGGTGACGCCATTTTACATGCATAATACGCTACTCACCAGCACCACCAACACGTCCAAATCAGCCTTCAACAGCACGGATAAGTGGCTGGTTTTGTCTACTCTATGTGTTACACAAAGCCCTACGGTCAAAATCAAAGCCCAGAAAAGCGTCCTTTCAGAACAGAAAACTCACCACCGAGCAGGCAAAAACGGATGGTGACACTGCAGGGCGGATACAAAAGCATCAACACAGTTCCCTCTCGGCAGCCGATGCTCCATTGTTTTCGAAAAGATAATATTCTTTCTGCTATGAGTTACTAGTTAGATGAGTACAGCATGCCAGCTAATCTTCCTGCAGAAGCCAAACAGAAATACCGCGAGGCGTCTCTTGCCAAGAGACCAGAAGAAAAAATCAAGAAACTGGAAGAGTTCATGAGCCTGTTCCCTAAGCATAAAGGCACCGAAAACCTTCGAGCCCAAGTCAAAAGGAAGATTTCGCTGCTGAAACAGGAGATTGAAGACAAAAAGCAGAAAAGAACTGGCGTGGCAACTGGACCCAAAGTTTTCGTGGAAAAAGAGGGAGACGCCCAAATCGTTATTTTAGGACCAACCAACGTTGGACGCAGCAGCCTACTGTCAACTCTGACCAACGCGAAAGTATCGGTTCTAAATTATCCATACACCACAACGGAGCCGACGCCCGGCATGTTCAACTACCAAGATCTGCAGCTGCAACTGGTTGAGACGCCAGCGCTTATGGATGGCTCCTCAGAGGGGGGCGCCTGGGGGCTCCAAACATTGACTTCTGCCAGAAACGCTGACGGTCTTGTTTTGATGGTGGATTTGTCGCAGAACCCGGTTGAGCAGTTCTCGCTTATTTCCAGGGAGCTGGAGAAGGCAAAGATTCTCACCAAAAAGCTCAAAGCCCGCATCGAAATTGAGAAGATGTATATGGGCGCCAAACTGAAGTTCATCGTTTTGGGGCGGCTGGTTGATTGCACGGTTAAGGATGTGGCGCGGCTTCTCAGAAGCTATGGGATACGTGATGCCACGGTCAAGATTCGGGGCGAAGCAACGCTTGACGATGTTGAAGAAGCCATCTTCGAGGGCAAAGTGTATAGACCCGCCATAATTTTAGCCAACAAGGCAGACCACCCGCTGGCTGCTGAAAGACTAGAGCAACTGAAAAGGGCTGTGGGCGATGAACTGAAGATTATTGCCGTATCATGTGCAACAAAGGCTGGAATAGAGGAGCTGGGAGCTGAACTGTTTGGCATGCTGGACATTATTCGAATCTACACCAAGGAACCGAACAAAAGAGAGGCTTCTATGAGACCGTTCACTATCCGAAATGGCTCCACAGTCTTTGACTTGGCGAAGAGGATTCACAGCGACTTCTACACGCAGTTTTCGTACGCGAAAGTGTGGTCAAAGCGGCTGCGTTTCAGCCCACAAAAGGTCGGCGGAACCTTTGCTCTTGAAGACGGCGACACAGTGGAAATCCACACAAAATAGCGGATAAACATCTGTGAGTGCGTGGAAACAACAGGTTTTTGTTGCTTAGGTTTCCCAGAAAAAATACTGATTTCAACAATGTACCTCTATTAGGCGCCTAATATGAATTTGGATGCAACTTTCACTATTGCGGGATGTTTCTGTACTTTTTTCAGCATGATTTTTTGTCAAGTCACTGTTTTTTGTCTCAGCCCTAAAGCCAGAGTGTTTCGGCGTTTTTCGTTTGCTTCAACACGTTTTTTGGTTCAATTCAATGTTAAAAAGAGCAGAAAAATGGTCTAGAACATCCAAGCAGCCTGTTTTCTATCCCAAATTTGCTCTATAAATGTAAATGTTGCCGTGTTTCGCTCTATTTCGTTTCATTCAACAAGCAACCATAATCGCTCCAGAGCGCTTAGTTTTTCAGAATCGGTTATAAGAGAAGTAAAATGGTGAAAATTTGCGCGTTAAATGATTCGAAAACACTTTTTCACAAGACAAACCTTCAAGAAAATCGGTTTTTGAGTACCATCTACGCCTAAAATAACAGAGAAGTCGTGCATTTTTGGGTAGTATATAAACTTCGAAAATAAACGGGAATCTCTGACATGGATGCAGATTTCAAGTAGCCGAAAAGGATGACTGGATGAAAAAAATGCAGTGTATGCTAGATTGAACATCAAAAGTAAGATATCCTAAAAGGAGGGGAGCAGTTGTACAGTCAGATTGTTTGTTTCACTCGCCGATGGCCTGCATGATGATTGTTCTTTGTCTGGGGTAGACGTCGGTTTCCACGAAGACTAGGGACTGCCAAGTGCCAAAGACGGCTTCTCCGTCTATGATGGGTAAGGTTCTGTCGGGGGGCAGAAGCATCGATCTGAGGTGGGAGTGGGCGTTTGAGGGATGCCTGTAGCCGCCATGCTTGGGAATTATTTTCTCCAAAAAATCTTTTATGTCCATATCTAAGCTTGGCTCATGTTCGGTTAAGATGAGTACTCCAGTTGCGTGGGGGGCAAAAACGTGAATCAAACCGTTTCTGATTCCCGACTTTCGTACAACATCATGAACCTTCCCTGTTAAATCCTTGAAATCTATCTCGCCCTTGGTCGAAAAAACAAACTTCTCATTGAAAATCTTCAGTTCAAATCATCTCCTGACAATAAGGGATACTCTTTAGGCGTAAAAACGTTATCGCTGGGATCCAGAAACTTTTTCGTTAATTTTGATGGAGTGCGTTGATGCTTTTGTATCCGCTCCGCTAAAAAACAACGAACCGCAACAACAGAGTTTGCCTTACTTTTCTTTTGCAACCATTACCTCAGTTGCCTTGATCACGGCTTCAACAGTGTCTCCGGTCTTTATGCCTAATTCTTCGACGGCTTCTTTGGATATGATCGCCGTTATTACAGCAGGCGCCTCTATTTTGATTTTGACGTTCGCAGTTACCATGCCCTTATCGACTTTCTGAACGGTCCCCTTCAATCTGTTTCTTGCACTTATTTTCAATCCAATATCCTCCCAACCTGTTTCCTCGCCCATTAATCCACTCAAGTAGCCTTCAGCCCTCTGGTATTCGCTCAGCAGTTTTGTGCCCAGCTCCGTAAGCGTGGCTCCCCCTCCCCCTTTGCTACCGCCCTTAAAGGTCTTCACCACCGGTTCGCCAAGTCTTTTCTCAAGTTTCGCCAAATAATTCCAGACATACCTGTAAGACATCCCAGCTTTCTCGGCTGCCTTAGAAATAGATTCCACCTCTTTGATGGCTTCCAGGATTTCGGCTCCGCCTTTCCCTATCAGCGGCTCTCCTTGGTATTCAAGCCAGAGTTTGAACAGAAGTTTGTGCTTGTCTTGAGTGAGCATGGGCTTCAATATTAAGTATGAATTGTTAAACATATAAAACCAGTGGGAACAGAAACAAAAAACTCTGTTCTGTCAACTTTGCGAGATTAAAAATTATTCTACCGCTTTCATCGTTTAATCAGATGTATAGCTGTTGCCTTAAATGAAGCGTACACCTTTTCTCCAACCTTCAGTCCCAACTCCTCGATTGCCTGTTTTGTCACTAAAGCCGAGAGACCATTATCCATGTATATCCTAAAGGTCGCCCCAAACTGGCTTATTCTAGATATCTTTCCACTAACTCTGTTTCGTGCGCTACTTTCCAACTTAACCTTAGACAAGATAATGTTTTCCGGTCGGATAAACACGTTCACTTCTCCTTCCTTGAGATTTGAAAGAGCGCGTATCTGATATTTTCCAGTCTCCACCACAACCACGCCGTCTTGGAGATTATCTTACCGTCGATAACGTTCTCTACACCAACAAAAGTTGCGATCTCCTCGGTTGCAGGCTCATTAAAAACCCTATGTGGATCATCAACCTGAACAAGCTTACCATCCATTATCACGCCTATCCGATCAGCCAACGCCAAAGCCTCATCCTGATCATGCGTAACATGAATCGTCGTCGTGCCTCGCACTTCATGAATTCTCTTAAGTTCCTCTCTCAACGTTTCTCGGGTTCTGGGGTCCAGAGCGCTCAAAGGTTCATCCAAGAGCAGAATTTCGGGGTCAATCACAAGAGAGCGGGCCAAGGCAACACGTTGCTGTTCCCCTCCAGAGAGCGTGGAAGGCAGCCTATTCTGCAGATAGGAAATGCCCATGGAATCCATGATTTCCTGAACTTTTGCTTCAACTTCTTTTTTGGGAAGCTTCTGCATTTTCAGTCCAAAAGCCACATTTTCTTTTATATTCATGTGAGGAAACAATGAGTAATCTTGGTACACAAAACCGATGTTCCGCTTCTCAGGCGGGATATGGGTGATGTCTTTTCCATGCAGCAAAATTTTTCCTTCACGTGGAACATAGAATCCAGCAATCGTTTCTAGAATCAACGTTTTTCCGGCGGCTGTAGGTCCGAGGATGATGAAGTGTTCTCCTTTTTTTACGCTGAATGACACGTTTTTCAGGGAGAAATCGTCCCATTCGTGACTAACATTTTCGAGTGTAATCATTTTTTCTTCTCCCAGTATTTCGCGGATGTGCGCAGAAGGACGAAAACGCCGATGCATATGAGTATCAAGAGAACAGCTATGGGTTGAGAGCCTGCTAGACCATGAGTGGTGAATCTGTAGAATATCAGAACTGGCGCAATCATGGGATAGAACGCTATCATTATCACGGCGCCGAACTCGCTTATCCCCCTAGCCCACGCCATCACAGCCCCAGAAAAAAGGTGACGAACAGCCAACGGCAAAGTTATCTTGCAGAACGATTTCCACTGGCTGGCTCCCAAGTTTCTGGCGACACGTTCAAGACGTGGATTGATACTTTGGAATCCTTCTCTAGCTGCGTTTACATAGAATGGGGCACTTACAAACAGCATCGCCACTACAATGCCCCACATAGAATCCTCAAAGACTATGCCTATGTTGCTGAAGGCTTCTCCTACAGGACTTCTGCTCATAAACAGCGCATACAAGGCTATTCCGGCGACGCTGTGCGGTATCACCACCGGCACGTCTATAACTGATTCAACAACGCTTTTTCCAAGAAAATCATGTCTCGCCAGAACGTACGCTAAGGGAGTTCCCAGAAGTGCCGCAATCAAAGTCGCCAAAAAACTACAATACAACGTTAAAACAATAGACTTAACTACCACTGGGTCAGCAGCCGCTTCCAGAAGTCCCTCAGTGTCAAATATGATTTGCCGAAAAATCATGTTAAAGAGCGTCAGCGTAGTAAAAATTATTAGAAGAGAACCTACAAACAAAAAAATTAGGGAAAGGGAGTGCCGTTTGACGCCTGTCAAAGCTTTTTTGGTTGCCATTTTCTACTGCACGACATATTTTTTAAGACTTTCAGGAATCTTGCTTATGTCATTTGTTACTGCTGGAACGACCGGTGGTTGTCCACTGTCGCTCATAATTGTTTGACCAGACTCATTTATGATGTACTTGACGAATTCTTCCGCAAGGTTTGGATTCGGAGCATTTTTGGGTATTGTCAAGCCGTAAACGATTGGTTCTCCAGTGCTGGTTGTTGTGGTTTTCTCGATTTTCACAGTCTTGTATATGTTTTCATAGTCTGTTGAACTCAAATCAATAGTTACAGGTAAATCCAGATAGTTTAGACCATGCTGCTTGGCTACACTTGAATACTCAAAAGCGTAATCTAAACCGCCCTCTTGTAAAAGTGAAACAAGCTCAACTGATTTGTCTCTGATAGCCAGTCTATCTGTGTTAGGATTCAAGTTAGTCATGTTAGCGTCAATAAGGTAGGTGCCAGCCTCCTCCGAAACTGTGATGTCGCAGTTAGCCTCGATTAAATCTTCGAAAATCATGTCGTCGCCATATTCATATTCGGCAAGCTGTATGACCATCGGAGACCTGTATCCGCAAGGATCAAGGTTGGGATCAGAGAAACCCCATTTCACATCGCTTCTTCTAAGAATTTCATACCAGTTTTCGGCAGTTATTTCATCAGCATATTTACTGTTATCAGTATATGCTAGAGTCATTCTGTTAACAGCGAATATTATGTACCAATCAGCGTAATCTGATTCCGGAGTCATCATCATGTTCGGTATCAAAAGATAGTCGGCAGACGCTAGCACGTCACATTCTTCTCCGCTTTCCGTGATTTTCTGGACACACGCGACACTGCCCGCTGGCTCCAGTTGTACATCAACATTCGGATGATCTGTCTCGAACTGGGCTTCGATATCCTCAAACGGAAGTGTCAAGCTGCCAGCATGGAATACCTTCAGAACCTTTTCGTTTGGCGCAAGGGTTGTATAGTACCAGACACCGCCTATCACCGCAACAGCAACAACGGCAATAATTGCAGCTGCTAGCATTTTACTTATTCCTGTTCTTGAGATTTTGAGTTTTTTCATAATAATCACCTGTTATGTTCGGTTGAACATATCAACGATAGGAGTTTATATACATATCGGCAACACAGCCTAACAGAGAAACGTCAAGGCAACAACACAAAAACTATGTAACAAAAGTTCAATTATGCTTTTATTTCGTTATCTTCTGAAACCAAAAGTAATTTTATGAAGTTGACAGAATCTTTTAGAGTAACATAAAGGACGCTGTGGATTCATGATTAAAGCAGTGATTTTCGACCTCGACGGCACTCTCAAAGAATTTAACCTAGACACCAAAGCCTGCAGAATCAAAAGCATAAACCTCCTCACCCAACGAGGCTTCTCACGTTCACTTTTCTCGCTTGATGAAAGCGCCTTCGACATGCTCAAAAAAGTTAAAGAATCCCAAATAGCGGAAGATGGAAAAAAACGGGATTTGGCACAAATCAGAGATATGATATTTTCTGTCGTAGAGGAGTTTGAGTTGGAAGCCGCCAAAACAGCCAAAATTTTTGAGGGTATCCCAGAGACCCTGAAGGCATTGAAGGACATGGAACTGGAACTTGCCTTGTGTACTATAAGCAGCGAAAAGACGACGGATTATATTCTTAAGCGCTTCCAGCTTGAACAGTTTTTTGATGCTGTGGTAACGCGGGATTCTGTTTTTGAGATTAAACCCAGTCCTACACATCTGGAGGCTGCGTTGGATGCCTTGAAGGTTAAGTCTCAGGAAGCTGTGCTGGTGGGGGACAGCGTTAAAGATATTGAATGTGCAGTCCAGCTTAATGTCCTTGCTGTGGGGGTGACGACAGGCCTTTCGTCCATCGAAGACTTAACCCGCTCTGGCGCTCACTACATAGCCTCCTCAGTCACCGATATTCCAATCATGGTAGAGCAGCTTAACAGAAAAACTGTTGAATAGCCAAGATTCTCAACCGTCAATGTTCCGAATCCGACTCGCATGGATTACTAATCAATATGCACATTTCGCAACCAACTTATACTCTAAACCAATGGAATTAAGAGCATGTAACCAAATCCCAATTTCACGCTCAAATAGGATGCTGAATCCACACATGCTAAAATCGTCTACCAAAAAATTGCAAAAAAATCCTGTAAACTCGATCCCTGCAATGTTGATACGTGTTCTACAGGTGGATGATGACGCTGATTTTTTGAAGTGTTCTAAACGAATTCTGGAAATGCATGAGAGCATGTTCAAAATCGAAACTGCTTTATCTGTCAAGGATGCCCTGCAAAAAATTAGGCAAAAACCGTATGACGTGATAGTTGCTGAATATCGGATGCCTGAAAGAAATGGATTGGACCTCTTGAAAGAATTGAGAAGCGGAGGAAACGATGTTCCGTTCATTTTGTTCACTGGAAAAGGCAGAGAGGAAGTGGCAATTGAAGCCCTTAATCTTGGTGCCGACCAATACA